>Ga0316194_10002469_pt1 | contig 12904 bp, 10 predicted proteins | sample CroRivsedime1_MG_FD_204936 | JGI IMG/M metagenome (GOLD analysis project Ga0316194, IMG submission 204936) | Coastal sediment microbial communities from Maine, United States - Cross River sediment 1 | ecosystem: Environmental > Aquatic > Marine > Coastal > Sediment | place: USA: Maine...
TTGTTTCCATCGATGAGGGTAAAAAACGCCTCTTCGATGGCTTTCAGAATTTGTTCCCGTTCATCCGTTGAAAACAATGAATAGGTTGCCAGAGAATCTTCGCCATAAATCGACACTGCATCCCTATAGGCCTGTTTAATCTCCAAAAAAGACGAATTTTCCGGGATTTTTAAAATTTGGTAGTAATTTAATCCGTCAAAATATCTCATGACATTTCTTTTGGCAATGATGCCGGCCTTTGATTTCCGGTTATTTTTTCCGCGATCTTTTTCAAATCGTTGGAAGATTGTGTGTGGGGATATTTATGGACGTACAGTGTTTTCGAATACACTGCATCATGAATTTGTCCATCATAGCGGATAGTTCCAACGAACTGAAAATTTGAATGAAAATGCCGGTTGCATACGGTTTCAATTTTATTGCCAAGCGTTGAATCCATATTTTTTCGGAACTGATTTAAAATCAGCTTGAATTTAAGTTCACTTAATTTGTTTTTAAGATCGGTTACTTTGTCCGGATGATATTTTGAGACGATTTTTAGGATGTCATGGGTGCCCGCAGTTGCGCCGGACATCTCGGTGACAGCATCCTTGACCGCCGAATGAAATTCGGAACGATTTAACGTCTGTTTTAATATTCTAAAATAGACAGCGTTAATAAAACGAAAAAAATTTTCGATGGATGTGGGCTCGGGGGTACCTACCAGAATCCCTGCCTTGGAAGTTAGGAAAAAATCGAGGGTGTTGAAGTTTGTCCCCGTTCCCAGGTCGAGCAAAATATAGTCGAACGGAAGCTTTTGAATCGCGCTGATTATTTTCAATTTATGCGCATGCAAAAGATTTGCGATTTCCATGGAACAATTCAACGAGCTGATAAAAAAAAGATTCGGGATCAAGGTGGGAACAGCCACACTTTCAAGGTCATTCACCGTTTTATCTAAAAAACGATTCAAATCGCTTTTCGGACTTTTCATTCCCAAAAGGGTATGGAGGTTTGACGCGCCCAGATCTAAATCGATCACCACGACGTTATGGCCCCGTTGGGCGATTGATGCGCCAAGGCCGGCCGCAATAAAACTCTTTCCAACACCGCCCTTTCCTCCGCCGATGGGATATATTTCCGTCATTGGGGATTTAACTCCGGGTTATGGGCCTTCATGAATAATGACAAGCTGTAAATCGAGCATCCATGTTTACCCTTGAAGCTGGGGCATCCTCGACTTTCGCTCGATTAGGATTTATTTTTTTGAACAGACACAGTATGGGACGGTCTATACATCGACCTGATTTTATAGTATAAATCAAACAGGCGCACGGCAATGATGGCCACGATAAGTCTGGGCACCCAGAGCCAGAACGCACTGAGCCCCAGCGATAGAAAGAGTGCCGGATCCTCAACCATGGAATGATTGATTCCGATGGAAAGATGAAGCTTTTCAAGTTCTTCTTTTGTAATATATCCCTCTTTTGCTTCTTCTACAATCACTGCACCGCCGTAGGCGAGTCCAAAGACGATGGCGGTCAGCCATAAAATGCCAGCCCGTTGATCGAGGCCCATTGTCTTTAAAAGTGGGGTCAAAACTTTAACGATATGAGGGATCATATTGAAAATTTTCATCATCTCGAGAAGAATCATAATGACCATGATAATCATAAATATCTTTAGACTGAGATATAAGGTCGCTATTAACCAGTTTTTAATCAAAGCAATAAACGCCGTTTGAACCGCCACAGGTGTTCCTTTTGCCACAACCTGTGCGGGTTCAGGCCCGAGAAATATGGCGACGATCATTACCGTTACAATGGAAGCTGCCAGGCGGAAAAGGGTCGCTTTAAAGGGTTTCAGTCCGGACTGGCTTTGAATAATTCCTTCCTGGATAAGATTGTGTGAAATGAGAAGAAAAATGGCGATCAATGTCATTTCATTGGTGGTTAAAGGAAGTACCACCATGGCAGCGATGCCGCCGTAAATGCCTGTAAGCATCCCGACGATCAGTGGAAGGGCGGCGATGGGGGAAAGGCTCAGAAGGTTCATACAGGGTTCAAGGATAAAATTTATTTTGTTTATCCAGCCGCTGTATTCAAGAAGGACCGTCAGAAAGGATATGGGCACAATTATTTTGAGCATCCAGACAAATCCGTGCCATCCTTTTTGAGTGCCGGTTTTAAGTCCATATGTAAGCTTTTTTTGTATGTGATTCATTTTATAAAGGGCCGAAAAAAAGTTTTTTTAACGATTTAAAGCAATTTTGACGGGTTGGCAAGCCTTAACTCCTCATATTTTCGGGATTACAGGCAACACCGTCATAGATGAGATTCCGGAGCTTCTGTCGGAGAACCGAGTAAGAGTAAGAACGCTTTGCAATTTCGTAGTTCGTATCGACCATTTTTTTACAAAATTCCGGGTTTTCAAGAACCGTCCTGGCCATTCGAACAGCATCCTCTGACACAAACCCGTCGATTTCCACCGCAAGAAACCCTTTTGGCTCGATGTCGAATGTATAGATGGAATATTTGTTTACGACGATTGGTTTTTTAAAGTAGACGGTTTCTAAAAAGGCATTGCCAAACCCTTCAAAAGTCGAAGGATACGTGACCAGATCGGCATGGGGATATATGTCGTTCAGTGTGTAAATTTTTTTCCCTGTCTTGGTGCGCCCTCTCTTCTCATTGATAATATCCGAAACAAACAGGGTGTTAACGTTTAAAAGCCTTGAATATTCTTTGACTCTTTGTTCATAATCATAGCCCTCATCGCCGGAGGCGTGTGAAATGACCAGCTTGGCTTTTTTCCCCAGCCGGTGGACAAGCTCTATGGCATGTTCGATCCCCTTGCGCTTTACGACCCGGGTCGGCTGGAGAATCAGGAGTTCATCATCATCCATACCGAGCGCTTTTCGAACGTCTGATGAATAATCATCCGGCGGCGGCGGCGGATTTTCAAAGTCCATGACATTGGGAATAATGGTCGCGGAAATACCGGTTCTGAGACTCAGCTGATTGTCTCCGGAAGAGTTTATGGTCACGTGCTGTATGGACGGCAGATGCGGCGGGAAGGCCATGTTTAAATATTCCCAGACCGAGTTTGTCAGAAACTGCTGTCGCTCCCAGAAAAAATCGTGATGGTGGGCGATGGTCGGTATTTCCGTTTCGGATATAACCTCAGTAATGGCAAGTCCGAGGGGGATATTCAACGGTATGGTCAATGAATTTTCCGGAACCAAAAGATCGATGCTGAATTTTTCGATGAATGCATAAAGCTCGTCTTTTAATTTGTCTTTAACTGTATGAATTTTTTGGGTAATACGCCTTTCTCGTTTATGAATGCCAAAGCAGTGATTGTAAATATCTTTTATATCCGGATGCGTGAAATGCGCCTCTTCTACCAGATATGAGCAATCCGGAGGACGATCCAGTTCACCGCCGAAGTAGAAACATGAAAATCCTTCCTTTTGAAAAACGTTTGCCCATTTAGCCGTTTCCAGGGAGACGCCGTCTGTTCCCGCAAAACGGGTTGAAATAAATCCGACACGATGAGTCAAGCCGCAAAATAGACATGTGTTCATCTGTTTCGCTCCATTTCAGGTTTCAATTGTCTGATGTTTAACCGTTTTGTATTCAGTTCGTTAATCTTCCGCTGATTGAATTTCTGAAATAACGACGTCATAAAAGTCCTTCTGCTAAAAACCATTGAACCCATCAAGCGTGTAAAACCTACGGCCAATAAGTTGTTACGCTGATATATAGCAATATTTAGGCTGATTTATCAATCTGATTTTTTTAAAGTATCGATAATTCTTTGCTGAATCATATTGAACCGGACCGGTTCGCGGGACAATATTTCCCATATATTGTGATAATTTTTTATTGACACGCAATATGCGTTTCGGTAAACAGCTAATAACTCTTGAAAAAAGCCATATTTTTACATGTTACGTCTTGTAGAATTTTAAAAAGATAAACATTCACGGGAACACCCTCAGCACTTCTATGGGCAAGACTCGATGTGCTTCGTGGATGACTGTTTCCGAGTCCGATCTTGACAAAATATTCACGGTTTCGTACTTATGTTTATAGATCGGTTTATATTAACGGATAAGGATACGGCATGGAAAATACTGAAATGATCTTTGAAAGAAGGTCGCATGAACGGTTCCCGGTGAAGCAGGGCGTATATGCATTGCTAAAGAACGGCGCTTCAAAGCTGGGTCAAATAAGAAACATCTGCAAGGGGGGGCTTGCCTTCATGTATATCAACGGCGGGGAACATTTGCATGGATCCCTTCTGCTGGACATATTTTTAAGCGGCCATGGTTTTTATCTGAAAGACATCCCCTGCAACAAGATTTCAGATATCCATATAGAGAATAAGTCTCCTTTCAGTGATTTTAAAATGGGCCATATAGGTGTTCAATTTTCCCAATTAAGTCACGACCAATCGAATCGGCTGGATACGTTTATTCAGAATTACGCCATTCCCCTATAAATTCAAAGAATGTCCCTGTTATACGATCTCCGTTCTTATTCCACTTTCCAAAGCTTGCCGAAATATACATCTCGTAAAAACCAAATCGCCATACAAGGTCATCTTTTTCTTGATAATAACGCCCGCATAAGCTAAGCACGTTAGAACATGCGCAACCTATTCAAAATATAAAAAATATGGGGGATTCGTATGGCGGTATCAACTTATTGGGCAGATAATTATGTTGAAAAACGGTGCTCGGGGAAAAAAGCCATTGGGTTGATTCGGGCAGGTCAGCGGGTCTTTATCGGTTCATCCTGTGGTGAGCCTCAATATCTGGTTAAAGAGCTTGCTGAAGCAGCGGATACGTTCACCGACATCGAGATTGTTCGCCTCCTGAGTCTCGAAAGTACACCCTTGACGCTGATTGCAGATGAGACCCGGGACCAGAGCTTCAATATCCGGTCATTTTATCTGGGATCGGCCAAACCGAAAAGTCTTGCAAAGAACATGCGGTTTATCACGCCCATGAACCTTTCGGCAATACCCCGGCTTTTTGAAACCCGACGCCTTCCAATTCATGTGGCACTGATCCAGGTGTCTCCACCGGACGACTTCGGATGGATGAGCCTGGGTATTTCAGTGGATATAACACTTGCGGCGGCCATGTCCGCCAATCTCGTCATTGCCCAGGTAAATTCAATGATGCCTCGGGTGTTGGGCAGAAGCTTTATTCACGTCAACGATGTGGACGCGGTTGTTGAGCACGAAGAAGCCCTTCTCACCGTCGGGGAACTCCCGGAACTCGATGCCGCCAATCTTATCGGCCGGCTCGTAGAAAGGCTTGTTGATGACGGTTCAACCATCCAATTTAGTCCCGGTACAACCCCCCAGGCTACCCTTCTTGCACTTTCCGAAAAAAACGATATCGGCGTTCACACCCAGTACCTGACCACCGATATCATGCGCCTTGTTTCAATGGGTGTGATTACCAACCGAAAAAAAGGACTCAACGACGGAAAACTGGTGGCCAGCAGTGCCATCGGCAGCCAAAATCTTTACGAATTTTTAGATGATAATCCGGCCATTGAATTTCATCCTTCGGATTATGTAAACGATCCCGGTGTGATTTCCCGCCACAACAAAATGGTCTCCATGAACGTGCCCATGGCCATGGATCTGACCGGCCAGGTCGCCGCCGATGCGCTCTCTTTCAACCATTTTTCCGGCGTGACCGGAATGCTCGACTTTATCAGAGGCGCGTCCAGGTCTGAAGGCGGCAAATCGATTCTGATGCTTACATCGACAACCACCGACGGCAAAAAAAGCCGGATCGTGCCCATGTTAAATGATACCCCCATTGTCGTTCCCAGGGGCGATGTTCAATACGTTGTGACCGAATACGGGGCTGTAAATCTATTTGGGAAAAGTTTGCAGGAACGGGCCATGGCCATGATCAGCATCGCCCACCCGGATTTTCGTGACGAGCTTTTTTTTGCGGCCAGGAAGATGGGGCTGTTTGGCGCCGAGCGCACGCTGTCGGAATCCTTACATGGCATATATCCGATCAAGCTGGAAGAGACACGGGAGATCGCCGGTGAATCCATTACCATTCGGCCGGCAAAACCGGTGGACGCGAGAAGGATTCAGGAACATTTTTACAATCTGGATAAAAATGACATATATTCAAGGTTTTTCCAGGCAAGAAGCAGATTTGTTCGTGACGATTTGGAGAGTATGTTCCACATCGACTACATCAAGAATTTAACCCTTCTGGCAGTGGTGGGGGAATTTGGTTTTGGAAAGGTCGTGGCCGTTGGGGAATATCTGTTGGATCCTGCCAGAGACATTGCAGAAGTCGCATTTTCAGTGAGCAAAGAATGGCAGGGAAGAGGATTGGGCAAGATTATCCTGCAAAAACTGTCCGAAGCCGCCAGGGAGAATGGAATTTCAGGCCTGGTTGCGTACACCTTGCCCAGAAACCAGGGGATGATAAAGCTGTTTAAAGGCTTGCCCCATAAAACCACCACCGAATATGACGGTGAAGTGGTGGAATTAACCTGCATGTTCGATACGCCGACCGGATAAGAGATGTTCGTCAATGGGTAATCGGCGGTAAAATGAACCCGCCTAAAGTATGCATTTGTTTCCATGGGTACAACGCCCTTGAATTTCGGCATTATCTTCCTTGAGGTTAAGTAATTTTGACTCATCTATTGACAAATAATCAATCTCAATATAAAAAACGATATTTGGCATGTTCCCGATTAATATCCTGTTTACATAAAATATTATAACGTTCCTTTATTGTTGCAAATAATTGCGTTTGTCAAACACCTTCAAGTTCCCAGCAGGAAGCGTATGTTCAACGGCCATAAATCTACCGACGTAGATCATTTAATAACCAAATTCATTTTAGGAAAGGAGGGTTGATTTTTTCTGAAGCCCCGGGGCTTTGAATTCAGTCGCCCCTTTAGGGCTAATTGATAGGGTTGCAATGTGATAAACCTCAAACACTAAACTTTTTGTCATGTAAAGGAGGTAACATTGGGTTTGGAAATATACAAAGAATCTTATACCGGCGCTATAAAGGAAATTACCCTTGGTAAAGGTGACAAGGCCGTTACCGTGGGTGGCGAGGCATGCTATCCTTTTTACAATTTCGAAGGTGACATGCCGCATAAGCCGGTGATTGCAATGGAAGTGTGGGATATGGAGCCGGATGAATGGCCGGAAGCTGCCATGAGCCATTTCAAGGATGTTGTCTCAGATCCGGCAGCTTGGGCCAAAAAGTGCGTTGATGAGTTTGGGGCGGAAATGATCGTCCTTCAACTCAGGAGCACCGATCCGAACGGCCAGGATGCCAGCCCTGATGAGGCTGTCGCTACGGTCAAAAAAGTCCTTGGAGCCATCGATGTCCCCCTGATCGTATGGGGTACCAACAATATCGAGAAAGATGAGGAAGTTCTAAAGAAAATCTCAGAAGAGACCCATGGAGAAAATCTGATTCTGGGACCTGTAGAGGACAAGAATCACAAGGGAATCGGCGCCAGTGCCATGGGATACGGTCATACGGTGATTTCATCCTCACCCATCGACATTAACCTGGCCAAGCAGGTCAACATCCTTCTTGAAAATCTTGGGATGCCGTTGAATCGGATTATCGTCGACCCCACCACCGGCGGTCTCGGTTACGGACTGGAATACAGCTATTCGGTGATGGAACGGCTCAGCATGGCGGCCCTTACCCAAGGTGACGACAAGCTGCAGCTTCCGATTATTAACAACCTGGCCGCCGAAATATGGAAATGCAAGGAAGCCAAGCAGAGCGTAGAAGAAGCACCGGCTTTAGGGGATCCGGAACGTCGCGGAGTCCTCATGGAAGCCGTAACCGCCGTCATCTATCTGCTGGCCGGTTCAAATGTTCTGATTATGCGGCACCCGGAGGCTATCAGACTGACCAAGGCGTTTATCGATTTGGGCTTAGACGGCGGAAGTGCTTTGGATGTGGCCCCGCTGAACAAGGTGCTTGATGATATTGATATCGATTTTGCATCCCTTGCACCGGAGCCGGATTTGACCATAGAAGGCCAAGAACCGAAAAAGGCACCACCCAAGAAAAAAGCCCCGCCCAAGGCCGAAAAGAAAGCGGCACCTGCGAAAAAACCTGCCAAAAAGGCACCCGCAAAGAAAAAAGAAGTAGACCCGGCTGAAGCAGCCAAGGCCAAAGCTGAAGCAGAAGCCAAGGCCAAGGCAGAGGCGGACGCAAAGGCCAAGGCTGAAGAAGACGCCAAGGCCAAGGCTGAGGCAGAGGCCAAAGCCAAAGTCGAAGCAGACGCAAAGGCAAAAGCCGAAGCAGAGGCAAAAGCAAAAGCCGAAGCGGACGCAAGGGCCAAGGCAGAGGCGGACGCCCGGGCCAAAAAAGAGGCTGAAGAGGAAGCGGTCCGAGAGAAACGCGCAAAGGAACGTGAAGAACTCGCGGCCAAACATGAAGCCGCTCCGGTCGAAGTTACCGTGACAGCGGCCAAAGTGCAAACATCGCAACATGACAAGTTGTTGGAGCGTCTTAACAGGATACACAAAAGAGCATAAAAATACGAGGAGGAACCTCTAATGGCAGAAGAGAAAAAGTTAACAAAAGTTGTAAAGCCGAAAAAGATGGCGGATCCGATCGCATCATCCATGGATGTTGCCACCCAGGAAATGATCGCACGGGCTCAGAAACTGGATATCGATACTGTTTTTGACCGAGCGGTGACCATGAAGCCCTGTAATATTGGAATGCAGGGTACCTGCTGTAAAAACTGTGCCATGGGGCCGTGTCGCCTGCCGATGCCCAAGGCCGGGATCGAAGGCGAAGATACCCGAAAAGGGTTGTGCGGTGCTACGGCCAACACCATCGCGGCCAGAAACTTTGCCCGCATGGTTGCAGCCGGTGCGTCGGCCCATTCAGATCACGGACGTGCTGTGGCCGAAGTCTTTTTGTCGGTGGCCAGAAAAGAATCCGAAGATTACACGATAAAATCTCCGGAAAGACTGATCCAAATCGCACCCTACTTTGATGTGGCCACTACGGTTGAAAAAGACGGCGAAACAATGGACCGGGATTTTGATGAAATCGCCCTTGAAGTGGCTGAAAAAGCAGTGGCTGAATGGGGCAAGCCCGAAGGCGAACTGGCCTATCTGAAGCGAGCCCCGGCGCCCCTTTATGAACGCTGGAAAAAGCTGGGAGTTTTACCCCGCAATATCGATCGGGAAGTTGTTGAGATTATGCACCGGACCCACATGGGGGTTGACCAGGATTATAAAAATCTTGTTAAACAATGCACCCGAGCATCCCTTGCCGACGGCTGGGGCGGCAGTATGATAGGCACCGATCTTCAGGATGTTATGTTCGGAGCCCCCTCTCCATTACAGTCAGAGGCCAATCTGGGTATCATGAAGGAAGACCAGGTAAACATCATTGTTCATGGACATGAACCGATTCTGTCCGAAATGATCGTGGCCGCCTCCCAATCCCAGGATATGATCGAGTATGCCCATTCAAAAGGGGCCAAAGGGATTCAACTGGGCGGCATTTGCTGTACCGGAAATGAGATGCTGCAGCGACACGGCATTCCTCAGGCAGGGACATTCCTGCAGCAGGAGCTGGCCATTATCACCGGTGCTTGTGATGCCATGGTGGTGGATGTACAGTGTGTGTTCCAGAATCTGGCCAATGTGGCCAAGTGCTTTCACACCAAACTGATCACCACCCATCCCATTGCCAAGATGGAGCAGGACAACGTGGTTCATATCGAGTTTGACGAGCATCATGCCATGGACGACGCCAAGCGGATTGTTACCATGGCCATTGACAATTTTGAAAACCGCGGGGCTGAAGTCATGATCCCGCAACACAAAGCCACCCAGATTGCCGGTTTTGGTGTAGAGTCCATCGAGTACCATCTGGGCGGGACGTTCCGCGGATCCTATTACACCTTGAACGATAACATCATCAACGGCCGCATCCGTGGCGTTGCCGGTGTTGTGGGTTGCAACAATGCCCGGACCAAGCACAATGAAGAGCACATTGTCATTATTAAAGAGCTCATCAAAAATGACGTGCTGGTTCTGACCACGGGATGCAGCGCCATAGCTGCGGGTATGCATGGACTTCTCACACCGGAAACGGCCCAGGTTTTCTGTGGTCCGGGTCTTGCGGAAGTGTGCGAGACGGTGGGGATTCCTCCGGTGCTTCACCTGGGATCCTGTGTCGACAACAGCCGTATCCTTCTGGCGGCAACGGAAGTTGTTAAAGCCGGTGGTCTTGGAAATGACCTCCAGGATCTGCCCGCAGCCGGAAGTGCTCCGGAATGGATGAGTGAAAAGGCCATCAGCATCGGACATTATTTTGTGACATCCGGTGTGTACACGGTCTTTGGATATCATATGCCTCTGGACGGGGCTCCGGTATTTAAGGATTATCTGTACAAGGAGCTGGAAAATATTTACGGCGGCATGTGGGACTGTGAGCCGGATCCGGTGAAACACGCCCATAAGATGATCGCCCATATCGACAAAAAACGAAAAGCTCTGGGTATCGACAAGGCCAGGGAAAGAGTACTCATGGATATGGATGATCGACGGGAAATGGAGGCCAAATATCAGCAAGGTTAATCATTCACAAAGGTTATAATGTTAAGGCATAAAACATAACCGCCGGATGAAATATTATAAAGGGGCTTTTTAACAGAAGCCCCTTTTTGTTTGTGCGATTCTTTAATTCCATTTTCCCATGCTGTTTATGCAACTATAAGGTTTACAATCCGTATATATGTTGGTAGAAGCCATTTCAAAGATTTCCGGTGAGTTAAATAAAAAATAAACACGTATAATATTTCCTCCACGTTTTTTCGATCAATTAGCAATTATTAATCCCATAGTGTTCACCGAATGTTAAAAAATATGAAAATACAAGAGATCACTGAAAATTTCGGGGATTTAAAAATTTTTGAAAATCGATGTATCAACGATGAGTATGCCGAGATCGTTATTTTTACTGAACAGTTGGATCATTACAGTAAAATTTTAGAAGATTTGTTAGGGCCTGCCGTAAAGCCATCCGGATTGGAACCGTCAATAATTCATGAAAAGGTTGCCGATGAGTTTGGAGGCATCTTTTTAAATCAGACGTTGTTTCAAAAAGATTACGATGGTATTATGGTTCTCGCAATGTTTTGGCCCTGGGAAAACGGGAAGCAGGTGACATTAAAGATTGCGGTAACAAGAAAAAAATAATCGATAACAAAGATGACGTTTAGGACAATAAAATAACAGCCAAATGGAAAATACGGAACATTTGACCGGGCCGCACAAATTTGAAATGGAAAGGTGGATTAGTTGTGCGCCGTTCGAGAGACTGCTGAATATGAAAATTGTCGAGGCCAGCGCGGGCCGGGCAACATTGACCATGCCTTTTTTTGTCGATTTTGCTCAAGGCGGCGGACTGATGCACGGCGGTGCTTTGGTGAGTTTAGCCGATACCGCGGTTGTCATGGCCATCAAGAGCATCATCGATCCTCAGACTCATTTTGCCACGGTTTCTTTGGAAACGAAGTTTCTCTATCCGGTTAAACAAGGCATTGTTACTGCCCGAGCAAAGGTTACGAATCAAAAAGAAAGAATATTACACGGTCAGGCGACCGTTTATAATGAAGAGGAAAGGTCCGTGCTTACGTTCACTTCAACCTTTAAAATGTCAAAAGACAAAACAATCAAAAATATTGCCTTTCAAGATACGCCGGGTTCTGATTCAAATGGCTGAAACAGCACGGGTATCGTTATAGATTGACGGGGTGGAATCGAAGCGGCCGGGTATTTTTTTCTCCAATTAAAAGAGGGAACGGAAAATGAAAGACGATTGGGCTGAAAAACTGTCATGTGCCACGCATTGTTACCGGTGTGAGCATAAATTAGATCCAAAGGATCTGAGTAATTCTTTCCGTTTATGATCATCAGGCAATATGTATGGCATGCAAGAATGATGAACAAGAACGACCGGATTACGAAGAAGTTTCCAGACAGACCATAGGGCAGTGTCTCATCAATACGGAAATGCAATATGGGAACCCTCAGGGCTACTGTTTTCACCACTTTTATCCGTTCAAATGCTGATATTTGAATGATCGATTCATTCTCAAAAGAATATTTTTAATGGAAATGCACACATTAACAGACGTTAAAAGGAGTATTCCGTGAAACAAAATGCGAGCCTTGACATATTGAAGCAGGCGATTTTACTCGAAAGAAGAGGTAAGGCCTTTTATCAAAAAGTTGCAGAAAAAACTGAAAGCAAAAGTGTTCGGGATGTTTTTGAAACGATGGCAGCTGAAGAACAGAATCATATAGATATACTGTCTCAACAGTTTAAGGCATATGGCAAAGAAAAAAAATTCATTCCTGGCAATTACAACGATTCAGACGGCAGCCGTGTGGCATTAAATGTATTAACCCCTGAAATCAAGGAGAAAATCTCCGCCGCCGGTTTTGAAGCCGCAGCGATTTCAGCAGCGATCTCGATGGAGGAACACGCCGTCAAACTTTACTCAGAAAGTGCTGAAACCACATCGGACCCCGAAGCCAAAGCCTTATATGAATGGCTGGCTCGCTGGGAACGCGAGCATCTCGGCCTGCTTCTCGATATCGACAAAGCTCTAAGGGAAAAAATTTGGTTCGACAATCAATTCTGGCCCTTTTAATCTGAACCATGTGTTCAAAACAACGACAAAACCAACCGACACCCGAACGTCTACGAATCGCTGGTCTTCTTCAGGTCTACGGGAATCGTTGTCACGGGTACCGAAGAGTTTTTCAACACTTTTTCCGTGACACTTCCAAAGCGAAAATGCCCCTTTTCTCCATGGCTTGCCATAACTACCAAATCAATCTTTTCTTTATC
>Ga0316194_10002470_pt1 | contig 12903 bp, 13 predicted proteins | sample CroRivsedime1_MG_FD_204936 | JGI IMG/M metagenome (GOLD analysis project Ga0316194, IMG submission 204936) | Coastal sediment microbial communities from Maine, United States - Cross River sediment 1 | ecosystem: Environmental > Aquatic > Marine > Coastal > Sediment | place: USA: Maine...
CTTTCTTCCATATCCTTTTCACGCTGAACCCTTCTCTCTTCCATCTCTTTTTCAAACTGCATTCTCCTCTCTTCCATTTCCTTGTCATGCTTGTTTCTACGCTCCTCGATTTCCTTATCATATTCTTTCATGCGAAGCTCATGTTCGCTCCAGGCTTGCTCACGCTCAGCTTTCATCTGCTCAATTCGCGCATCGATATCTGCTTTGCCTGAATCGTCAGCTAAAACCACAGGCGTTGATAATGATGCAGTTAATAACAGTGTAAAAAGAATGATGTTTTTGGTTTTCATAGATGAGTTTCCTGTATTGCCAGAAGGCCATTTAAAATCTAATAGTTGAACTGTTCATGATAATAAAACCACTTATGAACAGTATTGATTTAAATCAAATCTTTTTAAGGTGCGAGATAAACTGGTCATAACAGCCAGGGCAGCCCTTATTCTGCTGCCTCTTTGCCTGCATGTACAGTCGAATAAGACAGGCAAAATAAATTTCGCGAGGCAACTAATAGCACCTTTTTATATGAGGTAAAGTATCGGCGAGATTCGCCATGATTAAACTTTCACCACATCTGCTGAAAAGCAGCAATGTCATTATTGATTATCGGTATCATAACCCGGTGGTACCGCATGCCACTCATAACCATCTACTGCCATCTGTTTACCGAGATTAAATAACTTCGTCATATACTCCTTATCGAAAGGCTCGCTGGATTTTTCATTAAAACTTTCGGGTATATAAGCAAGGTGGTAATCGATACCGTCACGCTGCGTCGCGAGATAGATGCGATAAGCATCTCCGAGAACCGCGCTACCCATCAGCGAATCCATACTACGCAGAGCAATTGGAATCGTACTGCGATCCACACTCTCATAGTGTTTTCTCCATACACCATTACGTATGATATAAACGCTTGGCTTGCCTTTCACTTCCAGTTTCTCAGCCAGCTTTCCCCAGTCGAGCCCGATAGGATACAGATACAAAACAGAGGTGGCACCGCCATCAACATGCAGCTCGTCATAGCTCTGCCCGTTTGCTTCCACATCAAACATTACCGGTGGGAATGCGCCAGGAATCGAAGCCGAGGCCAGCATGACATCGCGGATAAGCTGCAGCGCATCCGGTGAACCGCTGCTGGCAATACGGCCAATATTCCAGGACACTGGCCGCGCGGCATCCAGGTTAGTGGTAACGATATCGAGTACCCGGCCTTTTTTGAATTCTGCAGCGATCGCCGCCATTACATCCTCGGTAATATACTTTTCAAGCTTCTCCTGCAGTGGCGTTGAATCGGTTGCCGCATCGCCGAGCAGTGTTTTCAGACTGCTCCGTGGTCTGACAATGTCCGTGGTCGAATAGCTGGTGTATATCTCCTCGATCACGTAATCATATTCCGGCCCGAGGAAAGCAAATGGTGCAATCAAAGCACCTGTACTAACACCGGTCACGACAGTAAATTCAGGACGGGTACCGGCTTCTGTCCAGCCACAGAGTAAACCAGCGCCAAATGCCCCACGCTGGCCGCCACCGGATATAGCAAGGTAGTTGTGTGCTTTACCATAAGTGTCCGGGTACCTGGTCTTCAGCTCTTCTTTACTTAACCGGAACCAGTTGTCGACTTCCGGTGGTGGTGCATCAGCCCAGTATCGTGCGCCTTCGATACCGGGAATGACGGCCTCGTCACTCAAGGACTCGGGCAAGGGGTTTCGTTCAGGCAGACTTGAGCAGCCCGTCATGATCATAGATACACAGAAGTAAATAAGAAATAGTTTTATTACTGAATGATTCATTAATTAATTCGACCTGCATTGATAGTTCAACTTAAATTACTGCTTCTGGATGTCGACTCACCTTTTAGTACGCATGCAATTGCCTTCATATCAAAAGATTTATTGTTCTTTAGGGCATCACCTCGATGACGCCGAAAGCTCTTCTTCCACGAAGCGCAATATCGCTTCCAGCAGTGCTTCTCGTGGATAATCATTCTGATCAACAAAGACTGATCCTATCGTAGAATGGGTCCTGGCAACCGGGACCACCAACGCCCAATGATCAGCATTCACATACCCGATCAATGAGCTACCGGGTATAAGCTGGTCATAAAACAGTAACTGGCTATCGTTACGCGAATCGATCTGGCTCAACTTGTCATAACTCGATTCCAGGATGGAAGAGATACGTTCAGGTTTCGGGTATGTGACCAGCGAGTAATAAGGGAAGTCCACTGGTAACGGGTTTTTCGCAAGCCAGGCTTTTCGCGTCGCGGGGCGCAGGCTTTCGATAGCACCACCGTCACCTTCGCTACACTGCGCATCGGGCCAGTGTCTCAACAGGGCAAGCTCTGACTGCGACGCGTCATTGGCCAGTGGAGAACCGCCGATGGAACCTGCGGCACTGACAACGGCGGCGATGCGTCCGCGAATCTCCGGGTATGAAACGACAGCCTCCAGGATATCTGCCGCACCCTTGGAGTAGCCGATAAGCACGAGATTCGGCCGCACATCCTTATGCTCCATCGCCATGATGCCATCACGAATCTGGCGTGCATTGTTCGTGGTGCTCGACAAAGCATCTACCGGCAACCTCTCCATGCCATAACCAAACTGTCCAACATGCTTAGCTGCACTGCCGTTCGGGTTCAACCAGCTGGAGAAGCAATCCCAGCCGACGCCCGGCACGATCACCACGACCAGGCCTCGGCCTGACGAGCCAAGCTCTACCTTTTTACCTGTACCTTCGGGTTCGACGCCCACCCTGGTAAGCGCTTCATCGCATGGCTGATAGTCTGGCAACGACTGGCTGCGCTCATCGAGGATGGCGCAGAAGATCTCCCGGAAACGTCCACGCTTATCCTCAATAGCTGCCTGCGAGACAGGCAACAGCACCAGAGGCGGGGTATCTTCCGAATAGGGTGTTAATGGTGCAGTGGAACAGGCGCTCACGATAATACTTGCCACGACTGTCAAGGTCACCAGCAACCTGCTTTCACCGTCAGCTGTCGAAAAAAATGGATTAGTTGCCGGCATCGTCTCTCTCCTGCATAACCTCGATCTCCTGCAGTTTCAGTGCAGGATGCCAATCGAGTATTTTAAGATCAGACAAAGACAGTGGACGGGTCACCAGGAACAGTACCGCGCGCAAACCATCTGTCTGGTAACTGGCACCAAGACTGCTGCGAGACTCTCCCGGTCGGGTAGCACCGACACCACTGACAAAAGCGACTTTCTCTAAACCGCTTGAATAAATCATATCCTGGATAAACAGGTTCCTGACCTCATCGACCTTTGGACTCAACACCATGTCATTTTCCTCAATTTCCTGCAGACGCCAGCCCTGTCGGCGCCCGGCCTGTACCAGAAACACCGCTTTACCCTGGTAGCGGAATGGTGCTACCCATACACGCAGCCAGTTTGCCGGCACACCGGCCTGGCCTTTTTTACGTGCCACAAGGTCTGGTGGTCGACCATAGAACTGCTGTCTTCTATCAAAGTTCAATGCATCCAGCCTGAAACCACGTCGCACAAGTGCAGAGGCAATATCAGCAAGACTACCGATCAGTATCACGTTGAATGGATCAGCCGATTCTTTTCCATCGACACTCGACGCGCAACAGGGCAGCTGCTCCAATCGTGCGCGTAAGACGTTAGCTTGCTCGATATCAACAGTTACCTCTGTTATCAATTGCCTCGTATTAACAAGCACCGCTCTCGCTTCTGCTGTCTGGTCATCAGGCACAGGGGGGAAAATAGTAAAAGGGAACAGATCCCCCTGGCCGAGAATATCTACACTGAGCAGCCTTGTCATATGGTGCGGATTGGTGAAGATAATGCCTGATTCTTTCGCGCCCGGAGAAACAGGGTTCTGAAAACTCATGTTATGAAAATGCTCATCGAGCCTGTTATTAGTTTCACCCGCGAAGAAAGAGGCGTGAAAAGACCAGGCGACCTCTAGCGGTGAGAACAGGTCTGGATCAGCTCCGGATCTTAACAGCCACAGAACCTGATTCGTGCTGTTTTCAACTTCGATCCATACCGGCTGTATGCCTTCCTCGTTAACGTTGACACCGAAGGCCCTCTGGCTGTCTTCCGTACTAAGTACCGCGGCACTCAATGTTACGCCCCTCACCTGCTGCACCTCTGCACGTGCACGTAATGCGGAATCATCGAACTCGGCGGGGACCTGCCAGCTAGCGCATCCCAGCAGCGCAAGAAATAGTGTGCTCATCAGGAGACGGGCCAGCATGGTCCCATTTCGCCAGCAGAATCGGGGGTGATGAGATCTCATGTTCGCTGCTCTCATCGCTGTTCCTGCTGAATGGATTGCTGGATAAAGCCACCCTTACGACCTTCCCAGGGAAGAAACTTTATACCGGTTATTGCCGTCGGCTTAACATCAAAAATAAGCACTGCGCGAAAACCGTCCGTGTAATACGGATCCGTCGTCAGGTTACGCCGTGGCGCGTCTTTCGTTGCGGCACCAACACCCTTGACCAGGCCCAGTTTTAGCAGAGACTGTGAATAGACCATGTCTTCCTGCAACGCTGTCCTGGCCTCGTCCACGTCCGGATCTATCTTGTGGGTCGTAAGATAAGGCGAGTGGATGGTGAACCGTGTACCGATGTCACGACTGATCTGCCCCACCCAAACCGACTTACCATGGTAACTCATCGGGCTCAACCAGAGCCGCAGATGATTACGTTGATGGATGTTATCTCGTGCCTTTTGCAGCGCGAAGTCCTGAGGTCTGCCATACAGGTAAAGCGGGCTTATCGGCGCATAAGGATAACGCTCACCGGAAAGACCTGACTTCATCATTTTCATTACCGAACCAAACCAGGTTTGTTCGGTCGGCCGCCAGCCACGACGGACAAGTGCCGGCATAGCATCATCAATGCCGCCGATGATGACGAGGTTTAGCGGGTCGCCATTACGCGAGCCATCTTTGTTGGTAACGCAGCAAGGCAGCACCTCAAGAGCGGAGCGAAAACTGTCGTCATCGGTGTAATCGGTGACCTCCGCATCAGCATACACTTTGCGCACAAAACTCCCGCGTTTACTGTAGTCTGAATAAAACCCCGGGATGGTTGAAAAAAAAGTAAACGATTTATGGCGGCGGTTTGCAACCAGGTCGACCTGGATAATCTTTAACCCTTCATCGTGGTGCGTGAGAACAAATCCGGACACCTTCATTCCCGGTGGAACTGGATTGCGAAAAGCCAGTGCCTGAAATCGCCGTTCCAGTACCTCCTGGGTTTCGTCCTCATGCGTGGTAGCAAACGCTTCCGCTGCCTCAGAAGCAGCAAAAAAGTTTGGATCAACACCTGGTGACATCAGCCAGTAAGCTTCCTCATCGCCATTCTCGACTTCTATCCAGACAGGTTGAACGCCTTTCCTGGCAAGGGTGAGACCGTAGACATCAGATGCCTCATCGTCGGAAAGTGCGCTGGCCGTTACCTGTACAGCACCATTACTGAATGTTTCCGCCCGGCTTCTATAATCTAATATCTCGGACTTAAGAAGGTAATTCGTCGAAGCACAACCAGTGCTAAGCAACACTACTAATATGCTTAGCAGTGTTATGTAATTAAAATTCGATCGCGCATTTACTGACGGCATTGAATGACCTAACTCATCTTAATATCACTTAAACGTTCAGATACATCTAATCAATTAAAAAGCTCGGTGACAGATGACAATCACTTCTACTATGTAATTGATTCTTACCTGTCACCGACCCCTTTTAATTTTGACTGACATCCAGAACAGGTGTTTGCCTATTATTTCAGGAAATCAGGAGATTCATAAGCAGGATTCGGGTATTTATAAAATCCTTCACCGGTACTGATTCCCATTTTTCCTTTATCTATGTAATTTTTTTTGATCATGTCTGCACGAGCCAGCATTTTTTCATCGCCTAATTTTTCACCCCATAGCTTATCGATGTTATACATCGTTTCCATTCCGATCACATCCATTACACCGAAGGGGCCCATTTTTACGCCGGTGCTTATCATCCATGTTTTGTCGATACTCTCAACATCGGCAACACCGTCGAACATCAGGTTTCCTGCGGCAGACAGTAGCGGCACCAGTAATGAATTTAATACATAACCATTTTGCTCTTTATGAATAGGGATTGGCACCATACCTATCTCCCTTGCAAACTCGACGACCCGATCAAATGTCTCCTTATCCGTTCCGGCATGACCCATGACCTCACCTACATTGGCATCCCATATCCCATTGGCGAAATGCAAGGCTACAAATTTACCGGGGCGGCCAGTCTCTTCTGCATACTCGCTGGGTAATGTTGTCGATGAATTCGTTGTGAAGATAGTTCTTTCCGGGGCTACTTTTGCCAGCTTTTTATAAAAGCTCTTTTTTAACTCAATATCTTCCGGCACTGACTCGCTGATGATATCTGCATCTTTAACCGCCTCTTCCAGGTTAGTCGTATAACTCAAACGGCTATTGGTCTGATCGATTTGTTCCTGAGAAGCTCCTCGTTTTTTCAAAAACAACTCAGCAAATTGCTGATGCGACTTCCGGCATCGTTCCAGCCCTTTTTCAAAAGGATCATAAACAGTTACGTTAAAGCCCATAAATGCTGTCTGCCAGGCGATTTGAGCGCCAAGGACGCCAGCCCCTGCTATTGTTACGTTATTAATTTTCATCATGCTAACTCCATTAAATCTATTAGATCATGTTTGAATTTTGATTCGAATATTAATTTATATATGTAATACACTAACCAGATATTTTGTGGAGATCATCAATGAGTATCATTAATTTAAATTGAGCGTATCACCCCAGAATACACGCTCTGGAAACCCACGGTCCAGGTGGGGCGAGTATTCTTTAGCGCCGATGTTGATGTTATCTGCATCGATGGTGATACCGCCATACTTCATTTCTGCGGCAGATAGCGTGGAACTGGTACTCATTACGATAGCCGCAGCAACGGCCGCTGTTATCAAACGCACACAACTACTCGTCTTCACCCTCTGAGCTATTTCATTCAATACAAACTATCAAGTATACATATCGATGATATTGCTACCTGCCAATCATCTTCGCCCTGGGTATTTCCCAGGTTTTCAACCTTTCCAGGTCAGGCACATATCCTCAGGATGATATCCATGTTGTCATCTTTACGGTTGATCGGTTGCCAGTTCTCTTCCGGCAAACCTTCAGGTTGCTTCTCGGCCACATAGATATAGATGTCGCCATCAGCGTTCAACTGCATACCAGCATTCTCACCCACACTGTATTTCTTACCATCATTAGGGATGAATAAACCGTTCTGCAAATCATACAGCGTGAGCGACCAGAAGACATCGGCAGCGGGCCGGCGATCCCTGCTAAATTATTTCTGCCGTACATTTATTCAATGTATTTTAGAACTGGTATCGCGCACCGATTGCAAAATCCAGACCAAAGTCGGTATTGTTATTAATTCGCAGGCGCGGAATCATCTGGGCAAACGCATCCATATTTTTTGTAAAATTCAACTCCGCACCGATCGGCAGACGCACGCCGACATCACCATCCCAGTCACCATAACCACCCGCGCCGACATACCAGCGCGCCGGGGCTTCCATTTTCAGCTTATCCTTGACGAAAAGAAAATCGATAGCAGCACCTTTGTTACCTATGAAGCCATTGACATCACCATGAAACTGAGCCACCACACCAAAATCACGATCGAAACCAAAGCCAAGTTTTATACCCTCAGCGGCACTGTCTTCTACAAATACGGTAGACGTAAGCAACACTACACTAATAAAATTTAAAGCCCTCGATTTAAAAATAGTCATAACTATTTACCTCATATTATTGATTAAAAAAACTCGTACCTTTCATTCTTACTAAAAACCCCGGTCAGGCTTACTGTCCAAATTTCAAACAGTAGGCGCTCTCCTGTTCCACCATATTAACATCACCTGGGTAATACGATATTGGCCTGCAGGCGAAAACGCCAGCCCTCAGGCCCTGTATCCGGCGTCTCCAGCCAGCGGCCAACGCCCGCCTGCAGACTGACCGGTAATTTACCAAAGAACACCAGCTTGGCCGCTGCAGCGTTCACCGGTATCGACCACTGTTCCTGCTCCCAGTTATAATTTGTCTCTGACTGCATCGACACGGTCCAGGCATTCGGCCAGGTATAAGCCACGAATGGCTGCATGAAAGTATTATTGATATCGGCGCGCTCATCATCACCAGCAAAAGACCAGACATGATTAGCGAGCCCACCATAAGTCCAGGCGCCACTCATCTTCAAGACAATACCAGCGGGACCCGTAGCCCATTTCTTAGCGCCGATCAGCGAGTCAGTCGCTGTTGGCAGGATCAACACGGCACCGACACCCCAGATCACACCACTAGACGTTGGCTTACTCGGAGAGAAGTACAACTGTTCAGTGATATCGCCAAGGCCGGACTGTGAACCCTGCCCGGGAACAATATCTTTCTGCTTCACTAACGGCACGATGGTTCGGGTAATCAGGTTCCAGTTTTCGCCCACTTTAAACGGCACTACCGGCTGAATATTGATCGTGGTCTTGCTGCCATCGTCATTCAGCCCGATGTTTCGATCAACGTTCACCTGGATCGGTATGGTCATGAGATCAGCAATGGGATTAGTCAGCTCCTGTGCAAGATCCGAACTATCTTTTTCCTGTGCCACAGCATTTACGCTGAAGCCTGCACTGGCAAGAACAGCGACCAATAGTGGAAAATAATTTTTGTTCATGTTTCTGTCTCACACAGGAAATATTTACTAAACAATTACTTTATCTTCTCTACCGCTGGGAAAGTCCAGCTACCATCGAGTATCTGCTTGCGTGGCTGGTACATGCGTACGGTATAGTTCCAGCCTTCGCTAATCGGCAGAAAGTTAACACTACTGGCATCACCGCCGAAGTGGATAGTAAAAGAGCCATCCGCATCTGGCTTGCCAGAAACATTATTTACGCTGTAGGCATCGTATTCATTTTTCTCGAAGTAACCGTCCTTGTTGTAGACGCTCACTGACCAGAAAGCATCAACCGGCACGTCTTTCACCGTGATGCGGTATGCAGCGACGGGAAGATTTGGCTCCACATTCAGGTAAAATGCTTCGTATTCAGGCAAACCGCCCCAGCCCCATGCCGTGGCAAGCAGGTGACGTACCGGATCAACATCCTGTTTCTTGCCAAAGGTCTTGCTTGCATCGGGAATGCCTCGGCCTAACTCAATTAACTGCTTGTATATTGCCTGGTAGCTTTCCTGGTCATAGCTCGGATGACTATAGGGGATGGCTGAGGCCGCTTCGATCTTTAGCTGATCCTGAAGAGCGTTAGCCTTTATGATATCGGCAGGGTCAGAGGAATTGACCAGTGTCCTTACTGACAGGCTCACATAAGGGGTACCATATTCTTCCACTGTTAACTTATGCACACCAGGTTCATGGATCACCCTGTTGATGTAGTGATCTTCATTGACCACCATCACCGACATATAACGTCCGCTGGAGTCAGGCATGGTGAAACTAGCGCCTTTACTGATATCTACAATTGCCGCGCTATACAGTGTATCGCGGTTCATACGTATCACTGCCTGTTGATCCAGCGGTGCTGGCTGGCGAAAATGCATCCACTTGTTAATACCACCCGTCATCTTCAAGGCCCGATCGAACTGTGCTGCTGTCTCGGCCCGCACAAAGTTATCTACGTTAACAGTAACGGCTTTGTCATTAGCCGCCGAAGCTATGGCTGGATAAAAGATGGCCATCTGCACTACAAATATCGTGAGCAGAAATTTGGAAAATCTGTTGTGCGAAAACATCAAACTCTTCATAATATCCTCCTTTCTAAATAATGTATTTTTCAAGCAAGCTATCAATAACAAGTCACATGCACTAGATGAGTTTCTGTAAAGCAGGTGTCCCACTGATAAGGTAAATCGATATAGACTTAACCATCCCGTATGTTAGCCAGTCACTTCTCCCCACCGCCAAGCCGATAAACCAGTGTGAGTGTTACTGCATTATCCTGGTAACTATTATCTGTATCGACAAAAACTCTTGCGTCGGTACGCACAAACCATGAAGGCGACATTTTATAAGAGATACCTAAACCGGCATTAATCATATTTTCGTTGGACGTGACATCTTCATCTTCTATATCCAGCTGTCCAAAACCAGCGACCACATATGGACGTAAAGCCTTTTCTGTATTGAAAAAATAGTGTGCATCGACATGGTATTTCTGTATAACAACTTTCGGCCTGGCGCTATCATATTTCAATGCAGAGTAATGTAACAACATCAACCAGCGGCGCGAAAACTGCAGGCCTAATCCTACGGTCGCCATTGCCGTGTCCTCGATATTGCGGTCATCATCGTAATTGTAGTAACCGATTCCGGGAGATATCTCTATAATATTCCTGGTAACTTCATCACCAGCACAAGCGGTAGCAGACAACAGCATCAATAATAAAACTAAAAAATGATGCTGAAAACCGCGCACACGAGACTCAATCTCTTCCGTATTTTTGTTATGTGTATACATCATCTTTCTAGAACTCTATAGCCAGCCGAACACCCCAATAGTCTTTACCGGGATTAACTTCAGGTGAATATTGCTGCGCGGGCCAGTGCGCGATATTAAGTGCAGTGACTTCAACTTTTTTACTGACACAGCACCAGCTGTCTAAGCTACCTACAGGGTCAAGCATGAATAACGCAATACTTCCCCAGAACTCGGATCCCATGGCCAGGTTGCCATTACGCCTGATTTCTTTTTCTTTATGATATGCCCACTCTCCATAGATCCAGCCGCCGATCGGGGTTACAAACAGATCCTGTATGGATGGTACTTCGGCGAATGCCTCGAGCCCATATTCCCAGTAAAACGTCGACATAAGAGCCGAGTAGGTAAATGAATTCCACTGGTTATAACCTGATTTTCTGGCTGCCTGGTAATAGACGCCGCCAAAATACGGATGACCGATAAGATTGATGTACCACACATCTTCATCCCATACTGGCCCGGCCTTTACGTTCTCATACCATTTATTAAGAAGATCACCTTGCTCCCAGGTGCCTTTTTCCCAACCAGAAACATCTTCCGGCAACAGCGCGATGACGGCAACGACACCGAAGCCGCCAACGAACATGATTTTTGTCTGACGCCATAATCGTTTTGAATCTTCGCCCTCACAGGGACTGAACAGGGTGACATCGTAAGCCAGGGCATTGCAGTCACGGCCATCAACCTGTTTTGCAGATGCCTCAGGTATGATCTCGCCCGTGCTCGAGCCCTGTTCATCGGGCGTGACTGCTACCTCCTCACCATTCATAGCGATGTAGTAAGAGGATGGCTTCTCATCAGCCAGTGCGACGGACATTACTCCAGACGATATCAGCAACAGGAGTAATGCTATGGTGCCTGTAGACAAAAAATTTCGATGTATTGAAACAGTCATTTTTTCGCTATCCATGGAATTATTGTCAAACGAATCTGAATTCAATGGTACACCGCCATTTATGCATCGTCTTGATTTAAATCAGTTCAGCTCAACCTTTCATTGAGATGACCATGTTTTAGCTATTCAACATCGTAGAGACGTACGAGCGTACAGCTGAAATTTACCCGCGCAGAGAAGAACTATTCAAGGTTGACTTAAATCAATAACACTGATTATCCGGGTTATATTAAGCGCTAGAATGGCTGCCCAAATTTTAAATAGAATGCGCTATTGTCTGATTTGCCAACCGCATACTCAGCTCGCACGACCATCTTTTCCTTTGGCTTGATAGTAAAGGTGACACCGGCACCAGCAGACGGATACAGGTTGCTATCATCTGTGCGCCCTTCTTCACCGCCATAGAGCCAGGCGACTCCTGCCGACAGCGTTACTCCCCAGCGATCTTTTATTTTTATGCGCTCATCTATTTCGAACAGTGTCATATAAGGCGCCAGGTATTCGCCCCGGGTATAACCGCGCAATTCAATCGATGAATAACCACTGGTGGGTGCATCATCGGTCCAGCGGCCTTTGGCGTGCAGCGCCGCCACGTTCCCATTGCCGTGCGCCAGAAAGGTCGCGTAGTTTATGGTATAGGCATCGAAGCTTTCATCACCGCCAAATGATTTACGATAAGCGAGATTATCAAACTCAAACGAGGTGCCGCTGGCGGGTGAATTCTGGTTATCGCGCGTATCGTAATTTACAGCGAGACCGACTGCATTTGAGCGGTGTCCATTTAGTCCGATGAGATCAATGATAATGCCAGAGAGTGCATCATTAGCGGTGATTGCATAGTTTGTCTAGACAAGCTGGGCACCGAGATACCAGTCATTTTTGTAAAGCCTGAAATACCGCAGGGCTGCCACGTCGAGGTCGTCTGTGGTTGAGACAGGCAAACCCGTGCCTAAAAAGTCTTCATAGTTATTATTGATTTTTCCATTGATGAGCACACCGGTAATACGCTGTTTATCATGATCAAAATAGCTGCGGGTAAATACACCATAGAAAAATGAATCGGTGTCACTGTATGTGCCCATAGCTCCAAACATAGAGGCGGGCGATTCCTCATCAAACTTTTTAAGATAGCCCGCCATGAAGCCGACAGCCGAGCCCAGCTTGGGATCACTGCTGATAGTCGGCACCAGCAGCCAGGGAGACTCTTTCTCATCTTCTGTTTCTGCCGCATTGACAACCAGGCTTAATAAGCCGAACAGTGTGATCAGTGAATATTTGAAAACAGTAGATCTTGTTGAAGATGTATAATCATGAAATGACATGGATTTATATTCTGTTATTATATATTGATAATAAAAAAACTGGTGCAGACTTAACCACTATACAAAAAGATTAACATCGCATTTCATAATGTCCTTTTTCTATTTATCAAAAAATA
>Ga0316194_10002471_pt1 | contig 12901 bp, 14 predicted proteins | sample CroRivsedime1_MG_FD_204936 | JGI IMG/M metagenome (GOLD analysis project Ga0316194, IMG submission 204936) | Coastal sediment microbial communities from Maine, United States - Cross River sediment 1 | ecosystem: Environmental > Aquatic > Marine > Coastal > Sediment | place: USA: Maine...
AACCCGCGCCACGCCTCATCTTTGTGATGCGGGCTCCCCGGCCGCCGCGTCCCGCCCTCGCTGACGCTTGGGCACCCTCCCCCACTTCGTGAGGGAGGGGAGAAGTGTGGTGGTCTTTGCCTCTCCCACGGAGTGGGGGAGGCGTGTTCGAGCGGATGCTCGGGCACGGAGGGGGCTTGGTCCCCTAGGTGCCGCGGACGATCTCCGAGACCTTCGTGCCGAGCATTTCGATCGAGTGGAGGGCGGCTTCGTGGGGGACCGTCCCTGCGGTGTGAAGCATGAAGCGGTCGATGCCGAGGGCTTCCTTCCAACGGAGGATCTTCGCTGCCACGGTCTCAGGGTCACCCAGAACGAGCGATCCTGCGGGGCTTCGCATCCAGTCGAACTGCTCCCGGGTCAACGGCGGCCAGCCACGTTCCCGCCCAATGCGGTTCATGTTGGCGGTGAACGAGGCGTACACCTGGTCTGCAGCCTCCTCGTTGCTGTCGGCGATGTGGCCGAGGCCGTGAACGGCCAGCGGTATCGCTTCGGGATCGAAGCCCGACTCGGCGAGTGTTCTGCGGTAGAGGCTGGCGAACGCTCGGAAGCGAACCGGGTCTCCTCCGATAATGGCGAGCGCTACCGGAAGGCCGAGTTTGGCTGCTCGGACGATCGAGGCCGGTGTTCCCCCGACACCTACCCAGATCGGAAGCGGGTCCTGGTGCGGGCGTGGATAGATCGCCTGGTCGTCGAGCGGCGCGCGGAACTCGCCGCTCCAGGTGACACGTTCGTTGTCCCGGATCTGAACGAGCAGGTCGAGCTTCTCGGCGAACAGCTCGTTGTAGTCCTCGAGCGACTGCCCGAAGAGCGGGAACGACTCGATGAACGAACCCCGGCCGACCAGCAACTCAGCCCTTCCCGACGAGATGAGGTCGATGGTTGAGAAGTCCTGAAAGGTGCGAACCGGATCAGCTGAACTCAAGACGATGACCGCCGAACTCAGCCGAATCCTGTCCGTCCGGGCTGCGGCGGCAGCGAGGGTGATCGCCGGCGCGGAGGCTGCCATGTCGATGCGGTGGTGTTCACCGAGGCCGTAGACGTCGAGGCCGACCTGGTCGGCCTTCTCGATCTCGGCGATCACGTTGCGGAGGCGTTCGCCGTGGGTGATGATCTTTCCGCCGATGGGCTCTGGTGGTGCCTCGGCGAAGCTCGTGAGTCCTAGTTCGAACATTGGTTTCCTTTGGTTTCGGGGGTCTGGAGTGTTGTCGAAGGTCAAACGCTGTTCGGTGTTCAGCTCTTCCGCTTCGTGGAGTCGTCTCGGGCGCTGTGTTTGACGGTGGCTTGGCTGATGCTCGCGAAAGCGACGTCGAGTTCTTCGAGCTGGCTCGCGTTGAGTGGATCGATGAAGAGCTGACGGACGAGAGCTGCATGTCCGGGCCAGGCTTCGCGCAGCACCCGGTCACCCGTTGGAGTGAGGCGTGCAATACGCCCTCTTCGGTCTTCAGGTGTGCGGTCCCGTGTCACCCACCCCTGGTCTTCCATGCGTTGGACGGCATGCGAGATCCGGCTGGGGGAGAACGAAAGCCGGTCGGCGAGCTCGGACATCCGGACTGCGTCGCCGGGTGTCGCAGACAGAACGCTCAACACACCAAAGTCGTCGACGCTCAGCCCGGACTCGTCCCGGAGCTGCCGATCGAGCGTGCTCAGGAGGCGCGCGAACGCCGTGCCGACCCGTCGCCACGTGCGCAGCTCCGCCATCGAGAGCGTGCTCGGCGTTGGCTCCGTCATGGGCTCGGCTCCATTGCTCGGAATAGTTGAACGCTCAACAGGCTAGTGTCTTCTGGAAAGTTGACGATTCAACAACCTACTCCAACCGAGGAGCCAAAGATGAATGTCGCACTGTGGATCGTGCAGGGGCTGCTTGCAGCCGTCTTCTTGATGGCCGGCGCCATGAAGATCCTCAAGCCGAAGGACGAGGCGATGGAGCGGATGCCGTTTGTCGAGGACTTCTCGGAACCGGCGCTCAAGACGATTGGGGCACTCGAAGTGGCCGGCGCGATCGGGCTGATCCTTCCGGGTATCACGGGGATCGCACCGGTTCTCGTGCCACTCGCTGCCACGGGCCTGGCGATGATCCAGGCGGGCGCCGTGGTCGTGCACGTTCGACGGAGCGAGGCTCGTGAGATCGCGATGAACGTCGTGCTGTTCGCCCTGTCCGTGTTCGTGGCGTGGGGCCGCTTCGGCGACTACTCGCTGTAGGCCGACACTCGGGCTCAGCGATCCGGTCTAGGGCATCCCGACGTTCACCGGGGTGGGGAACCCGAGGGCCGCGAGGCGCTCGACCACGCGAGCGGCGTGTTCGCCGATCTCATGATCGGCGAGCGGCCCGGAGCAGATCACGCACTTGAGCGAATCGGATCCTCGGTCGGAGCTACCTACCGGCGGAACGTGAGAGTGTTTGCCGTCGGTCCGACCACACGACGGACATTGGGTCGTCTGCATCGATCGTTCCTTCTTCCTCTATGAGGAAGGCATCGGCCTCGGCTGGACGAATCTTGATGCGGTCCGCGCCCTTGTCGAAGCTCGAGAAGGCTCGTTCGGGCCCGATCATCTACCGGCTTGCGGCGTAGACCCGCCACTCGTCGGGAACTCCCTTGAGGATGTGGGTGCCGCGATCCTCGAAGGTGAACCCCGATCCGGCGACGAGGTCCTTGACCGTGCTCGACACCAGGACCTCTCCAGCTTGCGCGAGAGATCCGACGCGCGCTCCGATGTGGACGGCCAGGCCGGCCACATCGTCACCGACGACTTCCACCATCCCGGTGTGGACGCCGCACCGGACCTGCAGATCGAGGTCGGGTATCGACGTTGCGATCGAGAGCGCCGCGTTGATCGCCCGGGCCGGTCCGTCGAAGGTTGCGAGGAATCCGTCGCCCGTTGTCGAGATCTCGACGCCGCTCCATCTCGCGAGTTCATCCCGGATCAGCCTGTTGTGGCGTTCGAGGAGTTGGCGCCACTTGAGGTCACCGAGTTCGGCGGCATTCTGCGTCGAGTCGACGATGTCGGTAAACAGAACGGTCGTCAGCCGTCGTTCGGGATCCGAGGATCCGCGCCGGCCGGTAACGAATTCCTCGATCTCCTGAAGCAGCGGTTCGAAGTCGCCGGCCCAGAAGATGTGGTCGGCTCCCGGGAGCTCGACGAAACGCGCGCCTTCGATGGCGTCGGCGATGTAGCGACCCTCTTCGACGTTGACATCCCGATCGTCTCGTCGGTAGAGCAGCAAGGTGGGTGCGGTGACTGCTGCGAGCGCCCCTCGGACGTCGGCGAGGGTGTTCATTTCGAGGAGGGCGGCTGCGGCGCTTGGACTGGCCGACATTCGCAGGTAGCGGCTGAACCACGCCTGGAATGCCGGATCGTTCGAACGGCTGGGTGCCACTTCTTCCAGCCAGTCGATCCGTCCCCATGACGCTGCGACCTGCTCGACTTCCCGGGCACGCTCCTGGACGGTTGGTGCCCATGGGTAGTCGTCGGACCTGAGGCGTTTCGCATAGGAGCCGGTGAGGACGAGTCCGTCCGTTCGATCGGGATGTATCGCGGCAAAGAGGATCGAAAGCGTGCCGCCCTCGGAGTGGCCGAAGATGGTGGCGCTGCTGCTGCCGGCTGCGTCCATCACGGCACGCAGGTCGTCCATCCGCGTATCGAAGTCGGGCAGGTTGTCGAGCGGAACCGGATCCGACAGTCCGGTCCCTCGTTTGTCGAAGGTGATCAGCCGGGCGAACGAACTGAGTCGCCTGAGGAATCCGGCAAGGCCGGGGTCGTCCCACATCAGCTCAACGTTCGAGACCCATCCTGGGACGTAGACGATGTCGGTCGGGCCGTCACCGATCACCTGGAAGGCGATGTTGACGTCCCCGCTCCGTGCATAACGCGTTTCAGGCACCCGCCGAGTGTACGAGGTTGACCGACGGCGTTTCGCTTGTTTCTCGGCGCTCGACCCTGGGCAACCGCAGTCGTCAGCGAAGGTCGAAGAAGACCGGCTCTCCGTCGAGGGTGACGGCCTCCTGCACGTAGAGGACGAGGCCGTCGGCGTCTTCACTCCTGACGGACCAGCACAACTTGCCTGCCACCGTTCCGCCTGGGAAAACCTCGGAGAAGACTTCGATCTCACCTGGGACGACGCCGCAGGTGTCTTCGCCGGTGTACGCAACCGCAAGCGGGCCGACCGTGCTCAACGAAGTTGAAGCGAACAGGAAGTCCGACGCCGCTCCGTTGTACGTGGCTTCGATGCCGACCATGAAGAACTGGCGCCCGTCGGCCGGTACCTCGTTGAATGAGTTCTCGGCGAGGACGTCTGCCGTCGCATCCTCGGCCACGTCTGTGACCGTGATATCCCACTCGCCGACGCTGATGGTGTCGCCGATCGGATAGGGGTTGCCTCGCGTCCCCACGGGGCCACCCGTCTCGGGCGGAACGGGAGTCGGATAGTCGACGGCCAGCGGAACGTTGGTGCCGGCCGATGCGAACACGATCCGTTCGCTCGAGAAGGCGAACTCGTCCACGAGGAGTACCAGGCTTTCGGCGTCCTCGTCGGCGACCTCCCAGCAGAGGTTTCCCTCAACCGTGCCACCTGGGAACACGTCGCGGAACTCGTCGAGTTGGTCGGGGATCACCCCGCAGTTGGCGGACGTGTTGTAGACGACGGTCGACGGCCCGGCAACGGCGAACGACACTTCGGCGAGCAACGGTGTCGTCTGTTCACCGGCATTGGCCACGGCGACGCGCCACATCACGAAACGGTTCCCTGGTTCGGGTGCGGTGTTGAACTCGTTCTCGGCGAGCACCAGTTCGGTAGCGTCGGGTTCATTTGCGAGAACGACCACATCAACCGCTCCCACCCTCGCCCACGTGCCGGCGGGCACCGGATCGTCCATCGTTCCCGCAGCTGCGGCCACGGTGGTTGTGGTGGTTGCCGCCGTGGTCGTGGTCGCGGTCGTTGTGGTGGTTGCCTCTGATGTTGATGTCGGTGCAGCAGTCGTGACGGTCGAGACCGTATCCGCAGCGGTCGTGTCGGACGAACCCGAGGAGCACGCGGAGACAGCCAAGACGGCGGCCACCGCCACCATGAGGATCCTGCGCATTTCCACCACTTCCTATTGCCGTGCCTTCGAACCATCGACGATACGTCGCGCCAACTCAAGTCAAAAGGACCGCGGCCGGCCTCGAATCGCAACCGAACGGGTTCCCGGCTCCGGGGCAGGCGGGGGACGGCTCTCTACCGACCCGACCAGATGTCCCGCGTGATGGCGCGGTCGAGCACGATGACGGCGTCGTTGGGTCCCACGAGACTCAACAGGTGAACGGCTCCGGGCCCGATCTCGGGTTCAGAGAGGATTGCCGTCCAGAGCGCCTGGATCGTGTCGGCATGGTCGGCGCTGGGTGGTGGCCCATTCACCATGCCCTTCACCTGTGCCGCGACAACAAGCTGGCGGGCCAGGCGGTCGGCTTCGTCGATTCGGGCGCCGTCGGCTTCGAGCTCCGCAGCAACGGTGTCAGCGGCGTCCTTCACCACCTCGGCGGCGACCGCGTAGAGGACCTTTCGCTTCGTGACCGAGCCGGTGAGGGCGACGCCGCCGGGTACCGCGCCCTTTGCGGCCGAGTCGAGGCGCGCCCGAAGGCCGGCGATGTTCCCGGCGAGCGGCATCCGGTTGTTCTCAAGGGCGCCCTCGACGTCGACTAGCCAGTCGCGGACCGCGCCGGGTGCGTCGGCGGTGCGGCTTTCAAGCTTGTCGACAAGCGCCGGCACCCGGAGCAGGAGGCGGTGAAACTCCTCGAGGTTGACGATGCGAAGCATGCCGATCTACTCCGGTACGAGGCGTTCGGTTGTCTCGCCGTCGGATTCGATTGTCGTGAGCTCCATCGACTCTTCACGAATCGTCAACTGGAGCCTGGTGATCTTGTCCTCGGGTCCTGCTTCACGCACCGCACTGGTCTCCACCAATGCCGTCACCCGGGGTGGTGCCGTGCGGGCAGCCAGCAAGGTGAGCCGGGCGTCGTCCCTGAGGCCCGCCTTGATGGTGTTGATCTTCTCGTCGCTGAGCGACGCGCCGAGCGCCCCGATGGCTGCGTTCGTGAGCCGGTCTGCGAACCGGTTCGTGTCGACTGCAATCTCGATTGGGATATCTGGACGCTCGGCCTCGGCGTCAAGGGCCTTGACGAGAGCCTCGCGCTGGTTCGCTCGCAGCCGGACCTTGCTGGTGCGCAGGTGAGTCGCCAGCACCTTGTCGAACTGCTTGCGGCCCTCAGCGATGCTGGTTCCACCTCGCGGAGATTCGTTCGGCCCCGGAGATCCAGATCCGTCGATGACGACGGGTACCTCCATCTGGATCTCCGGCAGCCGAACCCGCGGTATGGGCATGTGACGCAGGAGTGGGTGGCTGGCGTACAGCTCAGCCACCCGGACCGACTCGAGGTCGGCGTGCACGCGTGCAATCACGACCTCAGACATCAACTGTCCCAAGTAGTCACCCAGATTTGTCATGGTCCCTCCCAACGCCGTGCGGCTCGCGTTCCTAGGCGGCTTCAGCTGGTGTGGACGTGATGGCATCCTCGAGGATTCCGAGGATCTTCTCCATCCCGGCAGGCATCTCGTCTTGCACGGCCTTGACGTGCACCGCGAGCGAGTACGTGCGGTTCACGGAGTTGCCCTGCGTTGATGTGCGCTGATACGCCGTCGACACTTTGAGCTTCGCGGATCCGAAGAACCAGCCGGCCTTCGCCTCGGTCGACGCGTTGATCTTGAGGTTGGTGACCGTCTTGCGGTACTCAACCGAGTTGATCTTCGCGTTGAAGTCGACCGTGGTCTCGTCGATCCGGATGAACGGGATCGGCAGCATCGTGAGGATCGGAACCTTGAGGTTCTGTTCCTCGAAGACAGCGGGTACGGCCGGCGATGCCGCGATCGGCGGTGTTGCGCTCGGGTCGGCCGCTACGGCCGGAACGAAGGGGCTGAGCTCCTTCGGATAGGTGAACGTGACGTAGATCGGGTCCTTGGTTTCGGTGTCCCCGCCGGCTTCTTGCTCGGTGGTCGGGGCCTTGAAGCCGACCTCCTTGATGAAGTTGACCGTCGACATGGCCGCTTGGGCCTGGGCGTGGATGACCGCAATCAGCGGTCCGCCGATCATCGATTCAAAGTCGATACTGGCGAGTTCTTGTCCTGGTGTTGGCATGTGGTTTCCTCCCCGGCTCCTCGACCAGCCGTGTCTCGCTCAGGGGGTGACCGAGGTGGATACCCGGTCGTTTGGCAGGGAGCGAACGGTGCGGTGGGTGAAGCGCGATGTGATCGGTTTCAACGGTGTACCTGCAGCCTCCCTTTCCCTCGGATGGGGCTGCCTTCGTTGTCTCCGTCACTAAGCCTGCTTCACGGTACGCGCCGGGAGTGACTAGGTGAGTGACTATTCCTGGCTTGATGCGTCCGACGGCTGAGATCAGATGAGCTGGACCGCCGCGGGCAGCCTCGTGCACGCCGAAGCCGAGTATCAGATCCCGTGGGGCGCACGATCGGTCTCCTACTCCGATGTCGGCGACGTGCGCCCGGGCCTAGACGATCGGGTGGGTGGGGACGACACTGTTGGTATGAAGGGTGTCACACGCAGTGGCCTCATTCTCGGAATCATCACTGCGGGCGTCGCCGTGACTGTTGTGGGGGCGCTCGTGCTGGCCGTTCAACCGCCGAAGGTGTTCGATCCGGGGACACCGGAAGCGACCGTCCAGGGGTACTTCCAGGCGGTCGTCGACCGAAGTCGACTCGACGCGGAACGCTTCATGACGCCGGACCTCGTCGAGCGCTGCGGCGCTGCCCTGAGGCAAATTCACGACGCACCGGACAGCCTCCGTGTTGTCATCGTCGACACGGAATCAGACGGTCGCAGTGTCGCCGTGGCGGTGGAGATCACTGAACGATCCGCATCGAGCCTCTTCCTCGGGGAGCCGTACACGTTCCAAGAAACACTGGTCGTAGAGAGAATCGGTGACGTCTGGCTGATCGCTGAAGCTCCCTGGCCGATCTACTGCTGGGAGGTGTGACCATGATTGCGGGACTCGTACCCCTGTTGGTACTCATCGGAGTCGTCGTGCTCATCGTGCGGCTGGTCGGAGGGCGCGACCGGACTGCCGACGAGGGTGAGGGCGTCTCCGTTCGCCGCATCTTCCAGTACCTCGCCATGCTTGTGACGTTGGTGCTCTCGTGCGTTGGGCTGGCGGGTCTGATCGACGCTGCGGCGGCAGCGGCCCGGGACATCACGACGGACACCGCAGCGATCGCCCAGTCCGTGGCGTTTGTGGTTGTCGCTGTGCCCGCCTTCATCGTGCTCGCGGTGTATACCCGGCGGCGGTTGCGCGACGATCCGGCTGAAGTGCGATCCGCCGGATGGGCTCTGTACCTCACGTTGGTCTTGTTGGGCTCCCTGGTCACGACGGTTACGTTGCTGATCACACTGGCCGGCGATCTGTTGGTGGGCGATGGACTGGACCGCACGGCCCTCGTGAATGCGGTGATCTGGGGAGCGGTGTGGGCGGTTCATTGGTGGGTAGCCGAGCGCGACGGGTACGAGCCCAACCTGCGCATCGAACACCTGCTGGGGTCGTTTGTCGGCCTCGTCGTGGTGCTCTCGGCCGGCACCGTGGCGGCTGCCAACGTTCTCGTCGAGTTGTACGACTCGGTTGTCGACATCGCCCCGATCGGCCCGACGGACGAGCAGATCCTGCGGCCCCTCGTTGCGTGTGTTGTGGGTGCCGCCGTTTGGGGGTGGTACTGGCTGCGGACCACCCTGCACGATGAACGTACGATCTTGTGGAACACCTACGTTCTTCTCGCCGGCGTGCTGAGCGGCGTTCTCTTGGTTGTGTCCGGGATCGGAACTGTTGTGTTCCGCGCGTTGGAGTGGTTTCTGGCCGACCCGTCAGGTACGGCGGCGGAGCACTTCGAGGTTGTTCCGGCTGCGCTCGGTGTGGTCGCCGCCGGTGTGGCCACCTGGGCGTATCACCGTCATGTCCTCGACAGCGGCGCTGAGCGTGAACGGACCGAGGTTGATCGGGTCTACGACTATCTCCTTTCCGGTGCCGGCCTGGTGGTCACCGCCGGTGGCCTTGCAACACTCCTGACCTATGCCCTGTGGGCCGTTGCCGGCACCGAAATCACCGGATCCGACCGCGGCGTGATCGCGGTTGCCCTGACACTGCTGGCCGTTGGAGCGCCGTTGTGGGGCATCTATTGGGCGCGCGCGCAGCGGGAGCGCGCCAACGACGGATCGGGGGAAGCACAGTCCACGACTCGCCGGGTCTACCTCGCCATTGTGCTCGGGGTCAGTGGCCTTGTCGCGCTCGTTAGCCTGATCGTGCTCGTCTATCTGCTCGTTCAGGCCATGCTCGACGAAACCGGCGGGGCAGACGTGCTCGACGCCGTGGCGGTCCCAATCGCACTTCTCGCGTCGACCGGGGCGGTGGCGTGGTACCACTTCGCTGTTGTGCGCCACGACCGGGCTGAGGTGCCGGTGGTGGTCCGGCCGGCGGTCCGGGAGGTGATTCTCGTGACCGGCGGCGGTGAAGAGATCGCGAGCGCCATCACGGAGGCCGACATCCGGGTCCGCACGTTTCGTGCCGCTGCCCCGGCGGTGGACGTGTATTCAATCGATGATGTCCTCGCCGCGTTGAGCGCCGAGACCCACGCGCACGTGGTAGTCGTGGAGCGGGCTGATGGCGGTGGCTTCGACGTGATCCCTCTCGACTGAGGTCGGCGATCCTTGTTCAGGGATTGTTAAGCAGCCTGAGCGGCAGCTCGGCCGTATCGTCGACAGGGATGATGCGACTTGTTCCTCTCTCCATGGGCCTCTTGATGGTGGTGGGTGCGTGTGCGAGTGCCGAACCCGCCGATACCGGGTCGACAGCTGCCCCCGCCCCGCCGTCGACCTCGACCACCACGTCCACGCCGATCGGAACGACCCAACCCGATCCCGCCGAAGAAGAGGCCGTCGCCGAAACTTCGCTTCCCGACCTTGGACCCGCTGCGGATCTGCGCGGCATCGACGGCTGGCTGCAGGCCGACGTAGAGTCCCTCGAAGAACTCCTTGGGAAGGTTGTGGTGGTCCAGTTCTGGACGTTCGGCTGCCACAACTGCAAGGCGACCATTCCCAACCTCGAAGCGCTCTATGCGGAGCACCAAGGAGCAGATTTCGAGATCGTGGGTGTTCACTCCCCGGAGTTCGATTACGAGAAGGACCCGGATGCGATTGCTGCGGCCGCCGAAGACCTCGGTGTCACCTGGCCGATCGCGCTCGACACGGCCCGGCAGAACTTCCGCTCATGGCAGGGGTCCCCTGCCTACTGGCCCCGGACCTACGTGCTCGACCGCGAGGGGCATATCCGCTTCGACCACATCGGTGAGGGTGCCTACGAAGAGCTGAACGAGACCGTCGCCGTCCTGTTGGGATGATTGCTGCTCTCGGCGAGGGGATCGCGCAGTCGCTGCTCCCATGTTCCTGGGTCCTGCTCATTCCAGCGGTGGTGGCGGGATTTGGGACTCGGCGGGTAGCGGTCCTTGCTTCCTTCTCGGGCGCCGTTGTAGTGGCCGCGTGGATCGCAGTCGCCGGGTGGTTCGTCGCACCACTGTGGTTGGCCGGCGTTGCCCTTCTTGTGGGCGGTCTCCTCTGGGGGCGTTTCGGGGGGACGTGCGTTCCGGCGGCGATCATTGGCGCAGGCGCAGCCTGGGCGTGGCGACCGTGTGTGGGACCCGAGCTGGGTGAGGCGCTGACCACCGCTCAATACGATCCGGTCGCGGCGTTTGGTGGGCTGGCCATGTTCCTTCTCGGCGTCATTGCCGTCGGGCTCGCCATCGGGCTTGCCGGGGGAGTGGTGCTCGACCGATACGGTCGGGGTTCGTCGACGAAGACCGGGGCCGGGGTCGTCGCGGCGCTGGGGCTGACCATGGTTGCCGGGATCTATCCGACGATCGCATCCGCCTTGGCCCGGTGGAGCACGGCACTCTGGGCTTGAGCCGCACCTGACCACCGCCGTGTCTTCTGGCTCATCGTCAGCGCGAGCCGTCCCGCGCGCACCTCCCAAGGGGAATCCGGCGAAGACGCCCGCGGTGGCGATCAGGTTCGGGTTTGCGACATCCTCGGAGTCCTCGCTGAAGACCGCCCCGACGTTGCGGGATCGGTCGATTGACGCCGGCATAGCGGCGATCCATCGGCCGATCCCGTTCAATTACGGAATCAGAGGGATATCAAGTCAGGAAACGTTGTCACTGCGATCCCGACCGGGACCAGGAGCCACGCTGTCACAAGCGCCCAGGCGGCGATCGCTTCTGGTTGTCCGATCGAGTCCATGGACGTGACGCGTCGCAGTGGCACACCCTCTCGAACTGAGCGAGCCACCCCCATCAACGCCGCGAGCAAGGCTGCTCCGGTTGCGGCCAACAGGGCGAGCAGTCCGATGCCCCAACCGAGTCGGTCGTTGGGCAATCCGAGTTGCTCGTGTCCGGCGAACATCACGATCGCGACAGCGATCGATCCATTCCACAGGGCATGTATCGAGACGGCAACAGCGAAGGCACCAGGCAGCGACACGAGGCGTTCCTCCTTTGGCTGACGTCGCTCGAAGATCGCGAGCGCGACGAGCGCTGTGCCGAGGACATGGAGCGCCGAGCCGCTCATCCGCACCACGGAAATAGGTATCCACCACTCAGCTCCCCACATCCAGCCGGACGCGTAGGCGATGTTCTCGATCGCAGCAAAACCAGCGCCGGCCGCGGCTCCAAACAGCAGCGCTTCGGATCGCGTTCGCGGGCGAGCGACCAGTGCTCCGAATGGCTTCAGTGTCTCTTCGAGTAGGGGTGCCACGACGGCCAATTCGACGATGACGAAGAAGGCCCATCCGGCGAAGAGGATGTCGAGGAAGTCGCTGCTGGCGTTCAACTCATTGCCGAGATCCACGACCGCCGACCGTAGCGGATCGATCGCGGCCACCAGGACTGCGGTCGCCAACGCCCCGAGCAAGAGGACTGCGATTGGAACCACCGTCGCTCCGAAGACGAAGGAGCCGACACCCGGTCTGGTTCCCTCCGGCGGCGTGAGAACAGCACGTGTGAGCAGCAGCACGGAGACCGGCATGCCAATGGTGGCGATCACCATCGACCCGGGATCATTCGTCTCCCCGAAGAGGATCGACAGCACCGCCGCGATGGTTACGCCGAAGGTGCCGAGGGCGAGCACGTAGCGCCTCATTCCCAATCCTCCAGGATCTCTCCCCACTGAGAGAGCCGTTTCCCGATCTGGATGCGTTGTCGTTCGATCAGGGAGCCGGCTGCAATCAGGACAACCGCTGCAATCGCTCCGACCGCGAGCCAGGCTCCGCCGGTCAAACCGCGCCGCACCTCTTCGAACATCGGGATCGTCACACCGAGAACGATCGCGGTCGTGACTGCGACCAGGCCCATCACTGCGCGCCGCCGGACTCTGGTCAATCCGGCCCACACGAGGAGAGCCAGACCCTCGGCTCCGAGCACGAGGACATACGCCAGCGTCTCGAACGACTCGATCGCCGCGATCAGGAGCGGGACCGCCATCACGATCCACTCCGAGATGCGGAGCGCCTCCGGCTGTGCTTGTCCCTTCCGCAGGTGGCGATGCCGCTCAACTTCGAGCACAGCGAGGAGAACCGCAGCGACCAAGACAATCGTCGCGTGCAACTCGAGACCGAATCGGTCGTTCAACAGGATCAGCATCGAGCCGAGCCAAACGGCCGCCGCAGCCTCGAGGGCCATGAGTCGGTGGGTGACGATCCCGTAGCCGGCCAGGGCCCCGCCGCTGACGATCAGCAGATACCCAACCTCGGCAGCCAACGGACCCCAGAACACGGCTGCAGCGGC
>Ga0316194_10002473_pt1 | contig 12893 bp, 11 predicted proteins | sample CroRivsedime1_MG_FD_204936 | JGI IMG/M metagenome (GOLD analysis project Ga0316194, IMG submission 204936) | Coastal sediment microbial communities from Maine, United States - Cross River sediment 1 | ecosystem: Environmental > Aquatic > Marine > Coastal > Sediment | place: USA: Maine...
AAATCCGCATCGTCTGCCATAACGTTGGTGAAGCCCCAGGCCACATGCTCATTGGCCCCGATGATGACGAAAGGCATTCCAGGCAGCACTGCCCCGGAAACATTCATCGAAGGGGTTACCATGTGAGCTTCATACCAGATACCGGGCGCCCTGTGGCCTAAGTGGGGATCGTTGGCCAGGATCGGCTTGCCGGTCGTCGACTTCTTTCCCGCTACAACCCAGGAGTTGCTGGCGCCGCCGCCTTCGGCACCACGAATCTCTCTGGCCAGATTCAGCGTTTTAAGAAAATCAAGCGCCGCTAAACCTTCCGGGATAATCAGCGGATATCCCTCAGCATAATCCGGGAAAATTTCTTGCGCCATCGTTTCTCCGACCTTTTCGATAACAGCAGCATGCAGCATTTCAACGCCAAAGGCCGTATTGAGGTCCACCGCCATGGCGTAGTGGACGGCCACTGCTTCAGAAGGCTGCCAGGGTTCCGGCTCATACCCTAAGATGGTGAATTCTAGAGGAAGCGGACCTTTGTGATGCTTTATAAAGTAGTTGACGCCGGCTGCATAACCCTCCGCAGCGGAAAGGGTTTCAGGCTCATACGCGGCGGCTATTTCTTCAAAAGATTTTCCAGCAGTAATTGTTCTGAAGAACCTGTCTATCGGAATGAGATCTTTGCCGAGAATCTCGGCCAGCTTTCCGCGGGCAGCCCGGCGCATTAAGTCCATATGAAAAAGCCTGTCCTGGGCCATGCAATAGCCCAGCGCAAAATAGACATCCGCATCGGTTTGGGCATAGATGTGGGGCATACCGTAAGCGTCACGGATGATTTCAACCGGTTTTGTGATTCCCGGTACGGTAATTTTTCCCTTGTAATCCGGAAGCGTAGCTCTAAGATACACATAGGCACTGGCAAAGATTACAACAATCAGCCCCAGAAGGATTCCCAAAATCCATTTAAAAACCCTCATGACTTTCCCCCTCATGTTTGGATTTAAATTTTCAAGTCTAGTAATTCAATTTTATATCAAGAGCCTGTCCGGCTCTTAGCTGCAGGATTTTTGGATTTGCAGAGTAGCGGCGTAACGGAAAATAAATAAAATCGTTTTTACGCTAATCGGTGAAAAATGTCAAAATTCTTCTACCGGGAAAGCGTTTTGATTTTATAATTTATGGTGGTTGTGATATCTATGCATATCAAAGATTTTCCAATTTTTGATATTCTCAACGTATCGGCACTTTGCGATATTGAATATTATAGATCCCACCTAACCTATGTTAGATGACAGGAGGCATATTTTTGATTCTTAAGAATTCCCAAGGGGGTGCGGAATGAAACAATTAATAATAGCTTTTTTGATGTTAATCTTAATTCCAACAATGGTTGCAGCTGATGATGTCAATAATTTAAGGCGATCAGTAAAAGCATTATACGACGCACTCAACAACGGTGATGCGGATAAAGTGGTAAAATACTATCTCCCAGAGGCCAGTCAGTTTCCAAGGACTGGTAAAGGCCTTATGCCATTTTTCACAAGCACTCAACAGCTTAAGAGCCTATTCGACGCGGGTCTGAAATATCAAGTAAAAATCAGAAATCTGGACGCAAAGACTTATGGTGATTCCGCGGTCACTACATGTTATTCGACAGGATTTACAACATATCCGGATGGAACTGTCCTGGAGGGCGCGTTTCGCGTTTCTGTAATGTGGATTAAGGATGCTACTCAATGGAAGATTACACATGGCCATATCTCACGTTTACAGTCAACGATGCAGTAGCAGTCAACATTAATAGGAAAACAGGAGGTTGTTCTAATCGGGAACACAAATTATTTCTGAAATGCCAAATCCAACTGGTCTAAAGCGGTTTTCCACTTCCAGAATTTCATCCGATTTCTCGTCTGATTTTTCAGCTCACTCGAACAATCAACATACTGAGTTCCTCTGTTTCAAACCTAAAAAAAGTGTGTATCGTTAAACACCCATTTAAATGAAAGGAGGAAAAACATGATTGGAGCATTGATTGCAAAAAGCAAGGTCACTTCTTCATATGACCTGCTAAACAGCAGAGACATAAAAAGCTTTCTCGCAAACTGGCACGATGGATCAACTTGGGTCTATCCGGGCAGTATATCTGCCAGTGGAGAGTTCAAGGGTAAGAAAGCAATAGAAGAATGGTTCCAGAAATACTTGGATCAATTTACAAGTGCTAAAATTGTCCCCAAGAGCGTATGTGTAAAAAATATATTTGATTTTGTAGGTACGAACGTTGTTGCGGTAAATTGGGATGAAGAGCTTACAAACAAAGAAGGTAATCAATTTCAATTCACCGGTGTAACTGTTATCACTCTCAAGTTTGGTAAGGCAACGCACGCCCAAGATTATATCTTCAACACTGATGAAGAACTAAAAAAAGCATGGGGTGAATAAGTTTCAGGATTGATCGTAGCTATTACAATTTAAGTGAGCCTGATTTTATTATATACAAAATTGCTGAAATCGCCATTTTTTGACTTTTTCGACAGTCGCTCAATAAATCACAGTTTAATGTCGACATGGAATATTGGCAAGATAGCCCAAGTCTCTATTAGAGCTGAGCATAGTTTTTGCGTTTTCAGCATAAATTCAATTTTTTTGCACTTATGTTGAAAACAATTCAATATATAATGTTATGCTCTTAAAAATATATTTAGGGAGATAAACTATGGAGAAGCCCAGTTGGAGCATTCAAATCGCAGTTAGCTCGTTGGCAGGGCTAATTTTACTTAAAGCCGTATTGTTGGGTTCTCTTTGGGCCCAAGTCCAACCTCATCCCCCAGCCAGAGTGGGGCCCTTTATTGCAGCCAGCCTTGCCTTGACCGTTGTATCGATTCCACTCGTTTGGTGGCGCAATAAGATAGGATACACCACCTCGATAATAGTAGGATTGCTTGGCCTAATAGCATTTGGTCCTCATAAATTTTTAAGCGAATCAGCAGACCAGATATTTCCAGCTATTATAGTAGGCACAGTTCTTTCCGTGGTTTTGATAATCTCCTCTATAGCGAGTTGGAGAACAAGGAAGTAAAATAAGATTGTCGGCACGTCCACGAGTTACCGATTTACTTACTGCCGAAAGTGAAACACTCAGCCTGCGGGCCACTTCAGCAGTTCGCATCATTAATTTATTAACAACAAAGCCCCCCCCATGAGTCGTCGTTTTCCGCCATGAATCGCCTGCCGCGCCGAAGCTTAGGCGAAGGGGGGTCCTCCTGGAGCCATGAATTGTCGTTTTAAAACATGAGCTGTCAAGGACTATTCTGCATCCACAACGTTTTGGTTTAATAATTTATGGTGGTTGTGATATCTATGCATATCAAAAGTTTCCTGTTTTAGTGATATTCTCACATTAAAATTAAGATGACGTTGTAATATTGGCACCACAACCTTTATCATTACTAAATAGATTTAGATTTAACACATAAGGAGGCAAAAATGGCAACATCAAATGCGAACGGAATACAGGTTGAGTATGATACCTTTGGGAAATCATCACACCCTGCATTGCTCCTAATCATCGGGCTTGGAAGCCAGTTGATTCACTGGCAAGATGAATTTTGCCAACAGATTGCCGATAATGGATTCTACGTTATCAGATATGATAACAGAGACTCTGGATTGTCAACGAAATTTGAGGGACTTAGTTCTGAGGAAATCATGGAAAAGATCATGGCTTTATTCTCAGGTCAAAAAGTTTCAGTACCCTACACAATCGAGGACATGAGCAGTGACGCTGTTGGTTTGCTTGACGAAATGAAGATAGAGAAAGCGCACATTTGTGGAATGTCTATGGGAGGGTACATTGCTCAGACATTCGCTATCAATAATCCTTCACGTACGATTAGTTTGACTTCCATCTACAGTCATTGTGGGAACCGTAGTGAATTTCTTCCATCACAAGAGGCTATGGAAGCAATGATGAAGCCAATCCCAAAAGATCGAGATGGCTTTATTGAGTACATGGTTGATTTTTTTAAGCTAATCTATGGAACAGGGCTTCCATTCGATGAAGAATTTCATACAAAAATAGCAGCTCAAGCTTTCGATCGTTCATTCTGCCCAGAGGGAACAGGCCGCCAATATCTTGCCATTATGGTTCAAAAAGATCGAACAGATGAACTTGGAAAGCTAAAAATACCATCATTGATTATACACGGTGACGAGGATCCTCTCGTACCTTTCGCTGGGGGAAAGGCAACGGCTGAAGCGATTCCAGATGCAGCGTTCATGGTTGTGAAGGGGATGGGGCATGTTATTCCGAATCTAAACGTCTACTGGGGTGACATCAAGGATGCAATGATAAGCCATATGGGGAAGGCAACGTAAAGACAATCATTTGCTTGACTTGACGGTTCTCCAAATAATCGCAGATGAACCGAAATTACAGATATCTTACTATATTTGTACAAAATTTTATATTGCAAAAGTCCAGATACTGAAAACATATCACAGGGCAAACACCTGTTGAACTATCTGCAAAAATCACATGAATAGGCGTTTTACAAAACCGTTGATATCTCCATATCGTTACTTTTGAATCCCTCCAAAAAGTTGTAATATTCGCTTCATTTCACAACATATCATATTATCATTTTATAGCTGACTTACGTTTTGATGGCTGAAATTTTAAATCCTGAGCACCACTAATCCTTTTAGTCAACACTTGGTCAACAAACTGTAATAAATATCTCTGTATTTAACAGCTTTTCACTCGGGTTACTTTTAATACAAAAAATTAATTAAATATTTGAATCTAAACAGAATATTAATTTCACTCCGTATCACTGTTTTTACTTTGAGTTAACAACGATTAGAACTGAAAATCCCCGTGTCGGCAGGTCGATTACTCCGCAAGGCGCCACTTTTAAAACAGATAGCCACGGGCCGCATGGTATGTTTTTTTGAGGTAGGTGGGAAGGTTGGAAGCCTGGGTGGGCTTCATGGATGCGTCAAGCTCAGAGATAGCCACTTTCTCTTCAGCTGATTTTTCATTTTCTTGTGCTTTGATCAGCGTTATCTCTACGCGACGATTGGTGTGTCTATTTTGATCGGTCGTATTTGGCTGTAGGGGACGGTAAGCTGAATATCCCTCGGTTGAGATTTGGTGAGGATTGACGCCATTTAAGATCATGAATTTAGCCACATTCACGGCCCGGATGGCTGACAGCTCCCAGTTGGAAGGGAATTGGGTGGTGTTAATGGGTGTGTCGTCGGTGTGGCCGGCGACGGTGACGTTATAGCCTTTCTGCGATGAAATGAATTCGGCGATCTGTTTTAAGGTCGGCTGAAAATCAGGCAGCAGGTCCGCTTCCCCCACATTGAAGGCAATCCTTTCGCCCAGCACCAGTACCAGTCGCTTTTGATTCCATTGGATAGAAAAGTCGTTTTTGACTTTTTCAGAAACGGTTTCCAGTACCTGCTGTTCGAATTGCTCTAAAGTCTCGTCCGGGTCTTCCGCTTCCGTTTCGATTACATCCGGTTCCGGCTGATCCGGATCATAAGCTACCGGCTCAGTTGTCTTTGAGGTTTTATGAACCTCAAAGGATTGCGTCTCAGCGGTCTGGGGCTGCGTACTTGCCATGTACTTTGCTGAACCCTTATGGGTCATGGCATGCGAATAAAAAAGAATAAACAGGATCAAAAGCAGTGTCATCAGATCGACAAAGCTCCACAGCGTCGAATCCTCTTCGATACTGCCCTTCGACAACCGCTTTTGCAGCAGCATTCTTTTATGCTCGGAGAACTCAAGCCGTTTCTTAAGCTCTTCTCCTTCCGTCCTTTCCATGAACTAGCCTCGCTTTTGGCTTGAGTTACGGTGATTGTGTTTGCGGGGTCGGCTGCCCCCCACCCAGGAATTTTCTTTTCTTATTCAGCTGACTGAGATGATTGATGCCGATGTAGGAATTCAGCCGATGGGAAATGGATTTCGATGTTTTTTGATCCGCAATATCCATTACCCCTTCTAATATGATGTTTAAAACGGTGGCTTCGGTCTTTGCATGCTCAGAAAGTTTTTTTGCAAGCGGAAAGAAGAGAAAATTGGCGAGCAAAATACCATACAAGGTCGTCAGGAGCGCCAAAGCCATGCCTTTTCCGATCAGGGCGGGATCTTCCACATTGTTCAGCACCTTTATCAAACCCATTATGGTGCCGACGAAGCCGAAAACCGGGGCCAGCTTTGCAAGGGTATTTAAAACATTGACCTGTGACTCTTTTCTGGAAAAGTACAGTTCATAGTCCTTTTCCATAATATTTCGAATGTCAAATCGATTATAACCGTCAATAACCAGCTCGATTCCCTTGTTCAGGAAAACGTTTTCGATCGTATTTTTGGCATTCTCGAGCGCGATAATTCCATGCCGGCGCCAGATGACGGCCAGCTTTTCCATTTCTTGAACCAAAGGCTCATTATCGGTCGCCTCCTGTCTGTAAACGGAAAGCAGGCTTTTAAAAAGATCGCGAAATGTCTTCATCGGAAATGCGATAAAGGCGCTTAAAAGCGAGCCGGCCATAACCAGCAGGGCGCTTTTAAGGTTTAACATGATGGAAGTGTTTTCGATGGCATTCCCGGAAAGGATCATAAAGAGAACGATGCCGATGAGCAGAATAAATTTTTGCAGCACGCGATATTCCTCCTGTTTTATTCAACGCTTGCATCGTAATTGCAGATTGCATGCCAAATTAATTTCGTATTAATTTCAAATGGTTAGATTTATATTCGGTACGATTATCTGGAATTAAGGTGCAGAATTTGCCTAGCGTCCCATCTGTAAAAAACAGGATCATAAAAACGCATTGATCCTTTCTGCCAAAACCCATTTTTGTCCGGTAGATAATAATTAGGTACCGAAAATTAATCACTAATCAAGATTTGGCCCCTTTTTTCGTACAGAGAGATGGCTGGTCGAGGCTGACGGTAAGATCAAGCAGATCGGCACCCTGGACGGGTCCGAGCAATTCCGGCTCGTTTACCGCCCGCCGGATGAAGCCGCCAGCCAGTACCTGAGCCAGAGAGACATCATCTGGCATGGGTATATGCCGTCCAGAGTTTTCCACGGAAGAGGAAACATCGATTGAAATTGGTTTCAAAATGTATTTTTCTTGACATTTCTGGCTATTTTCAAATATTAGAATGTCAATTGCATACATATTGAAGCTCAATTTTATACCTCAGATTCATTTTTTCTCCCTCAGATTCATATTCGTCTTTTGAGCGACTCCTCAACATCTAGCTTGCTGCTCCTGCTGAAATAGATACGGATTTCCCTTAAATGGCAACCTCATAATCGGGTAAAGATTCAATGGAGAGACCTCTTAAATTGTGCCTACCCATCTCCTGACGGAATTTTGGTTTTCTGTCGGGAGCTTAAAATCGATGTTATCTTTTACCTCAATCCAGCCTGTATAAATCTCTGAAAGGAGCGAGAACCATGGCTAAATATATTTCTCTTGTCAAATATGCGGCAAAAGGTATTGAAAATATCAAAGAAAGTCCAAATCGACTTGATGCGGTCAAGCAGCTTTGTGAGTCCATGGGGGCAAAAGTGGAAGGGTTTTATCTGACGATGGGTCGATATGACATTGTAATGATTATGGATGCGCCCGATCTTGAAACCGCAGCAAAAATTATTCTCACGGTAACATCCAAGGGGGCCGTCAGCACCGAAACGCTTCCCGCTTTTCCGGAGGACGAATATCGCAAAATTATATCCGAGCTTCCATAGGTCATATTAATGGCAGGGCCAGTAATGGCCCTGCCGTTTAATTCGCACAGCTCCGACTTGTCGCAATGGCGTATTTTCATAAAAACTCAATTAAAAATAGGAGGACGCCATGACAGCCCGGGATATTTATCGGTTCATCAATGAACAAGATGACAATACCATCCAACGAATAATTGATCGCTTAGAATTTCGAGGCCAAGACCCAACATTTACGGGATGGCTGGACGCATACCTCAATAAATTACAACTGACCCCATCTGCGCAGGTTCTTATGCTTGGATGTGGTAGCGGTGTGGAGGTGAGAAAATTAGCCGGTAGATCCGATTTTACCGGTAAAGTGGTGGGAGTGGACATTAGCCCAGCACTGATAGAGGCGGCTCGCCGGTTCGCCGTCGAAGAGGGGGTTGCTAAAAATGTCGAATTCCAGGTCGGAGATGCTCACGACCTTGAGTATGCTGATGATAGTTTCGATGTTGTCATTGCCCACACACTAATGAGCCATCTTGCAAATCCGCTGGCTGTTATTAAAGAAGCGGCAAGAATTGTTCGACCCAATTGCCAAATTGCCATTTTTGATGGTGACTACGCCTCCTGGACATTCGGATACAGTGATCCTGACTTTGCTAAGACGATGGATGAAACCCTGATCGGATTCATCGTGAACAATCCGCGGGTTATGCGTACCATCCCTCGGCTTCTATCCCAAGCGGCATTGACACTTGAAGAAACGATACCCCACATATTTACTGAGGTTGGCACCGGGAGCTTTTTCCTCGGGGCCGCAGAAACATATGCGCCTCTTATCGCTCAAGCGGGTTTGTTACCGGCTGATCAAGTCGAGCATTGGCTTGCAGAGCAAAGAAAAAATAACGAAGAGGGCACCTTTTTTGCCTCGGGCAATTATTATGCATACTTGGCAAGACGAGTTTGAAACATAGGGCAATTGGCTTTAATACAGCAGTTTTTCAATCCTTTTTTTCCACTACTGAAAATGAACGAATACTCCAATCAGTAATATAAAAATATTCGTTCTTCTTTTGGGCCGTGCCATCTGGATTACGATAAAAATCGCTGCTCCACTTTAAACCCGCATACCTGTATTCCCACTGAATCCAAAGCTGATCGTCCTCAATCCAGCACAGGCCGCTGGAAGTTCCCCAGCCGTCTTTTAGGTTTGCTTTTCCGTCTTCGGTAAAAGATTGCTGCGATTCGTGCCCCGATGCATTTGGAATTATCGTCCGGCCGAAGATCAGATTTCTGATCTCCTGACCAGTAAGCTTGTTTTTCTTGGAAATTTTGGGGTAATCTAAAGTTTCTCCAAGCAATCCCGCCCCTGCCTTAATGAGGCCGCCGGCAAATCGATCTGAAACTTCAAAGTCCTTGAAGGGGAACCTATACATTATGGCCTGTATGTCAGGGATAAACCGCTCCCCCTTCAAAAGTTTTTTAAGCATATTTTCAGCTTCTTGATCGCGGCTGATGTTCCCATATGTGGCTGCGAGAACTATTGCCGAGGTCATCAATTCCGGATTGTGGGTTAGGGCTCTTTCACAAAAACTTGCTGCCTCATCCAATTTTCCCAAACAAAAATGAGCCAGTCCAAGATAATACAAAGGCAAGGCGATATTATGAGGATCAAGTAACATCGCTTTTTTGATAAAATTTGTGGCCTCCTGTGGTCTGCCGGCATAAATTAAAGCACTGCCCATTGCCAGATGGCTCGTAATGTCGTTGGGTTCAAGGGCGAGAGCCTTCTCTGCTTCGGCGATTGCGCTTTCATGTTGACGTCTGTAAAGAGCGAATAAAGATGCAACCTGGTGAGCAACGGAAGTCGGCTTTTTCATCGCCATCTGAAGATAATGACGCGCCCACAGGCGATGCGTCTCTAAGTGTATCCCCGCTCGTGTCCTCCATTCCTCCCCTTGCCCGGTGCCCATCCAGAATGTCAAAGCCAGCGCCGCATAGGCCCGCCCGTAATTGGGATCTAAATCGATTGCTCTCTTAAATAGTGATATTGCCCTGGAAAAATCCTCAGGAGTGAACCTTTGATAGTGTTTCCATCCTTTCAGAAAAGCATCAAAGGCCTCAACGTTATCTGTCTCCTTGCTCTTGGTAAGTTCCTGCTCTGCTATTGTCAATTTCAATGCCAGGGCGGAAACAATTTTGGAAGTGATTTTATCTTGCAGGTTAAAGATGTTATCCATCACCCCGTCATAGCGCTCCGCCCAGACATGATGTCCGGTTGTGGCATCAATAAGCTGAGCGTTGATCCTAACCTGATCTCCAGCCTTACGAATGCTGCCTTCGAGCACATACCGCACACCGAGGTCTCCGGCAACCTGTTGGATCTTTACAGGCTTGCCTTTGTAAGTAAATACCGAGTTGCGGGCAATGACAAGGAGACCGGAGATTTTGGAAAGGTCGGTAATCAGGTCGTCCGTCATGCCGTCACTGAAGTATTCTTGCTCGGGATCACCACTTAAGTTAGCGAAGGGTAGCACCGCAATTGAGGGCTTATCAGGCAAAGCGCTCGGCGAAGATTCGGGCAGCCCGGCCTCGTGCAGGGCCTCGATATGGCTTTCCACTTCAGCTGGATCCATATCCATCAAATGAAGCTGCTTCCGGTACACTTCCAAAGAGTAATCGGGAAAGAGCCTTAAAATTTCCGCCACCTCTGACCGGGCTGGCTCTTTCCGTCCCAGGTGGATGTAGGCGACAGCCAGACCCTGGTGCCCCACAATACGATGTGGCTCCCGCACAACCACCATCTTGAATGCCTCGACCGCCTTCTCATACGCTTCCATTGACAAATAGACGTGGCCCAACAATTCCAGGTAAAAGGAAGGATAATAAGGATCGAGGCGCATGGCTTTCTTCACCAGCGGAAGCGCTTCTTTATACCTGCCGGATTGGTGCAAGTACATCGCCAGCATTAAGTGAGGGTCAGCCTGATTGGGACCGAGGGCGACAGACTTCTCCCCCTCAGCAATGGCTTGGGCATATCGCTTTTGCCGCAGGTAGATCGCTCCCCACAAAACATGGATCATGGGGTCGGAGTCGTCCAGGGCCTGGGCCTTTTGGGCAAGTTCAACAGCTCGCAGGAGAGACTCTTCCCGCGATTCGCTCCATCCATGGCGTGCATCATCAAAATGCGTCAAACCAAGCGCAGTAAACACCGGGGCAAATTCCGGGGCCAGGCTGGTCGCTCGCTCAAATAGCTCCCTGGCCCTGGCGTTATCAGCCTTTGTATGCCGTTTCATGTGACCGTACCCTCTGACGTAATAACTCCAGGCCTCAAAATTTGGTGCCGTCTTGCGGGCCAGCCGGGCTTGTACGCCGACCGATAAATTCACCTCAAGGGCGGACACGATTTTTAGGGTGATTTCGTCTTGCAGGGCAAAAAGGTCTTGCAGGTCACGATCGTAGCGGTCCGCCCAAAGGTGACGCCCGGTGGTGGCGTCGATCAACTGGGCCATGATGCGAAGCCGGTCTCCAACCTTTTGAACACTGCCTTCCAGAATATAGCGTACCCCCAGGTCCTCGGCTACCTCCTGGGCCTTGACCGCTTTGCCCTTGTAAGTGAAAGTCGAGTTGCGGGCAATTACGAATATCTCCGGGATATAGGACAGCGCCGTGATGATGTTTTCAGTAATCCCGTCAGCCAGAAAATCCTGATCGGAGGAGCCGCTTAAATTGTCGAACGGCAGGACAGCGATAGACGGTTTATCCGGCAGGGGGTATGCCATCTTCTCCACAGAGGCAGGTTCGACCCTAGTTGATTGGCCCAGGTAGTAAAACCAACTTGCCACCCCTCCCACTGCCACTATCAGTGCAACTGCAGCAGCCCGGACCAACCACCTTTTGGCTTTTTTCTTTTCACCAATGACCTTCCCTGCGGCCTCAGGTTCAGTCAACACACGATAAACGCGTATGGGTTCAGAAATGTTTTTAACACGGTGTTCGCCAAGATTTTGATACCCGAGATTAAGTTTGTTTTTCACCTGATCATATGACGTGCCGGAGATGCAAATACCACCACTCTCTGCTAAACTTTCGATGCGGGCTGATATATTGACACCATCCCCATAGATCCTTTCACCATCTTCAATTACATCGCCGAGGTTGATTCCAATCCGGAACTCCATCCTGCTATCATCGGGCAACTCAAGGTTTCTATTCTTTAGCGCTTCCTGAACTTTAACTGCACATTCTGTAGCATCCACAACACTGGCAAACTCCGCAAGAATGTTATCTCCGGGAGAATCAACCACTCTTCCCCGATACTGTTGAATGAAATCGGTCATCAAAGCGCGGTATTCTTTGAGTCTGTCGACAGTCCCCGTTTCGTCCTGACCCATAAGGCGACTGTAACCTTTGACATCTGCGCTCAAAACAGCACTAAGTTTACGTTTGGCGCGTTCTTCGATCATGGGTCCCGCCCTTTGAAATTTTAAATTAAATTTTCAGCTAATGAGAGGGAATAGATCATAAAACAATGCGAAATGTAGGATCGGTCAGCTGGCGCTTGAAATTCAGATCAATTTATAATCATATATATCGTTAAGTTGTATGAGGTCAAATCCTAAATCTCCGGGATTTGACAATGGATATTTTGTTTTTATTAAAAATATTAGATAATTGACTTGACAGCAATTCCAACTACCTGTATGGTCCCCCCAAATTAATAGTGTTCCTGGTTGTAACTAAAAATCACGTAAGCCCCGGAATAACTCCGGGGCTTTTTTTATTGGAACACGGAAAGAAGGTATTTTTTGAACTTTGAAACATTTGATTTTCATCCCTCCGTTGCCGCAGGCATTGCAGCGGCGGGTTATGAAACCCCGACCCCGATTCAGGCGCGGGCAATCCCGCAGGTCGTTAGTGGTCACGATGTAATGGGTCTGGCTCAAACCGGCACCGGTAAAACAGCGGCATTCGCTCTGCCGATACTTAATCGACTGGTGGGGGGTAGATACGGATGCGTTCGCGCCCTGATAATCGCCCCCACCCGTGAATTGGCCGAACAGATTCATCAGGCTATCGAAACCCTGGGTCGCAAGACGCGCTTACGAAGCGTTACGGTTTACGGTGGCGTTGGAATTAATCCGCAGATTCAGAAACTGAAGCATGCCGATA
>Ga0316194_10002474_pt1 | contig 12893 bp, 9 predicted proteins | sample CroRivsedime1_MG_FD_204936 | JGI IMG/M metagenome (GOLD analysis project Ga0316194, IMG submission 204936) | Coastal sediment microbial communities from Maine, United States - Cross River sediment 1 | ecosystem: Environmental > Aquatic > Marine > Coastal > Sediment | place: USA: Maine...
TCTTGGCCGCTTGGCGCCGCACTGTGTCGCCTGGCTGGGTAACCGCGGTCATGGTTCTGTTGCTTCCTGGCTGCGGCCAGCAGCAGGACGCTCTGAGATTCCACGCCCAGACTTTCCAGGAGCTTGAGCAGGCACCCCTGCAGGAGATTTTCGCTCAACAGACCGACCTCGAACTGCAGCTGGTTCCTGCGCTGCCGGGTGAATCAGGGATTGATGCGCTGATTGATGGCCGTGCTGACCTTGCGCTGGTCAATAACAGCCGATCTTTTCACAAAGGCCTGCGGGCAGTTATGCCGGTGTATGAAAGCGTACTGCATGTGCTGGTCAGCGAGCAGCTCGGCCGTTTCGAACTCACCGACTCGCTGCGCGGTATGGATATTTACATTGCTAACGGTTCTCAGGCTGGCAGGACGGTTGTCGAACTGATGGCAAGCCGGCAGGGGCTTGCTGAGAGTGATTTTGTACTGGTCAGCGAATTCGATCCGCAGACCACCGATCTGATCATCTACTTCGGACCAATCAATCCGGCCAATGTCCGTTGGTATCAGGCTGGCTATTCGCTTGTGGACCTTGGCGAGGCGACCAGCAGCGGCGGGGTGGAATACCTGCTGCCACGCATGCGCTCAGCGATCATTCCGGCGCGAACCTACGACGTGCCCGGAAACGCTGAAGCGCTGCGCACCCTGGGTGTGATGACCCTTCTGCTGACGCGTAAGGAGGTCTCTGAGCAGAAAATTTATGATCTGACCGAGACCCTGATCGAACAGAAACCGCGCTTCATGTCGGTGGCACCAAGTATTTTTTCTGCTGTTAACGATTCTTTTCTGCCGCTGGAGTTGAACTTTCCTCTGCACTCCGGCGCCCGGCGCTATCTCCAGCGCGATGAGCCGACCAAGCTGGAGAGGTATGCCGAGCTGATCAATCTGCTGGTTTACCTTGCCATTCTCATTGTGACCGGGTCGGTTGCTGCCTATCGCTGGCGGGCGCACTTGAAACGCGACCGGATTGATGGGTTTTACATGCGGACGTTGGCGTTGCGTAAGCAAGGTAATGGTGAAAACGAAGGTGAGCTGATTGAAGCGCTCAACCAGCTGGAAGAAGAAGCTTTTCAGTCATTGATTAACGACAAGCTGGCAGCAGATGAAAGTTTCCGGATATTTATTGAGCTGCTGTCGCGCAGCAAACAGGAACTGGCATCTACTGTCACAGCGCAAAGGCGTGTGAGGTCTGATAGCGACCGCAGTCCCTGACGGTGGTGTTGGCTCAGCGCTTTTTCAGGCGATCGTGTCCGGGGGCATCTTCATCGGCTGAGCGGAACTCGATACCAAACAGCGTTGGCGGTGGCTCTTCGTCTTCTGCCAGCTCTGCTCTGACGGTCTCTTCCGTGCTGGCAACTGCCACTGTTACTGCTTCGGTCACTTCAGCCTGACAATACACCTCGAGGATACTGCGGGCATCTGCGATCTGCTGGGTGGACAGAGTACCGGTGACTTTATTCTGCAGTTCGAGCAGAACGTCATCGACATTGCAGCCGAAGGCGGGGCTGCACCAGTATGAAGACAGGACGGCGATTAGGATGGCTGACTTTTTCAAGATCAATTTCCGGTCTGCTGACGAAGCGGCTTGCGAGCTTCAGTCTAACATCGCAGTCTGTTGAGTTGGACACGTCACTGTTAGGATCGTAGAAAAGAAGCCGCTATGCACCTGTTTCTATCTCAATCAACCGCGCTGCGACTGACCACCTTTTCCATCCTCTATGTCGCTCAGGGAATTCCGATAGGGCTGTTCACCATTGCACTGCCCGCGTGGATGGCAGCTCAGGGAGCAAGTGCTGCCCAGGTCGGTAGTGTGGTTGCCATCACCGGGTTGCCCTGGGCGTTCAAGTTGATCTCGGGTCCGTTCATGGATCGGTTTGCGTTCCCATCGATGGGTCGGCGCCGACCCTGGATCATGGCTGCTCAGGCGTGTCTCAGCCTGTCGTTGCTCGGATTGCTGCTGGTGGGAAACCCGGTTGATGATTTGTGGACGCTGATTGTCGTCGGGGTATTCATCAACAGCTTTGCAGCCCTGCAGGACGTCGCCGTCGACGGTATGGCCATCGACATCCTGCCGACCACAGAACGAGGCAGAGCCAACGCGCTGATGGCTTTCGGCCAGGTTGTTGGTTACTCGGGTTTTGGCGCCCTTGGTGGGCTGCTGTTGACCCGCTACGGACTGGCGACAACGGGTCTGGTGTCCGCGCTGATTGTCAGTGCCATATTCCTGTTTTCCACCGCAGTCCGGGAGCGACTCGGAGAGCGCCTGTTGCCATGGACTCAGGGCGATGTGGCGGATGCAGATCAGCTGGTGGATGCATCTTTCCGGGCGATTTTCGGCAACCTGCTTCGGGTGCTGGTGCTGCCGATGAGCCTGCTGCTGATCGGGGTGGAGCTGCTCAGCAGGATGTCGGCCGGTATTTATGTGAGCCTGCTGCCGCTGATGGCGGTGCAGGATCTTGGCTACAGCGCGGAAGACTATGGCTATTGGTTCGGGCTTACTGGCGGGGTGGCCGCTGTCATCGGAATTTTCTTCGGACCGCTGATCGATCGCTTTGGTGCGCACCGCCTGCTGGGAGTGGCGCTGCTAGGATCGGCCGGGTTTGCGCTGGCCTTTGCGTTCGTTGTTGTCGGTGGGGCGGGCGATGGACTTATTCTGACCCTGCTGGCCGGCTCGCAGATCTTCGCCCAGGGATTTTTTGTTTCGATGATTGCGCTGTTTATGGGGATCTGCTGGACGCGCGTTGCTGCGACGCAATTTGCCATCTATATGTCGCTGGCGAATTTGAGTCGATCTCTCGGTGCCGGGGTATTTGCACTTTGGGGAGCGCAGTTTGGCTCTGCTGGCATGCTCTATCTGATGGCAGGTTTTATGGTCAGTGCAGCAGCCCTGTTGTTCTGGTTCAACCCGGACGGACACCGGGCGCGGCTCGCAGAAATTGAAGGTCAGCCGATCCGGCAGGGTCCGGCATGATCGATAAATAGTTGAAAAATATTTGATAAATGATCGCTAAGTAATTGATAAATAGCGATAAAGGAGATTAACTGTGTTGAATCGCAGCTGGACGATGGCGAGAAAACCACCCCTGGGATGGCCCAGTGACGGTGACTTCGAACTGATTGAAACGCCACTCCCCGAACCGGCTGGCGGCCAGGCGCTGACCCGGACCATCTATCTGTCGTTGGACCCGTATCAATGGGGCCGACGTCGAGGCGGTCTGGAGGCGGTAGGCGACGTCTGCCACGGCCGTACTGTATCCGAGGTCACGGTCGATAACGGCAGTGAGTTTTCGCCCGGCGATATCATCTTCAATACCAATGGCTGGCAGACTCATGGTCTGACCGGCGCCGGGGTCGATGTGTTCGGGTATATGTTTCCCCGTAAACTCGATCCTGATTCGGCACCAATTTCTACTGCCATTGGCATTCTCGGCATGCTGGGCCTGACAGCTTACGCGGGTGTTTACGTGCAGTGTGATCCTCAACCCGGTGAGACCGTGGTGATCTCCGCGGCATCTGGAGGCGTAGGCCAGGCTGCGGGGCAGATTGCCAGGATCAAAGGCGCGCGGGTGGTTGGCGTCGCCGGAGCCCAGAAAAAATGTGATTTCGTGGTCGATGAACTGGGCTTCGACGCCTGTGTGTCCAGACTTTCACCAACCTTCGCGGCTGATCTCAAGTCTGCCTGTCCGGATGGCATCGACGTCTATTTCGAAAATGTCGGCGGTGAGGTTTATGAAAACGTGCTGCCGCTGCTGAACAGAAATTCCCGGATCACACTCTGTGGCATGATTTCGCAATATGGCAATACCGATGGTCGGGATGCAGGCGAGGTCTGGCGGCAGACGGGTGCGCCGTTTTTTGAGCGTCAGGCGGTGAGTGTGCATGGTCTGCATGTACGCAATTTTGTCCAATCCCATCAGGAGAAGTTTCTGGCAGAGATGACGGAATGGATTCGCGATGGCCTGGTCAAATACCGGGAGGATGTCTGGCAGGGGCTGGATTCCGTGCCGGAAGCGTTCGCGGCGATGCTCTCCGGAGGTAACTTCGGCAAAACCCTGGTGAAAATAGGCGACGATCCGACAACGGCTCAAGCGCCTGAAACCCAAAGAGCCAGAAGAAACATTCTGGGATAGATGAAATCTGCAATAGCTGAAACCTGGGACAGATGAACAGATGACTGACTTGAATATCTTCCGATCCGAGACACGTTCCTGGCTTGAAGACAATTGTCCACCGGGGGCACGCGGCACCGGCCCGATGTCCCTAGGCGCTCGCAGACTGGATCTCGGCACCGATCTGAAGCTCTGGCTCGAGCGGATGGCCCAGAAGGGCTGGACGGTGCCGACCTGGCCTCGAGAGTATGGCGGCGCTGAGCTGGATCGAGAGCAGTACCGGGTGCTGATCGAAGAGCTGCAGCGGATCAACGCACGCACACCGCTGACCGGACGCGGCGTGAATTATATCGGCCCGACCATTCTCGAGTTCGGTACTGACGACCAGAAAGCCCGCTGGCTGCCGCAGATTGCGCGGGGTGACGGTGCCTGGGCAATGGGCTACTCAGAACCTGGTGCCGGGTCAGATCTGGCGAGCCTTTCCTGTCGTGCAGTGCGTGACGGCGATCACTATGTATTGAATGGCCGCAAAACCTGGACCAGCGACGCGGTGGATTGCGACTACATCTTCGTGCTGGTGCGCACCTCACCGGAAAAACCGAAACATCAGGGCATTTCCCTGATCCTGGTCGACATGTCGCAACCTCAGGTGCAGGTGAATCCGATCCGTCTGTTGTCCGGAGCGTCACCCTTCTGTGAGACCGTGTTTGAAGATGCGCTGGCCCGGGCAGACGACGTGATTGGCGGGGTCGACAATGGCTGGACCGTGGGCAAACGGCTGTTGCAGTTCGAACGCTCAACTCATGCCGGGATCAACATTTCCGGTTCGCAGGGCGGGCGCAACGAAGTAAGCCGGGTGCCCGCAGTCGTTTTAGAGCATGCCCCAACTCACAGTGGCCGTATTTCTGATCCGGCGTTACGCAGTCGCCTGATCAACTATCTGATCAGCGATGCTGCGCAACAGTTAACCCAGAAGCGCGTTATCGAGGAATTGAAGTCGCATGCCCCAGGCTTCGCGTCTTCTGCGATAAAGCTCTCCGGCGCTCTGCTGAAGCAGGAAGGGGATGAGCTGATGGTGTCAGCGATGGGCATCCGTTCGCTGGGCACTGAAGATCCTGAGTTTTCGGCCGCTGAGCAGGCGATTACCCGCAACTGGCTCTACGGCAAATCTCTGACGATTGCTGGTGGTACTAAAGAGGTACAGCTCAACATCATTGCCAAGCGGGTACTGGGTCTGCCGGACTGAATCGACGTTTAAGATTCAGTTCAGCAGGGTTTAATCCGGACGGTCAGCCCAGTGCAAAACCCTGGTAGCCATTGTCGGCTATCTCATCGCAGCGCCTGCGGTACTCGCCGACACCGCCCACGTACGGCATGAAGATACGGGGTTTACCTGGAATATTTGCGCCCAGATACCAGGAGTTGCAACTGGGGGCTGTGAACATTGTGCCTTCGGCAACCGCGTTCACGTGTTCTACCCACTCGCTTTCCGCTTCAGGCAGCGCTTCGATGGTTTTTAAGCCCTGTTGATCCAGGTAGTTGATGCAGTCGGCAATCCAGTCCACGTGCTGCTCGATGGAGACCAGCATATTGCTCAACACTGAAGGACTGCCCGGACCGGTGATGGTGAACAGATTCGGAAAGCCGCTCATCTGCAGGCCCAGATAGGTTTTCGGGCCAGCCTGCCAGTGCTCAGACAGGCGCTGGTTGTCGCGACCCTGAATATCCATGGACAGCAGCGCGCCGGTCATAGCGTCGAAGCCGGTGGCATACACCAGCGCATCGAATTCGAAGTCTCCCTGTTCGGTGGCGACGCCTGTTGCCGTGATTCGCTCGATGCCGCCTTTGCGCAGGTCCACCAGCGTGACATTGTCGCGATTGAAGGCTTCGTAATAGCCGATATCGATCACCGGCCGCTTGCAGCCGAGCGGATAATCACGAGGCAGCAAGCCTTCGGCTGTGTCCGGATCGTCGACAACACGGCGCACCTGCTGGCGATACATTTCGCAACCCAGTTCGTTTGCCTGTGGGTCGATCTGGATGTCGGCGTAGTCGCGGATGGCCGCGAACCCCTTGGCTTCCAGCGCCGCCGCCCGTTGTTCTTCAGTCGTTTCCAGAATGGAGTTGGTGGCTTCTTCCATACCGGCGATGCCGCCAAAACCAAAGCCGTAGCCGACGATGCCCACCTGGGACGCACGCTGCTGCTGGCGGATTTCAGGATAATCCTGTTTGGCTCTGGCAATGAACTCTTCGCTCAGCGGAGCGTTGCCGGCGGGCATGGTGTAATTCGGAGTCCGCTGGAACACGGTCAGATGCTGCGCCTGTTCTGCCAGCACCGGCACCGACTGCACGCCGGATGATCCGGTTCCGATCAATCCGACCCGAATGCCGGTGAAGTCCACGCCTTCAGCCGGCCAGCGGCCGGTGTGGTAGATCGGACCCTGGAAGTCTTCCTGTCCGGTAATTTCAGGTGTGTTCGGCACCGACAGGCAGCCGGTCGCCATAATGCAGAAGCGGGCGCTGATCCGTTCTCCTGAGTCTGTTGTCACCAGCCAGCGCTGGTCAGCCTCCTGGAAGTGGGCGGCTGTTACCCGGGTGTCGAAAGTTATGTCTTTACGCAGGTCGAAGCGATCGGCAACGTGGTTGGCGTAGCTGAGGATTTCCGGCTGCGCGGCCATGATCTCGGTCCAGTTCCATTCCTGCTGGAGCTCGTCGGAAAAACTGTAGGAGTATTCGATGCTGGGCACGTCACAGCGGGCGCCCGGGTAGCGATTCCAGTACCAGGTGCCGCCGACATCGCTGCCGGCTTCGATCACCGCCAGGTTCAAACCGGAGTTGCGCAGTTTGTAGAGCGCATACATGCCGCCAAATCCGGCGCCGACGATGACCACATCGACTTCCCTAACCTTCTCAACTGCCGAACTCATGAATTTCCCCTCTTTCCCCAAGTGTTAGTATCTGACATCCGCTCCGGGTAAAAAATACTACAGAAGAAACGATGGACACACTGAATATTCTTGATGAAAGTGGGGTTCGGGTGGTTGAAATGAACCGCCCGGAAGCATTAAACGCGTTCAACAGCCTGCTGATGGATGAACTGGCTCAGGCATTTCTGGATGCAGAAGCCGACCCCCGGGTTCGAGTTCTGGTGTTGACTGGCGCAGGGAGAGCTTTTTCAGCCGGCGCGGACCTGCTGGAGATGGGCCGCCCGCCGCAGCGCGAGTCGATACACGGTTTCCCCGGTCTGCTGGATGCCATCCTCGATTTCTCCAAACCTTTTATCGTCGCGGTTAACGGCGTGGGTGCCGGAATCGGTGCCACTATTTGCGGCCTGGCGGATCTGGTGTTCATGTCCGAGCAGGCGCGCCTGCGTTGCCCGTTTTCGGCGCTTGGTCTCACCGCAGAAGCCGCCAGTACCTTCACCTTTCCGCTGCTGATGGGTCGTCAGCGTGCCAACTGGTTTCTGCTGTCGGCTGAGTGGATGAGTGCGGCGGAATGTGTCGAGGCGGGTCTGGCGCTGGAACTGCTTGAAGCAGAAAACCTGATGCCCCGAGTGAGGCAGCAGGCGGAAAAACTGGCCCGGCTGCCGCTTACTTCGCTGCAGACCACCAAGCGGCTGATGCTGGATCCAATTCGCGAGCAGCTACGCACCTCGATTGCCGCTGAAAACGAAGGTCTGGCCCAGCTCGGCGGTGGCGCTGCGAACCGCGAAGCGCTGCTGGCGTTCGCGCAGAAGCGTGAACCGGATTTTTCTGGTCTGTGAGCTTGCGCCTGGTGACCTGTCTAGCATTGTCTTTCTGGAGGGCTGATGCCTGTATTTAAATCCCGAGTTGCAACCTCGAGCGAAACCTTCACACGCAATCGCGAAGAAATGCTGGCGCTGATTGCCGAACTGCGCGCGCTGGAAGATCGCGCCGTGGCTGCTTCCAACCGTCGCCGGGCAACGTTTGAAAAGCGCGGTCAGATTCCACCCCATGAACGGGTCGCTCGACTGCTTGATCCCGGTATGCCGTTTCTGCGCCTGCATACCCTGAGCAACTATCTGCTTGAGGATCCGAATCCCGAGACCAGTATTCCCGGCGGCAGTGTGATCCTGGGGATCGGCTTTGTCAGTGGCGTGCGCTGTATGGTCTGGGCCGACGACAGCGGCATCCGCGCCGGTGCGGCAACCCGCGGGGGCTGGCTGGCGGCTCTCAACGCGCAGGAAATGGCGATCCGATTGAAGCTGCCGTTTATCCACCTGGTGGAAAGCGCCGGTGCCAACCTGATGGCTTATGAAGTAGAGCTGTGGGCGGATGGCGGCAAGCTGTTTCGCAACCTGGCAAGACTGAGTGCCGCGGGGCTGCCGACAATGGTGGTGCTGCATGGCCCATCCACGGCTGGCGGTGCGTACATGCCCGGCATGTCGGATTATGTGATTGGGGTTAAAAACAATGGCATGGCCGCGCTCGGTGGTGCGGCGTTGGTTCGCGCCGCGACTGGCGAAGTTGCCGATGAGCGTGAGCTGGGCGGCACGGAAATGCACGCGTCTACCACTGGTCTGGTGGAATATCTGGCTGACGACGATGCCCATGGCATAGCCATCGCGCGAGATGTGGTGGGGCGACTGGGCTGGAACAACCGCGCGGTCGCGCCTGCCAGAGCGGAGATAGTACCGCCTGTCTATGACTCGGATGAAATTGCTGGCGTTGTCCCCGTTGACTACACCACCCCGTACGACGTTCGGGAAGTTGTTGCCAGAATTGTTGACGGTTCAGACTTCGTTGAGTTCAAACCGCGTTTCGGGCCTGCCACAGTCTGTATACAGGCCAACATTATGGGTTTTGCCTGCGGCATTATTGGCAACAACGGGCCCTTTGATACTGAAGGGGCCAACAAGGCGACTCACTTTTTCCAGCTGTGTGATCAGGCGGACATCCCGATCATCTTTCTGAACAACATCACCGGCTACATGGTCGGCACTGAATATGAACAGAAAGGCATGGTGAAACATGGCTCGAAGATGATTCAGGCGGTGACCAACGTGCGGGTGCCAAAAATTGCCCTCTACATCGGTGCCAGCTTCGGCGCAGGCAATTATGGTATGTCGGGCTATGCGTTTGAGCCGGAGTTTCTGTTTTCCTGGCCTAATGCGGCGACGGGCGTGATGGGCGGTGAACAGGCTGCGAAAACCATGACCCAGGTAGCACAGGTTTCGGCTGCCCGGCGCGGTGAGGAAGTCGACGAGGCAGCCTTGACCAAACAGCGCAATACCATTGTGGACATCTTCGATCGACAGGAAGGTGCCTTCTATACCTCCGGGCGCAACCTTGATCACGGCGTGATTGATCCTCGTGATACCCGCAAGGTACTGGGTTTTGCGCTGGAAACCTGTCTGGAGGCCCGCAACCGTACGGTGCAGCCCAACAGCTTCGGCGTGGCGCGGGCATAGGTGGCGTTATGAACAGAATCAATACTCTGCTGGTGGCCAATCGAGGTGAAATCGCGTTGCGGGTGATGCGCACAGCGCGTTCACTCGGAATCCGCACGGTGGCGGTGTATTCGCAGGCGGATGCCCAGGCTCCGCACGTCAAGTTTGCGGATGATTGCGTCTGCCTCGGTCCGGCTCCGGTTTCTGAATCCTATCTGCGCGGCGATGCCGTTATCGATGCGGCGCTGGCCAGCGGTGCGGATGCGATCCATCCCGGCTACGGGTTTCTCTCCGAGAATGCCGAATTTGCTCAGGCTGTAGCGGCGGCCGGACTGATTTTTGTTGGACCTCCCGCCCACGCGATAGAAGTTATGGGTGACAAGGCGGTCTCCAAACGCAAGATGCTGGCCACCGACGTGCCCTGTATTCCGGGTTATGAAGGAGAAGATCAGGGCGAAGAAACCCTGCTGGCCGCAGCCTCTGATATCGGCTTTCCGCTGATGGTCAAAGCGGCCGCTGGCGGTGGTGGTCGCGGCATGCGCCTGGTGCATAACGCTAAAGATCTGCCGGATGCGCTGCGCCTGGCGCGCTCCGAAGCCGAGAATGCTTTCGGCTCCGGCGTGCTCATCCTTGAAAAGGCGATCATTGCGCCTCGACACGTTGAGATTCAGGTATTCGCGGATGCACATGGCGGTGTGATCCATCTTGGCGAACGCGACTGTTCAGTGCAGCGGCGCCATCAGAAAGTGATCGAAGAAGCACCCTGTCCGGTTATGACAGCCGAACTGCGTGAGCGGATGGGCGCGGCGGCGGTGGAAGCTGCGCGTGCTGTGGACTATCGCGGTGCGGGTACGGTGGAGTTTCTGCTCGATAGTGACGGTAATTTCTACTTCCTGGAAATGAATACCCGGCTTCAGGTTGAACATCCGGTGACCGAACTGGTGACTGGTATGGATCTCGTGGCGATGCAGCTGCAGGTGGCCGAAGGTCAGCCGCTGGGGCTGACTCAGGCAGATGTCACGCTGCGTGGGCATGCGATCGAAGTCAGGCTCTATGCTGAAGATGCTACCCAGGATTTCCTGCCGAGCACCGGTCCGGTGCTGCTGTGGAAAACGCCTGACGGTGAAGGTGTCAGGGTGGACGACGGCATTGAAACCGGTGGTGAAGTGTCGCCTTTCTATGACTCGATGGTGGCCAAGATCATTGCTTACGGAGCAGATCGGGACGTAGCGCGCCGCAGGCTCCTGCAGGCGCTGAGCGACACCGCACTGTTCGGACTCCAGAGTAACCGGGATTTTCTCCTGGATGCACTCGATCAGCCGGTGTTTGCAGACGGTCAGGCAACTACCGCGTTTATCGCGCAGACCTATGGCGAGAGCGGCTATGGCCTGGCTGAGCTTTCTGCCGAAAACCTGGCGGTTGCCGCAGTGGTTCAACATGCGCTGGCACAACAGCTCGCTCTGGCGGGTTCGGTGCATGTGTGCAGTGAACTGCTGGATTGGTCGAGTACCGCAGATCTCGAATCGATTCGCGTCTACGATACCGGTGATGGCGAACCGGTGACGCTCTCCGTGCATGCACTCGGTGACAGGCGCTATCGGGTTGGTGTCGTTGAACGTGAAATTGAAATCGAGCTGGTGACTATGAATGCAGCTTCGGCAACTCTGAAAGTTGCCGGGCGCAGCGCGCAGATTGTTTTTGCAGCCGAAAGCGCGAGCACCCTGTGGCTTACCGTTGGACTGCGTACCTTCAGCGTGACCGATGTTGCCGCTGGCGGTGAAGATGATAGCCAGGCAGGTGGAGGCGGTATCGTTCGGGCGCCCATGCATGGTCTGCTGCTGGAAATTCTGGTCGCAACGGGTGATAAAGTTCAGGCAGGGGATCGACTGGCCATTCTCGAAGCGATGAAAATGCAGCACGAGTTGATCGCAGAAATCGATGGTGAGGTGATTGAAGTGGCAGCAAGTCCAGGCGCGCAGATCGCAGCAGACGATCTGATTCTGGAGATTGCTACCGATACCGAGTGAGTTGCTGATGATGGTCTGACCGGCTACGGGCTGATATTGCTGCACCGAACAGGCGGTCTGGGGAGACGCTTAAAAAAGATGCAACAGGCAGATGACTTTCTGGCCGAAAGCCAGGCGCTCTATGAGCTGGTCGCACCGTTGCGCGAATTGCAGCTCGCTCAACCCACGGCATTCAAAGGCTGGACGTTGAACGACGTCATTGGCCATCTGCATATGTGGAATTGGGCAGCCGATCTGTCGTTGCGGGATGGCGAAGAGTTCAAACGCTGGTTTTTGGGTGTGCAGAAACATGTCAGTACAGGGTCATTGCGCGCCATTGAACATGAATGGCTGGACGGCTTGTCTGGGCGCGGCCTGCTGGAAGCCTGGCAGAGTGGCTTTGTTCGCACCGCGACGAGTTTTGCGACTGCAGATCCTTCGCTGCGGGTCAAATGGGCTGGCCCTGACATGAGTGCCCGTTCGTCAATTACCGCCAGGCTGATGGAGACCTGGGCGCACGGCCAGGAAGTCTATGACTGTCTCGGTGTGGTTCGGGTCAATACCGATCGAATTCACAACATCGTTATTCTTGGCATTAACACCTACGGCTGGACCTTCAAGGTCCGGGGCCTGGAAGCACCTGAACCTGAGCCTTATCTGAAGCTGCAGGCACCGTCGGCTGCGCTCTGGACCTTTGGTGAACCCAACGATACTGAACAGATCACCGGACTGGCTGAAGAATTCTGTCAGGTGGTGACTCAGGTGCGGAACATCGCTGATACCGATCTCAAAGTTGTCGGAGACAATGCATCGCTCTGGGTAGCGAATGCGCAGTGTTTTGCCGGTCCGCCTGAGCAACCACCTGCACCGGGAACACGCTTTACCGTCGGAGTGTCGGTTTAGTGTTTGTGCTCCTGGCTATAGAAACACCGGCGCGATGAACACGACTGTGGAAACTCCCGGTATCTGGGCGAATCGAGGCTTCCAGGCATATCTGCAGAGCACGGCTTTCACCGGGATGGCCTTCGCGATGCAGCAGCTGCTGGTCAGCTGGCTGCTGATTGGTGTGTTGCTGCTGCCCGCTGACCGGGTGGGGTTTCTTCAGGCGATGATGGGCCTGCCCGGCATTTTTCTGATGTTATGGGGTGGTGCCAGCGCCGATCGCCGGGATCCGCGTCGACTGCTGATACAAGCCTATGCCGTAGCCCCGATATTTCCGCTGTTTCTGCTGTTTGCAGATCGTTCGCAAACGCTGGCGGTCTGGTCAGTGCTGGCATTTGGTCTTGGCATGAGTGTGATCATGTCGTTTTCGATGCCCGCCCAGCAGGCA
>Ga0316194_10002477_pt1 | contig 12888 bp, 10 predicted proteins | sample CroRivsedime1_MG_FD_204936 | JGI IMG/M metagenome (GOLD analysis project Ga0316194, IMG submission 204936) | Coastal sediment microbial communities from Maine, United States - Cross River sediment 1 | ecosystem: Environmental > Aquatic > Marine > Coastal > Sediment | place: USA: Maine...
TCTCCTTCTTCTCCTTCTTCTCCTTCTTCTCCTTCTTCTCCTTCTTCTCCTTCTTCTGCTCTTCTTCCATTTCTTCAGATTTTTCGTCTTCGATTCCTTCGCTTGCTTCCGTTTCGGCCTGGTGGGAACTGGCCAGAATAATTGGCGTCGAAACGAAATTGGCTGCCATCGAAGGCGTCGCCATAAAAAACGCGATCAGTATAGGTAAAATGAGTTGCTTCATAATTCTTAAGTCTCTTATGGGTGAACTGAAAATTCGTGCGCACAATCATGCTAGCCCAGGTGCCATAAGACACCGTAACTATTTACTATTAAGTTAACTATTGACAGCCAATTTGCACACCTTGCGCATTGTCCATGGACTTGTCTGAATCCAACATGAACGAATCTGACCAACCCTAGTTAAATACCTATCTCAGTTATTCACCAATTCCGTGGCTAGCATGAGAAGGCTCTATGGGTATTGACCTGGTGTGAAAATGGTACTCAGGGCTAGGATCGAACATTAGTGTTAACTTATTACTTTATATTACTTTTTATAGATTAATTATTCCTTATATACCAACAAATACACCCAGAAAAAATATCGGCGCCTAGAATTTGTCGATGAACGGCATAAACCTATCCAAAGCAGGCTCCGGCTTTCGCCGGAGTGACGGGTAATGGCCGTTTGCAGCTGCCGGATAGGCGCATCTTAGCGGCTCCTTTGGAGAGAGTCGACGCTCAGCCTCGATGAGTCAGCGGCGCAAACCGGCCTACCTCAGACTCTTATCAACATCCATAGCAGCGATTTTTCCGACTGTGCACGCTTGATACTAAGCTATCTTTGTAGGGTGGGCGCTTGATCGGTATTTATGTCGAACATGCCGTGAAAATAGTGACTTAAGACGGTAAAACTTATCTATACTGGTTGGGGAAATAAACATTAATGAGGAGTTTGTTATGTTGAATAGGTTAAGAAGATGTCGGTTTCTTACCGCATTACTTGCAGTATCAATACTGTTTGTTTCAGTTCAACCAGCTGTGAATGCAGCGATAGTTTCTACATCGGATTTGGTTGCAACCGAACAGTTTAAGGTAGACAGGGAGTATTTGCTAAGTTCGCTTGAAAGAGAAGAAGTGCGAACTGCATTAACTAGCCAGGGCGTTGATTTGGAAATGGCTAAACAACGTGTTTCCAGCATGACAGATGAGGAAGTCAGGGCGTTAAATCAAAAAATGGATAAAATGCCTGCTGGTGGTGGTGTTGTCGGCGCAGTGGTTTTAATTTTTCTGGTGTTGTTAATCACAGATATCGTGGGCTGGACTGATGTTTACCCATTTGTGAAGAAGTAACTTATCCAGGAATGCAAAAAGTTATTAAACCCATCAAACCTTTGTTTGATGGGTTTTTTATTGCCTTACTTCAAGGTTGTAGTTTAGTTTCTTTACAATCGGAAGAATCACTTGAATCGAAATTATGGGGCACAATATTCAATTATCGACTCACACGAGAGTTCGAATCTGGCCTCCTGGCTCAGCCAGTTGTTGGTTTCCTTTGGAGAAAACCAACTCTCAAATTCTATGAGCCAGCGACGATTTATGACCCGTTTCGGCCTCTCGCCTCATCAAAGTGATTTTCGATAACGCCTCTTTTAGCGGCTTATCATTAAGATCCAGTACGTCAAAAACCAAACTTCTCTATCTGGGTTCGTCAGGGCTCGTTTCGAATTATATCCTATACTCAGATATGGGCTGGTTCTTAGTGTGTAAGCCAAAAGAGGGGCATGATTTCACTTGCGCATAAATCGTGCCCATAACCATCAGTAGAAAAGTATATCGAGCGTGATCTTAAAACATGAACCTGATCAGTCGACACTGCAAAACATTGATAACGGCGGCAAAGCCATTACCACTGGTTGTAAGCAAACCAGCAACATTAAAGCTATGGCTGCTCAAACCTGCAAGAGCGAGGATCTTCTTACTCACCTGTCTTGTAATTTATCTTGGTCTCGCCAGCCATTTGAGCCAGGTAATTGTCGATGTTTGGCATCCATTGGATCAGAATTCGTTCAAGAACGGAGTAATGGAATTGCTCAATTCTCCAATTTTACGGAAGCTGCAAAATCTCCGAGAAATAAGATATTGGCAATTGTTGAGCTTACTCTCGATTATCGGTTTATCGATTGCTTTTATTATTTTGGTCCTGGATTTGCCCCGATCGATCAAGGATGGCGACCGATTTTCAATAGAATTAACGCGACCGGCGAATGCGGTCAGGGATACCGACCTGTTGCGACACGAAACACTGAGCGCGAAATCTAAAAACCTGAGGCTGGATACTAAATCTCAGGGCCAAGCGATGAAAATTGAAAAATATCCGCCTGGAAAGTCCTCCGAAAAAATCGCCAAAACGCAGGTAGTAGTCAGTGAGGAGAAAAAGACTCGTTTCGTCGGGCAGAATCACCGCTACCGAATCGACAGGGCAATTGCCAGCGGTGGCGCCGGCATTGTGTACCAGGCTGAAGATACTGTGCTTAGCCGTAAAGTGGCACTGAAGGAGTTGCTGGAAGACGTGGCAACCGATGCAGAACAGGCAGCGCGATTCAAAAGCGAAGCCAGGGCGCTCGCTCTGCTAAATCACCCGCATATTTTGCCAGTTTACGATTTGCTCGAAGAGCACGGCCGTTTCTGGCTGGTGATGGAATTACTGACCGGTGGAACACTGAACGACAAGATAAATGCGGGGCCACTGGATACGGCTCGGAGCATTGAAATAATCAAGGGCATAGCCTCCGGCCTGGAAATTGCTCACCAAAAGGGATTCGTACACAGGGACATTAAGCCAGCGAATATATTGTTTGCCGAAGATGGGTCTTTCCGCATAACGGATTTTGGTATTGCAAAGCATCAGGCGACAGGGATAAAAACCAGCCACGGCCTGATTCTCGGGTCTCCAGGATACATGAGCCCGGAGCAGGCTGCCGGCGAACCGGTGGACCCGCGTTCCGATATATATTCCCTCGGAATCACGATGTTTCAGATGCTGACCGGAGAGTTACCGTTTCGGGGCGACGTCAGTTCGGTAATGGCTCAACACATTACCAGGCCGGCACCTCCTCCTTCGAAAATCAATGCGTCTATCAGCAAAGACCTGGATAATGTGGTTTTGAAAATGCTAGCCAAGCAACCCGAAGCGCGTTTTCAGTCGATGGTTGATCTGATTAACGCATTGGTTGAACTGAGTTGAGTGAACCTGTACGAATCGGCTACAGTATCGAGCGAGTTCAATATCGCGTTGCCATCCAGAATACGTCCGGGAATTCTGGGCACGGTATAACTATTTGCTAGTTCCTAACCGGCTTTCAGGTCTTTTCAAGTTCCGTTAGTTTAACCGAATTTGGCTGTCAAATTTATATTGGTGCGAGCGTCCGAAAGTGGCGGTGATCTCAACCGGTCGACGCAACACATGCGTTAAATCATGCCACCTTGCGCCAGTGTCGGGCATTGGCTTGCTGCCCTGCAAAACCGGCAGTGATCGCCTGCTTTACGGGGTGGGTCTTGACTATCCGTAGCCGATGCAGCCTGCTTCAATTCATGCGCGAATAAAACCAGCTCCGCCCTGGTCATCGTATGCAGTTTCAAGGGTGGCCCATCGGTGCGTGGCTGGATAATGCCGAGAGTTATGGTTTCGACTGTCTTTGCTGCCTGTGCTGCGGCTCCAACTGCATAAATCTGTAACTGCTTATTCGCCACAGGTGAAACCGGCCAAAATCCATATTTCAAATCCAGCACAGTAAGGTGGCTGCCATGCCAAATCACCGCATCCGCAGTGCCGTATAAATCATCGCGGCCCATGCTTTCCCCTGCATCAGTTTTCACTTCTATGGTAAGGCTACCGGTTGATCCCTGATATCCCAGAATTAACGCCCATGCAGCACCGACATGCCGCAGCATTTCATCATCGTCGGCCTGCCCTCGGAAATGTTTAACGGGTTTGCGCTCAGTCAATGCCTGTTCAAGTATCGTATGTGCGCGGGTGCCTTCACTGGCTGCCGGGCTTGTGCTCTCGGGCAATCCCGCCTCGGCATTGGGTGCACCTGGGCAGGCAAACCACCGTTCAGCAGCTGATGGACTTAATCTCGCATGATCCCCCGGCATTAATGCACTTCCTCTATTACTCGTCGGTGTCCTAATGCATCCACCCCGATTTCTTTCAAGGCGTCCTGATCTAAGTCAGGTAACAACTCCCAGTCAATGGCATTCTTAGCAAACGTAGCCGTGTACTGGCCTAGCCCAAGCCCATCAAGCCATTCAGAGACCTTGTCTGACATTGGTTAGTTACCATTCCCATCCTTCGCGAGAGTATACCGGGCATCTTGTTAATTGTCCGAGATATGCCCCGGCTCATATTTTTCAGTATTCCCAAGGTCTATTAAGAATCGCTCTCGGCCTCTGACGCAGAAGCCTTCAGGGTCTGCGTTTGAAAATTAAGATGACTGCCGACTTAACAAATTTTCGTGCGGGGAGTTAGTTGACTGTCACTAAAACTCACTAAAAACGATCAGAACTAGTCGTCATTATCTTCGACCAGCCATACTGCTTTATCAGCCAGGATTTTGGCTCTGACACTATCGCATTCCGGTGCTACGGCCGCTTTCTTTGCCTGTTGGATAAGCTCAAAAGCTTCCGGGTGATTTCCGATAGATTTCAAAGCTCTGGTGGCAGCAATTATCGAACTATGAGCACTTTCACTCATTTCGCACTCAAGCTTAGAAGCAGTTGATTGTGGTTCGACACTAGTCGCAAGCTCCGAACGGACTAGGCTTAACCATTCTTCGTGCCTCTCGGGAATGTTACCATGCGAGGTATCTTCATCGAACTTCAGATTTCGAGCCTGAAGTTCCCCCATCTTTTCTTCAAATTGCCGCTGAAACTGCTTCTTCAGATTTTGTGCAATGATTTCCTGGCTACCTGCTTTTACCTGGAACTGAATTGGGTGAGCCTTACTCCAGCGTCTAGCTGCAATCTCAGAAAGCGCAAAATGAATTTGCTCATGCTCGAGAACATAGTCTTCCATCGAATCAATTGTGTCTGGATTCCACCACGAGCAATTTCGACTCATCAGAGCACGATATTGAACATTATTGAATGTGACATTTAATAGTTGAGTAGTTTGATCAAGTTGGACCTCTATTGCCTGCTTATCGATTGTCGGCTTCGTGTACACACAGGTTACGGCAGCCATTCTTTCATCGAAACCCTGCGGAGGTTGCTTGCCCTTGAAGTCAGTTCGCTTTAATTTTCGGTAGGAGATGCCATCTGATATTTCTGCACCACCATCGATAATCCGAACTTTCGGCTCGGCATGCTTCGGTAGAGTTGAACAGCCAGAAATCGCAAGGACGCCAACTACAATCAATATCCCCCACGTTATTTGGCTCATGATGTCTCTCGAAGTCTAGCTTCAGCTTCCTGGTCTTGTATTCGAACTCAACCGGGCTGAAACCTGGGGCCAAAAATAGTCCTATAGTTTAATTTTGTCACTATTATATGAAAAGCATCATTCCCTCTAACTAGATGCACCATATGCTGATACTTAGTAAACCATTATACCCTACGGAGTAACGTTCCTATTAATCTCGTACTGCTCGCCCAACCAGGTAGGGCTGTCGCAATTGAGAGTCTCGAATGGGGCGGTTATTGCCACTGATGCATAGAGTTTGAGCGTCTAAGCTGACGCTCAGATGAACTTGCTGGGCTTCTCGAAACGACCAATAGCGAACGCTGACCATTTCCGCGATAATATGCTATCAGGTGAAAATCTTTAAACTCAGTTGTTATGTGATTCTCAAAGCTTCGACATGAAAAAAATACTATTGGCTGGAGCAACTGGATACTTGGGAAGTCATATTGCAAAAAAAATAACTCAAAATGCCTACGATCTACGTGTCATCGTGCGCACACCTGACAAACTGGCACAACGAGCAATCGAAGTTGAAGACTTATTCCATGCCGAAATTACACACCCAGAGATGTTAAAGGGTTGTTGCAGCGAAATTGATACAGTCATTTCAACGGTAGGCATTACACGCCAAAAAGATGGCCTTACTTACATGGATGTTGACTACCAGGCCAATCTGAATTTGCTAAATGAGGCTCGTGAAAGCGGGGTAAGAAAATTTATATATGTGTCGGTATTAAATGGGGAAACCCTGCGTCACCTGAAAATTTGCGCTGCCAAGGAAAGATTCGTTGAACAGCTAGAAAAATCGGGTCTCGAATATTGTGTCATTCGTCCAAATGGTTTCTTTTCAGATATGTCTGAATTTTATGAAATGGCACAAAAGGGAAGTATCTATATTTTTGGAAGCGGAGAGCAAAAAACAAATCCAATTCATGGTGAAGACCTTGCGGCAATTTGCATAGACGCGATAGAAGGTACAGATCAAGTAATCAAGGTTGGCGGCCCTGAAACATTGACTTATAACGAAATTGCCGCAATTGCTTTTGAAGTTGCAGGAACAGAGCCAAAGATAACTCGAATCCCAAACTGGGTACGAATAACAATACTCAAGCTGATTCGGGTCTTTACAAATGCCAAGTTCTACGGACCAATCGAGTTCTTTTTAACAGTGACTGCGATCGATATGATTGCACCCGAACATGGAACGCATCGACTTAAAGACCATTTTGTCATCTTGCGACAACGAAACACATAACAATCGCCTGCAGCCGGACAAGCCACTTGCTGTGCTAGAAATTTCTCGATAACAGACGCTTGTGAGCATTCCACAGGCGGCGACCTTCCGCCAGGAACAGACGTTCAGCCGGAAAATTCGGTCAACCGACACTAACCCTTTAGATTACATGATCGGGCCAAGCAAGCGTGCTCGATTCCGCGGTATTGTTCGTTATTAAACTGGGTTTACGAAAGAACTATAGTATCCGAATTGAAATAGAAACCTGGAACAGGACCGTTCAATTCAGACCCAGATGATCTGGGTCATAAATCATTTATGTGATAGTTATATTATTAAAACGGTAAGTGTCATGACTTGATGAAATTGTTAATTCAACATCGTTTAGATAATGCGTGAGTTGTTTTGCGCAGATTTTCTGTATCCAAAATAAAGTACACAGCTACGCTTAAATGCGTAACTCTCTGCCTTGTCACAGTTTTGATTTCAAACTGCATGACTACTGGATCAAAGTACCCAGAAATTTTTCTTCAAGATACATCGAAGGCAATGGTAATAATTTATCAGCCACCCCCACCTATCACGATTCCAATGGAATATATCGAGTGGCCGCCTAACATTTATTATGGAGATAAAAAATTGATTGAACTGAAACCCAGTGCATATACCCACATAGAAGTTGAGCCAGGTCTGACCACCTTCACTGCAAGAATTAAAATTAGTGGCGAGATACAGGGTACTGTAAATATTATTACGGAATCTGGACTGTACTATTACCTTCGCTATGTGCCCTTCAGATATAAGGGATTATTTCCAGCGGACTCCTACGAGTTCAAAATGGTGCCGGCTGGTTTCGCAAGAGAGGAATTAAAAGATGCTGGATATCAGCCAATACTCAAATGACAAGTGCTTGCAAGAGGTTACTTTTATTCACGATATGCCTGCCATTATTTGACTGTGCAAGTACAGCTTGCTGCTGCGGTTCGCCGCTGATTAATCAAGTTTGAGCAGCAGCTTTCTCCAAAAGAGACTCTCGATTCACAGGGCCAGGAGGCAATTTTCGGCCAGTTGATTCGGCCACTTTCGGACACCGGGTAAACATAAAAAAAGCCACCTTAATGAGATGGCTTCAAGTTTATTTGACGCGGTGTCTTTTTTTGGTTGTGCTTTCTGCTGCGTGCAAATCCTAATCCGATAAGATTTTCATAGGACAATGATATGATTTACTAAGGTCACATTCATCACCCAAACAAGGTAAATCTCACCCAAACAAACAAGGGTAACTCAATATTTAAAATCGTTTCAGGTGGGTCGGTTATTGCCGCTGATTCATCGAGTTAGAGCGTCTGTTTTCTCGTAAGCGGACTCTCATAGAACCTTGGTAGGAGGCAATCTTCGGCCAGGAACGGTCACTCGCGGCGAGGTGCATGAACGACTCTGAACACGAAGCAGATTTTAAGTTCCTGGATAACCGGTGCGGCATGAGGAGCTTCCATATTGAGCCACGTGTTAGGTTTACAGTTGACCAACCTTAAGGTTTATCGATTTACAATATATAAATAGTTGCTGCCAGCCACCCAATAGCAAACACGAATGGAGAGGCTAGTAGATAATATTTAGAAGAGACACCGCCGAAAACACGCAACCACAGCGGAGCTTCTCGTTTTGCCACGTCGGTATCCAGGATTTGAAAGCGATGATCGCCAGTATGTTGAGCTGCCAATTTCAACATTTTTATCTTCCATGCTCTCTGGAAGAGGCAAGTTCTGCCAATAGATAACGTCCATACCAAACAGAGAGCAAAGCCAGTGATGAACAACGGTAAGTTGGTTGAAACGAATCCACCATTTAGTTGTACGACAGATATTAGAATCCCATTGACCGCAAGTAGCATCTGGAGTTTTGTTGTTTTTATTGGGTTTTCACCCTTCCATAAATCGAGCAGCATTGAAAATGCCTCGGCATCACTTTTTGTTTTCTCATGCTCAGTCATATTTTGCCCTCTTGCCCCATGTATCTTCGAAAAGAATTCTATGTCTAACCGTATAATTAAAACGCGACACAATTTTAGTAATTATTAGAAGGATGCCGCATAATTTTTGTTATTGTATATTTAGCCAGCAAAAACAGAAGTCCAAGATAGCTTCGACTATGGCTGCCATGTGCCAATTGTCAACTTCATAGTGATTTTATTGGTTGTCGATTCAGGGTCGGTCATTTCCGCCCATCAAGACCTTTTATGCGTCAGCTTTCTCGTAAGGAGACCCTGAAACGCAGGCACCGAGCTTCTCAGTTCGGCCATAACCTGACATTTGGATATATCTAGAAAGTATCGTTTTATTTGTTACGAGCTATTCAGGGCAAAATGTTTATGATGGGCTGTATGGATCAGCGTGATACCAAAATACTTCGCATTATCCTCATCGAAGGACTCGCCAATCTCACTGTCCTAATCATTAAACTGGTAGTTGGTATATTTACTGGCTCGCTGGCGGTGCTGGGCGATGCTGTTCACTCACTTACTGACATCATCAATAATATCGTCGCGTGGCTTGTAACTCGCCATTCTGCTAAACCTGCTGATACTAAACATCCTTATGGCCATCGTAAGTTCGAGACAGTCGCTGTATTCGGCCTAGCCGCTTTGCTTGCGATATTGGCTTTCGAACTGGTTCTACACGCCATGACTCGCGAAACAACTGAAATAACAACCGGTCGCTTAGAGCTAGGGTTAATGTTCGGCGTATTAACAATTAATATTGTTGTCTCGACATGGCAGCGCAGTTGGGCCAAGCGCTTGAAATCTGACATCCTGTTAGCAGATGCAAATCACACATTCTCCGATGTGTTGATTACCGCCAGTGTTATTGTTGGTTGGCAATTATCTGCTATGGGCTGGGTCTGGATAGACCAATTATGTGCCCTGGTAGTTGCGGGCTTGATACTCTATCTCGCTTTTGAACTTTTTAAAAAAACCCTCCCGGTTTTATTGGATGAACGGGCAATCGAGGCAGAGCAGCTACGTGCGGTAGTACAAAGTATTGATGGTGTGCGTGCAATACGCAGAGTCCGTTCACGTTGGGTGGGTTCGGCGCGTGCAGTGGATCTCGTAATCGAGGTAGATGCACAGCTGTCTACGGTAGCCGCTCATGAAATTGCGGACGAACTCGAGATCCTGTTGGCAGATCGTTTCGATATACATGACGTTTCTATCCACGTTGAACCGCACAGTTGAACTGAGTCGATTATCGCCGCTGATATACCGAGTTTAGGGGTCTGTTTTCTACTGGAATCAATCGGTTACGTCGATTTTTAGCCGCTAGTCGGCATGCCTGGTGGCTAATATCGGCTGCATTATCCAATGGAAAGGAGCAATATTGTAAGCGTTGGCGGGAATTGGTCAGATTTCGGATGTGCTCAGGACCGAACGGCTTCGCGAATCTCTTTCTTTAATTGGTGGAATAGTGAAAATAGGGTGTTAATATTTCCTATGCTCCCTCAACTCTTTCAACCGCACGCTGGTTTCAGTTCTTCCAGTGACTGCCTGATTTACCAAAGCGAGTAACGACAATCGAACTTAAGTGGCTAGAGGATTTTCTTTCTCTCTGTGATACGCGAAATTTTCGCATCTCTTCACAACGACGATGCGTGTCCCAACCAGCATTCAGCCGACGTATTAAAACTCTTGAAAGCTGGCTTGGAGCGGAGCTGATTGATCGGACTGTCCAGCCGGTGAAGTTAACCAACGCAGGAGAGGTGTTTAAGCCGGTGGCGCTGGAGATTGTTCTGTTGGCCTATCAATCACGTGACAACATATTCTCACAAATCAGCGCAGACGTGGGGAAAATCCGTTTTTCGACAGTCAGTACCCTGGCGCAATTCTTTGTACCGGCCTGGTTGAAACAGCTTCAACCACTGGTTGAGTCAAAATCACTCAGTGTCAGAACAGATTTTAAAGGTGTTAGCGAATATCTGTCCGCCCTCGAAGATGGGCGCGTTGATTTTTTTATCTGTTATGAAGACCCTTCTAAAACGATCATAAATTTTGCCGAGAAATTTAGCTCTATTCGATTAGGGACGGAATCCCTGGTTCCCGTGGTCAGCCCCGATAATCACGGTAATCCGACTTACTGGCTCCCATCCTGCAAGCCCGGTAGCACGATCCCCTATTTGCATACCCATTCCAAGCCATACCTGTGGCCTATCAGGCAGCTCCTTGAAGATAGATTTGGCAAACTCAAGTTCGTACCGGTATATGAATCCACAATTGCCACTGCTATAAGGGCTATGGTCGTCGAGGGTTATGGCGTCGCCTGGATCCCGAGGTCGATCGTCGCTGACGATCTTGAAGCAGGACGCCTGATGCTTGCAGCTGAAGCGAGCGCAGAAATTCCGCTGGATATCAAAATATATCGATACGAGCCAAATGCCGAGCCCGGGACCGAAAAATTCTGGCAGGCTTTACTGCACAATGATGCGGGTTAATCAGCGTATCGTTAATCCGTATTAGCCACGAATAACACCTGAAAAAAACCGACCACAAACAACACCATCGAATGAGCTGTGATGCATTTTTTGCATAACTATCACTGTTATAGGCATTGGACAGCAAACGCTGATGCACCCTAATGTGGCATACGGGACAAGGTAAAATGGCCAGACCGGGCAAGTCGCCTGGCTCTGACGTGACTCATTTCTCCAGCTTTAACCCTATATAAAACACACAGATAACAAAACTATAAATTATCAAGAGGAGATCAATCAATGAAGTTCACAACCATACTAACATCGGCCACAGTAGCTGCTACCTTGCTGCTAGCCGGCACCACCACCGCTTCGGCGGAGTCTAGGTCCACCCTGGATATAGTAAAAGAACGCGGGCATTTGCGCTGCCAGGTCGGCCAGCCATCACACGGCTACTACAATATGGATGCCAACGGCAAATGGTACGGCCTTGATGTCCAGAATTGCCATGCTGTTGCGGCTGCCATATTTGGTGACCAGAATAAACTGGAAATACAATCGGTCAGTTCGCAGATGCGCTTTACCGCGTTGGCGAATGGTGAATCGGATATGTTATCCCGCACCGCAACCTGGACTATGTCTCGTGATACCCAGCTTGGCCTGGATTTTTTACAGCCGAATTTCTACGATGGCCAGGGCTTCACTGTTCGCAAGGACAGCGGCATCACCAGTGCGATGCAACTTAAAGGGGCCAAGGTATGTGTGCTCACCGGCACCACAACCGAGCTCAACCTGGCCGATTATAGCCGCGCCAATAATTTAAATATCAGCGCTGTTACATTTGAGGATTTCAACGTCCGTGACGACACTTACCTGAAGGGTGGCTGTGATTCGACGACTGGCGACAAGTCATCGATGGCCGGAAACCTGGCTGCATTCCCGGTCCCTGCCGATCATCTTATTCTGCCTGAAACGCTTTCCAAGGAACCTTTGGCACCGGCGGTGCGACAAGGCGATAGCCAATGGGCGGATATTGTTAGATGGACACAATTTGCCATGATCAACGCCGAAGAAATGGGCGTTACCAGTGCCAATGTTGACGATATGCGCGCCAATTCAAAGAATCCGGAGATTCGCCGCATGCTGGGTGTCGAGGGAAATCTTCATGAAGGTTTGGGGCTTACCAAAGATTGGGCCTACAACGTCATCAAGCAGGTCGGTAACTACGGTGAAAACTATGAAGCCTATATGGGTGGCGGTAAATTGGGCATCGGTATCCCGCGCGAAGGTTCAGCAAACGCACTGTGGACCAAAGGCGGCCTGATGTACTCTCCGCCGATGCGCTAGACGCTTTTACCATCGGTATTAATCCCAGGTACTTGTAATGGTGCCAGGCCAGTTAACAAGATTGGTCTGGCATCAGTTAGTGCGTGGCAGCGCCTGGTATCCGCGGTAGATATCGTGGCGGCCAATATCAATAGCAACAAACCCGTAGCTCTCAAGCCAGTGGAGAAGTTTGACTTCTTCAATGATGAACGAGTTCGTTCGGTATTTTATCAATTCCTGACACTCGCCTTTGTCGGCGGATTCGGCTGGTACCTTTTTACTACCACTGCACATAACCTCGAAGTCCGCGGAATGGGCTCTGGCTTTGACTTTTTGAGTGTCGAAGCAGGATTCGACCCCGATTTTAAACTCGTTGCTTACGAGGCCGGGGTCGGCACCTACGGGGATATCTTTATAA
>Ga0316194_10002479_pt1 | contig 12885 bp, 12 predicted proteins | sample CroRivsedime1_MG_FD_204936 | JGI IMG/M metagenome (GOLD analysis project Ga0316194, IMG submission 204936) | Coastal sediment microbial communities from Maine, United States - Cross River sediment 1 | ecosystem: Environmental > Aquatic > Marine > Coastal > Sediment | place: USA: Maine...
GGCTATCGATGAGGCGCTGGGGCAGATTCTGCGAGAAGTCGGTGCAGATACCACGGTGATACTGCTGGCCAATCACGGCATGGGGCCTAAATACGGTGCCCAGCATCTGCTGGAACCCATGTTGCTTGGCCTGGGCGTGTCTGCGCCCCGGGTCCAGGCATCGCGTCCGCCCAAGTTGCGTGAACGCCTTGACCCATTGCTGACTCAGGCCTGGCAAAGCGTGCCGGCACCTTTGAAGTCTCTGCTGCAGCCACTGCGGCGAGGTGCGGTCGATTGGGTGACCGGTGACCGTCGGCCGCAATCACTGATCGATCGCCCGGCCAGCCTTTGCTTCCCGGTGCAGAACAACAGCGCCAGTGGCTCGGTTCGCGTCAATCTGATCGGTCGGGAACCGGCCGGTCGGGTGCAGCCGGGCGCAGAATACGACGCGCTGCTGGAGCGGCTGACGAGCGAGTTCCTCGCCATGCGCAATGACGACACGGGCGCACCCATTGTGGAAGGGGTTTATCGCACCGATGACCTTTACCCCGGTGAGGCACGGTCCGAGCTGCCCGATCTGTTAATTGAGTGGGCCGCGACCGCGCCGGTTGCCGCAGTGAGTTCGCCGACCCTGGCCCGGGTAACCGGGCAATACAATTACTGCCGCACAGGCGATCATCGTCCCGAGGGTATGTACGCGGCCCGGGCAGCTTATCTGCAGGCTGGTACCGCCGGCCCCGTTGTGACCTGCCTGGACTTCGCTCCCACCATCAGCGCCTTCCTTGGCATGCCTGCGCAGGGACTGGATGGTCGGACGATTGATGAGCTTCTGCCGCCCGTGGCGCGGGCGGTGGCCGTTTAGATGTGTTGTTGACGCCGGTAGCCTCACTGCGCACGCCAATTATCGGCCTGGGGACAAATTCCTGGAACGATCAATGGCAAACCCGCCAGCATGTGATGGCGGGTCTGGCCGCGCGTGGCTGGCCCACTTGTTACTCAACGGGACCGTTCACCATCTGGGATCCTGGCCAGGCTCGCTGGCAAAACGCCGGCTGGCTGGGTCGGCATGAGCGGCTGGACGGTGTGCAGGTTTTATGGCCCGGTCGCTGGCAGATGCGCTGGCCGCGCATGGTGCCCTGGGATCGATTTATTGTGCAGCGACATGCGGCGAGCCTGAAAAAGCTGGTTGGCATTCGTGGCGCAGTGCCACTGGTCTATGTTTTTCATCCTCTTTTCTGGCCCCTGGTCGAGGCCTTGCAGCCGGAGCGTGTGGTTTATCACTGTGACGATAATTTCCGGCTAATGGGTACCTGGGGTGCCGCACTGGCTGGTATGGAAAAACAGCTGATCGCAAGAGCCGACCTGATCCTGGCCAGTTCGTCACGCATGGCTGCGGCCTTGCCGGGCAATCCGCGCACGCGCCTTTTACCCAACGGTGCCGATGCTGCCGCCTTTGGCAGCTTCGGTCGGTGTCCGCCTGATTTAGCCGCCATTCCCGGTCCCCGCATCGGCTATATCGGCGGACTCAATGACAAGGTTGATTTTCAACTGGTCGCTGAACTGGCGACGCGACGTCCGCAATGGCAATGGGTATTCATCGGTCAACGAGTCGGTGAGGCGAACCTGTCGCCGGGCACCCGCGCGGGTCTGGCCCGATGCGAAAGCCTGCCTAACGTGCATTTTCTTGGGCCGCGTGCCTACCGCGATCTGCCTGACTATGTTGGTCACATGGATGTGAATACCCTGTGCTATCGGGCCACCGAAGGCGGCTGGTGGACGGATGTCTATCCACTGAAGCTGCACGAGTATCTGGCTACCGGTCGCCCCGTGGTCGGAGCAGATATTGAAGTTAACCGACAGTTTAAAGCGGTGGTGGCCATTGCCCGCAGTGCTGACGACTGGGTCGAAGCCCTGGAACAGGCGCTGGTGGGTGGCGTCGGTACGCCAGCCGAGCGGCGCCAGGTGGCGGCTGAGAACAGCTGGGATGGCCGGCTGGAGCAACTGGAAAGCTGGCTGGCCGAGATCACCGGCGCCGCTGTCTCTTAGTCCGCGTCGCCCTCAACGACTTCCAGCCATTCGCCGGCCGCGCCCAGCAGAACCCCCGCGCGGCGGCCGCCATAGGGTGCCTGGCTGATCGCCCGGGGTGCAGCTCGCAAACGGGGAATCAGCGGGGCCAGGCTCCGGACCTGGCTACTGACCATGGCCATGCCGGGCGGCAGCTGACCTGCCTGCCGCGGCCGCTCTGGCAGGCCTGGCGGACACTCATCCATTTCGATCAGGTAGCGACGCCCCGGAATCGTACTGATGGAAGTAGGGAAATTGGTCGTGGGCGAGACGCCACACGCATGCGCCAGGATGCCGTTGATGAAGTTCATGGGGGGCATGACGCGCATGCCCAGTGTCTCACCGTAAAAGGCTTGCATGGCTGCGGTGGATGTTCCGGAGACGGTGACGATGAAAGGCCGATCAACGGGGCAGCGGGCCTGCTTCATGCCGTAACGACTTCCACCCGGCAGGATTCGGGTGAAGTAAATAAGCTCGCCGGCCGGACCGACGGCTTGCATGGCCCGCGGGGATTTCGGGCCGGGAAACAGATCGCCGGGCCCGGCCAGTCGCTGGAAAGGCGAGGCCTCTAAACACGCTGTCAGGGCGTCGGGGTCCTGGACCAAAAGTTCTGTTGCTGTCCAGCCGGCTGTCGCGGGCGATTCAAAGCCGCGGGTTTCCCCGGTTGCGATAAAACGCAGGAACATCGGTTCACCGCTGGCCGGTTGCAACAGCGCGGCCGGTTTGCCGGCAGCCGCGGGGGTGCCCCAGCTGGCCGCGAGTGCTTCGCTAATGGAATCAGTCCCGACTAGCTGGTATCCCAGGTAGTCAGTCCAGGCGGCCACGCTGCTATTTAGCTCGTCCACGCAGTAGGTCACCAGACAAAGGGATTGCAGCAGGCGAGCCGGTTTTGCCGTCATATCAGGCCAGCCATTCCAGCGGTGGTTCGTTCATCAAGGCCAGTTGCTCGCGCAGGGACAGAACGTGATCGTCCCAGTAGCGATGTGAGTCGAACCAGGGGAAGGCGGTTTGAAAGGCAGGGTCGGCCCAGCGCCGAGCCAGCCACGCCGCGTAGTGCATGATGCGCAAGGTGCGCAGGGCCTCGATGAGATGGAGTTCGCGTGGGTTGAAGTCAGCGAACTCCAGATAGCCGTCGAGTAATTCTGCCAGCTGCGGTGTCTGTTCCTCGCGATCGCCTGACAACAACATCCACAGGTCCTGCACCCGCGGTCCCATGCGGGCGTCATCCAGGTCAACAATGTGTACCCGGTCCTGCAGGACCAGCACATTGCCGGGATGAAAATCCCCGTGCAGTCTGATTTCAGGTGGATCGCCTGCGCGCTCATAACAGCGTTCCATGGCTGCAAACAGATCAGTGCAAACGCTTTCGTAGGCGGCATGCAAGTCGACGGGCATGAAGTTTGCGTCGATCAGGAAATCCCGCGAGGCGACGCCAAATTCGGCAATGGTCAAGGCGGGGCGTTGGGCAAAGTCCGCTGTGCTGCCGCGCTGATGGATTCTCGCCACCAGCCGGCCGAGCTGCCTGAGCAATGAACTGTCATCCAGGGGCGGCGGGTGGCCCCCGTGACAAGGATAAATGGCAAACCGATACGGGCCCCGGTGATGCAGCGTGGTATCACCCATCGCCAGGGGCGGCACCACGGGAATTTCATCCGCCGCCAGATCTATGGCAAAGGTGTGCTCTTCCAGAATCGCCGCATCGCTCCACCGTCCTGGTCGGTAGAACTTCGCAACCAGGGGTGGAGCGTCTTCCATGCCGATTCGGTAGACGCGGTTTTCATAGCTGTTGAGGGCCAGCAGCCGGCCGTCACTGTGCTGGCCCAGACTTTCGACGGCACCGAGGATTTCATCCGGCTGCAGGTCCTGGAAGGCTAGGCTGGTGTCCGCTTGCATGGCTTGGAGTGGCTCTAAGGCTGGGGGGAGGACTGGCCAGGGCAGCTCGGCCTCAGGCGGGTCATGGTACGCATACCGGGCCGCAGACTGGTACCCTTGCGGGCTTAGACAACTGCGAAAAGTGATATCCCATGGCAGAGAACGATTCAGATCTGAACATCCGCATGGATGCCCAGGCCATGTACCAGGAAGAGGTCTTTACCGATCGGCGTGTCGGGACCATCCAGCGCCTGACCCCCGTGGATGCTGACGGCGCTGTGGATAGCTCCCGGCCAGTACTTTACGTCGGGCAGACTCAGCTGATGACCCAGGCCGGCCCGCTGCCCCTGAGCTTCGATATTCCAGGCGAGAATCTCGCCCAGGTGGCAGAAAATTTTGCCACCAGCGCCAATGGTGCGGTTGAGGAGGCCATGCAAAGGTTGGAGGAGATGCGTCGGGAGGCTGCTTCTTCCATCATTGTCCCGGGCGCCGGCGCCCCCGGCGGCGGCCCTCCGGCCGGCGGCAAGCTCAGGATGCCCTGAATGCGAATTAAGACTTTGTTGTTGAGTGGCTTGCTGGCAATCCTCCCGGGCCTGCTGCAGGCGTCTGCCGAGCTCACCCTGAATGTCACTTTGGAGGGTGGTAAGCCGGGTGAAGGCGAATTTGTGGTTGGCCTGTTTGATGCCGAGGATGCCTGGCTCAAAGACGTGGTCCGAGAAATTCGGGTGCCGGTCAGCGAGGACGGCACCGCAGAAATTTCCTTCGAAGCCCTGCCCGCAGGTACCTATGCCATCAGCACCTATCAGGATCGTAATCTGAACGGAAAAATCGATACTAATTTCGTTGGCATTCCGAAGGAGCCCTATGCCTTCTCTAATGAGGCGCGTGGCATGTTCGGACCGGCCAAGTTCAAAGATGCGGCGTTCGAATTAGTTGAGAGCGACGAGACGGTAGCGATTCGGTATCCCTAGTGGATGCTGATCTGATTCTCGTCGGGGGCGGGTTAGCCAACACCCTGATCGCTTCGCGGTTGCGGGCCAGGCAACCTCAACTCAAGTTGTTGATGCTGGAGCGCGACGAAACCTTGGGTGGTAATCACACCTGGTGTTTTCATGGCACTGACGTAAATGAGAATCAGCGCGCCTGGTTGCAGGAATTCGTCGTCAAGGACTGGACGGGTCACCGCATCGTCTTTCCCCACCTGGATCGCGAGGTCGCCGGCAGCTACCACGCCATCACGGCAGAGCAATTACATCGCGTAGCGACTGCGCAACTCGGCGATGCCATTGTCACGGGAGTCGAGGTGACCGACGTCGGACCCGAATCAGTTAGCCTGGCGGATGGGCGCCGCTTTACCGCCCCGGCTGTGATTGACGGTCGCGGCGACCCGGGCGGTCATGATCTGGATGTTCGCTTTCAAAAATTTCTCGGCCTGGTGCTGGAGGTCGAAGAGCCTTGCGGCCTGGATGCGCCCCTGCTGATGGACGCACGCGTGCCGCAGCTCGATGGCTATCGCTTTATGTACAGCCTGCCCTTCGGACCGCGTCAGATTTTGGTGGAAGACACTCGCTATAGCGACACACCGGCCCTTGAGCGGGAGTCTATGCGCGCCGCGATTCTTGACTATGCAGCTGGGCGCAGCTGGCGCGTTGCCCGCGTGCTGCGCGAGGAAGAAGGGGTCTTGCCAGTCGTTCTGGGCGGTGATCTTAAGGCTTACTGGCAAGCAGCACCCGGGGTGCCAAGATCGGGCATTCGCGCCGGACTGTTTCACTACACCACTGGCTATTCTCTCGCGGAAGCCGCGCGGCTTGCCGATGATCTGGCTGGGTTTTCCCGGTTCCGCAGTGCGGAACTTTATCAATTTGTTCGCGCCCGCAGCTTCCGGCTGTGGCGGGCGGGCCTGTATTTTAGATTGTTGAACCGTATGTTATTTCTTGCCGGCGAACCCGCGCAGCGCTATCGCGTTTTTGAACACTTCTATCGCTTGCCCGATCCACTCGTGGGGCGTTTCTATGCCGGCCGGCCGAGTTGGCCGGATCGCGTGCGAATTCTGAGTGGCAAGCCGCCTGTCCCGGTGGGCAGAGCGCTGGGCAGTTTGTTCGGCGGGCAGCGTCCGCAGGTCAGCTCATGAGCGCCCGGGTTGCAGTGATCGGTGCCGGCTTTGGTGGCCTGGCAGCCGCCATTCGCCTGCAGGCAGCCGGTGTGCAGACGGTTTTGATAGAGCAAAGGGACCGCCCGGGTGGACGGGCCTATGTCTATAAGGATCAGGGCTTTACATTCGACGCGGGGCCTACGGTCATCACCGCGCCGCTGTGTCTGGAGGAGTTGTTCGACGTGGCCGCCCGTCCGATGGCTGACTATGTCGAACTGCTGTCTCTGGATCCGATGTACCGGCTGTGTTGGGAGGACGGCTATCAGCTGGACTATACGGCTGATATGGAACGTATGAGCGCGCAGATCGCCGTGAGGAATCCGGCCGACGTTGAAGGCTATAAACGCTTCCTGGGCTATTCGGAGCGTGTCTTCGAAGCGGGCTATGTGAAGCTTGCCGCCGAGCCCTTCATGGATATATGGAGCATGGTCAAGGCGGCGCCGCAGCTGGCTTTGCTGCAGAGTTATCGTTCGGTCTACAGCATGGTGTCCAGCTATGTGAAGGATCCCTATCTGCGTCAGGCCTTCAGTTATCACACGCTGCTGGTGGGCGGGAATCCTTTCAGTGCTTCCTCTATTTATGCCTTGATTCATGCCCTGGAGCGCCGCTGGGGTGTGTTGTTCCCGCGCGGTGGCACCGGCGCGCTGGTCGATGGCCTGGCCAAGCTCTTTACCGACATAGGTGGCGAGTTGCGTCTGAACTGCCCCGTCGAAGCCATCGAGACCCAGGATGGCAAGGTCAAGGGCGTGCGCACGGCCGGCGGTGAGCGGATACCCGTGGAAGCCGTGGTCAGTAACGCTGATGTCATGCACACCTACGACAAGTTGCTGGCCGACGAGCCGCGGCTGGACGGCATGCGCCGGTCCATGGCCCGCAAGAAATATTCCATGTCCCTGTTCGTGTGCTATTTCGGGCTCAGGGGGGAACATCCGGAACTGGCCCATCATGCCGTGCTTTTCGGCTCGCGCTATCGAGAGTTGCTGGCAGATATCTTTGATCGCGGGGTACTGGCCGATGATTTCTCGCTGTATCTGCATTCCCCGTCGGTTACGGATCCGAGCCTGGCGCCACCCGGATGCAGCACGCACTATGTGCTCGCGCCGGTGCCTAATCTGGAGAAGAGCCAGATAGACTGGGAAACTGAAGCGCCCCGCTACAGGGATCGCATCTTCGATTATCTGGAAGAGCGTTATATTCCGGGGCTGCGCAAGGACCTGGTTACCAGCAGTATGTTCACGCCGAAGGATTTTGTCAGCGAGTTGAATGCCCACCAGGGTTCGGCTTTTTCATTGCAACCTACCCTCACGCAAAGTGCCTATTTCCGCGTGCATAACCGCGATGCCAAGGTAGGTGGCCTGTATTTCGTGGGCGCTGGCACTCATCCCGGAGCCGGGATTCCCGGTGTGGTGAATTCGGCCAAGGCCACTGCCGGTGTGCTGCTGGGTGATCTTCAGGGGGGCTGAATTGGACGCCGTTGCCGAACAAAGCCGGGAAATTATCCGCAAGGGATCCAAAAGCTTTGCCGCCGCGGCGCGCCTGTTCGACGAAAAAACTCGCGCTGATGTTTACAAGCTATATGCGTGGTGTCGTTACTGCGACGATCTGATTGACGGGCAGGAGATGGGCTTCGGCCGCGAGGAGATCTCGGCAGCTGAAGCCCGGTCACGTCTGTCGCACCTGCGCGCCCAAACCGAGCTGGCGCTGGCCGGAGCCGACGTAAAAGAAATCGCTTTCGCGGGCCTGCGTGATGTGGCTGCGCGTCACGAGATTCCCGGCCGGTATCCCATGGATCTGATCCACGGTTTTGCCATGGATGTCGAAGGCCACGCCTATGTTGAGCTGGAGGACACCCTGCTCTATTGCTATCACGTCGCCGGTGTCGTCGGTGTCATGATGGCCTATGTCATGGGGGCTCGCGAGCCTGCTGTGCTGGGTCGTGCTGCTGACCTGGGGATCGCCTTTCAATTGACGAACATCTCAAGGGATGTGCTGGACGATGCGACCAACGGGCGCGTTTATCTGCCCGGCCGCTGGTTGGATGAAGCGGGCATCAGCGCGGCGCAGGTCGTGCTGCCGGCCCATCGTGAGGCCGTGTTTTCTGTGGTGTCCCGCCTGCTGGAGCTGGCGGATCTCTACTATGAGTCAGCCGCCCAAGGTGTCCCGGCACTGGGGTTTCGTGCTGGCTGGGCAGTCAGCACGGCTGCTGGTGTGTATGGGGACATCGGCCGGCTCGTTGCGCAGCGGGGCGCCGCTGCCTGGGATACTCGGGCCATCGTGCCCGGCAGTCGAAAGCTCTGGTGGGGTGTTCGGGGGGGTATTCAGGCCCTGGCGGCTGTGAGCATCGGCCGCCGGCGTGCTGATCGGCCGCGTTCGCCCGACTTATGGATCAAGCCTGACTTGTGCTGAGGCCGGCTGCCAGCCGGCGTCGTTCCGCATCCAGTTCCGCCACGGGTTTGGTATAGAGAAAACCGAAGGAAACCGCACCTTCTTTGGTTGTGGTGGCATGGTGCACATAGTGGGCCTGGATGATCCGCTTCATATACGGGTTTTTCCCGTTGTAGCGGAAGGGCAGCCGCCTGTGCACGATGCCGTCATGGAACGCGAAATAACAAAAGCCGTACGCGGTCATGCCAAGGCCAACCCATAATAGCGGCGGGCTGACGTTAACGCCGAGCCAGATCAGCAAAATAGACGGCAGGGCAAAGTAAAACGCGAACAGATCATTTTTCTCAAATATGCCTTCACGGGGCCGATGGTGAGATTCATGCCAGCACCATAATAGCCCGTGCATCAGGTACTTATGGGTACCCCAAGCCACGCCTTCCATCATGGCGAAGGCACCCAGAAACAACAGTAGGTTAGTCATGAGCTAATAATAACCTGTGACTACCCGCCGGCGCCTCAGCTACCTGGTCTGCCGGGGGAGGCGGCCGGGGCGGCCGGAGTCTCGCTGAGGAAGTCGTATTCCGTTTCCAGTCTGTCGGTGCCCATCAGCCGATCCCAGAATCTGAAGTACAGCGCAAAGTTACAGTCGTAACGCTGATGGTGCACATTGTGGTGCGCAGCCGAAATCCAGTGCCGCCCAGGCAGGCCCCGCAGCCAGCCATCGGGTAGCAGCTCAAAGCCGGAGTGATTGGTGATGCTCACAATAGTCATGAGTATCAGCATGAAGAGCAGGGCTGATACATGAATGGGAATAAACCAGACCATCGCCGGCAGAATCAGGGCGCCGAGCAGTGATTCGGTTGGGTGAAATGAAAAGCCTGCCCACGGCGTCGGTTGTCGCGAGTCATGATGAACGCTGTGCATCAGGGGAAAGATGCGTCGATGGTGCATCATCCGATGTGTCCAGTAGAAATAAGTATCGTGCAGAAATAAGTAGATGGGTACGCTGGTGAGATACCAGATCCAGCCGTAGTCATTGATGTTGCCATAGATGGCCGTGTCTCCCCGCTTCCAGGCTTCCAGCACAATGGCGCCCGGTACGGCATAAATTGCCGAGGCGACAATCGACCAGCCCATTTCACGCCGAATCAGCTCTTTCGGCGGGACAGTGCTCGTTAGCTTGCGGCCGTGAAGGGGATTGTCGGTCCGCTGCCACAGGGCCCAGAAAAAGAAGCCGGCAATCAGGAAATAGCGGGCCAGGATGATGGCGAACAACGCAGCTGTCGTAACTAGGAGGGCAGTCCAGCTCATTGAGTTCGGATACGGCAGTTGCCATCGAAAAATGCGATCATAGATTGTTTATGTCAACCGCGTCATACGCAAGTTATCTGAATCTCAATAGAGGGGCTGTAAGTGCAGGCAGGGGCCGAACTGGCAATCATTGTTCCGACCTATGAAGAGGCAGCCAACATGCCAGAGTTGGTGAAGCGTCTGGGCGCCTGTCTGCAGGGCGTGAATTGGGAGTTGATCATCGTTGATGACGATTCTGCCGATGGCACCGCCAGGGTCATACGCGAACTGGGGCGCACCGATGGGCGGATCCGCTGCCTCCAGCGCCTGGGCAGACGTGGCCTGTCATCGGCCTGCGTGGAGGGCATGCTGGCCTCAACGGCCCCGTTTCTCGCCGTTATGGATGGTGATCTGCAGCACGATGAGTCCCTGTTGCCGGCGATGCTGACGGCCCTTCGTCAGGAAGCCCTGGATATCGTGGTCGGGAGTCGTTATGTGGCTGGGGGCGGCAGTGCCGGGCTGCAGGGTCAGCGTGCCTCCATGAGTCGGTTGGCGACGAGTCTGAGCCGGCCTTTGATCCCGGAGGACTTGAATGATCCCATGAGCGGCTTCTTTATGCTGCGCCGGCAGGTGTTTGACAGCACCGTGCGCCGACTCTCCGGCATTGGCTTCAAGATATTGCTCGATTTTTTCGCCTCGGCTGAGCAGCCCCTGCGGTTCCGTGAGTTGCCCTATCAGTTTGGCGACCGGCATGCGGGTGAAAGCAAGCTGGACGCTCATGCCATCTGGGACTACGGCATGCTGCTGCTGGATAAATTTGTGGGCCGCTTTCTGCCGCCGCGCCTGGTGGCTTTCCTGTTTATCGGCGGGCTGGGTGTCTTGGTTCATTTTGCCGTACTTGCCACCTTGTTCCAGGGGCTTGGCACAAGCTTTGTGTTGAGTCAGGCGATCGCCACCTTCGTGGCCATGACCAGCAATTATGCGCTTAACAACGAAATTACCTACCGGGATCTGCGCTTGCGGGGCTGGCAGTGGCTGCGCGGCTGGTTCACCTTCGTCCTGGCCTGCAGCGTCGGCGCCTTGGCCAATGTGGGTGTTGCGCAATATGCGTTTGAGCAGGAGGCTGCCTGGGTGCTGGCCGGGCTGGCAGGCATCCTGGTCGGCGCTATTTGGAACTACGTGATCACCCTGGTCTATACCTGGCGAGGTGCGGCACATTGAAGCGGGAGGCTTTGCGCTCCCCCCTGGCTATCTTTCTGTTCGTCCTCGTAGCAAAAGCAGGCATTCTTTTGCTTGCCGGCACTCGCTACGGCTTCATGTCCGACGAACTGTATTTTCTGGATGCGGCCGCAAGGCCCGCGTTGGGTTATTTAGATTTCCCCCCGCTTTTGCCCTGGCTAATGGCCTTGCTGGGCTGGTTTGAGCTGAATGCACTGTTTGTCCTGCGGGCGCTTGCTGCGGCCGTCGGAGCACTGGTCGTCTGTGTGAGTGTAGATCTGTGTCGGATTCTGGGCGGGCGCACCTGGGCCTGCTGGTTAGTTGCCCTGGTGTTTCTCTTCGCACCGGGTTTTCTGTCGGTCCAGTCCATTCTGACCATGAACGTGCTCGATCAGTTCTGGTGGGCCGCGGCACTTTGGCTGGCAGCCCGACATCTGCAGACCCGGCGAGCGCACTTCATGCTGTTGCTCGGGCTTGTTCTCGGCCTGGGGGTGCTGACCAAGTTATCGATTCTGGCTTTGTGTGCTGCGCTCCCCCTGGCATGGCTGCTCTGGGAGCGGGACATATTTCGTGCAGCCAGTACCTGGTTTGCAGCACTGCTGGCCTGTGGCCTGATTGCTCCCTTTATTGCGTGGCAAGTCGCTAACGATTGGCCGTTTCTTGAATTTATTTCCGCCTACAACAGCACACCGCCCAATGCCCTGGTCTTGCGGAGCCCGGCCCTGGGACTTGTGCTGACCATGAATCCGGGCTACGCCGTAATCTGGGGCGTGGGTGCCGTCTATACATTCTTCTCGCCGGATCGTGTGATGAAGATACTGGGTACTGCAGTTTGGCTTTGCCTTGGCTTGTACCTCTGGGCCGGCGTCAAGTTCTATTTTGCCGTGCCGGCTTTCGGCTTCTTTAGCATTGCCGGTGCGTTGTTCTGGCAACAGCAACTGGCAGCGGGGCGCCCCGCGTGGCGCGGGGCATTGATGGGCCTGGCGGCTTCGGGCGTCCTGGCTGTGCCAGGCGCAGCGCCGGTTCTACCGGAAGCCCGCCTGCAACAGCTGGCGCGGTTCCTGCGCGATAGCGAGCAGGCTTACCCGGGGCGGGAGGCGGCAGACCTGGAACGCTACTTTCCGCATTTTGCAGAAATGCATGGTTGGCCGGAGCTAGTGGATCTGGTCGCGAAAGAATGGGAGCAATTGCCCCCTGCCAGGCGGGAAGGTGCCGTGCTGATGGCTTCGCACTATGGCCAGGCCGGCGCATTGAACCAGCTGGATGGCTCGCATCGATTACCCCAGGCCTATAGCCGCCATATGAGTTATCACCTTTGGTCCGAGGGGCTAGCCTACGAGCAGGGACTTTTTGTTGGCTTCGATTCGGCTGAGCTTCTGCCGCTATTTGAAACCGTCGAGGAGCTTGCCCGATTTGATTGCCAGGGTTGCATGGCTCGCGAGCGTGGCTTGGAGTTGTATTACGTTGCGAACCCGCGCTTGCCGGCCGATCAATTACGTGACCGGTTGCACCGCTACGATTTTTTCTGACCCCGGCAAATAATTAGCCGAAAGGACAGCTTGGTTCCTTCTCCACCAGATCAAAGACGAACAAAAACTTTGCCATGCCGCACAGTATGGCCATGATCATGCCCAGCTCATACAGTTCTCCGTCACTGAAGTGTGGGTGTAGGCGCGCATACAAAGACGATGTCAGGCGTCCGTTGGCGTTGCTCAGGGCCATGTTGTCTGCCAGTGCCAGGATGGCGCGTTCCGGCTCACTGAACGGGCCGTTTTCATAGTCCGGTAAGGCATCCAGTTCCGCTTCCGTCAGGCCCTCAGCCAGCGCCTGGGCCCGGTCGCCTTTGTTACAGAAGGCGCATCCATGCAGATTGGCCAGGCGCAGTCGCACAAGTTCCAGGACCCGTCGCGGCAGCCGGCTCCCAT
>Ga0316194_10002482_pt1 | contig 12882 bp, 10 predicted proteins | sample CroRivsedime1_MG_FD_204936 | JGI IMG/M metagenome (GOLD analysis project Ga0316194, IMG submission 204936) | Coastal sediment microbial communities from Maine, United States - Cross River sediment 1 | ecosystem: Environmental > Aquatic > Marine > Coastal > Sediment | place: USA: Maine...
CCCTGTTCAGCGTTAGTGCCTTCCAGTCGAACCACCAGTGGCACACCAAGGTGAGTATCCCGAATAGCAGCGATCAGCCCCTCAGCGATAATATCGCAGCGCATGATACCGCCAAAAATGTTCACCAGGATGGCTTTGATATGGGGGTTCTTCATCATCAGGCGAAAGGCATTGGTCACCTTTTCAACACTGGCGCCGCCGCCGACATCTAGAAAGTTTGCCGGTTCACTGCCGTAGAGTTTGATGATATCCATGGTTGCCATTGCCAGGCCAGCACCATTGACCATGCAGGCGATGTTGCCATCCAGAGGGATATAGCTGAGATCATGTTCTGCCGCTTCAATTTCGTCAGGATCCTGCTCATCTGGATCATTTAACTCGCTGATTTCAGGATGACGATAGAGTGCGTTGTCGTCAAAATTTAACTTTGCGTCAAGCGCCATGATGTCGCCGGAATTCGTCACCACCAGGGGATTGATTTCTACCAGCGAGGCATCTTTTTCTATAAACAGTTTCAGCAGGGTATTAAAGAGCTCTATGGCCTGAAGCTTTGTCTGACCGCTTAGACCGAGTTTGTCTGCAACAGCGGCAAGTTCCTGCTGGTCGAAACCCGTCACAATGTCAGCATAGGTAGTAAGAATCTTCTCCGGCGTTTCCGCAGCCACTTCTTCTATTTCGGTCCCACCCTCAGTGCTCGCCAGCAGGGCAACCTGTTGTCGGCTGCGGTCAATCAGCATCCCAGCATACAATTCACGGCCAATATCGACGCCTTCTTCGACCAGCAGGCGTTTCACAATATGTCCTTCGGGGCCGGTCTGTTTGCTGACCAGGTTCATGCCATGTATGCTGTTAGCGTACCGTTCCACCTCTTCTAAGGAGGTCGCTACCTTTACACCCCCCGCTTTACCGCGACCGCCTGCGTGTATTTGCGCCTTTACGACCCATATGTTTCCGCCAAGCTTTTTAGCATTTTCCAGGCATTCATCAGCGTTCATAGAGGCAAACCCTGCGGGAACAGGAATTTTATATTCTGCAAGTAAGGCCTTCGCCTGGTATTCGTGTATATTCATTTATTTATTTAAATCAATAAGGTATGGGCTTAACCTAATGTTTTTGTCGAGTATCATCAAGTCTTCTAGATATTTTTTATTCTGGATTGTTTGAACCATGAACAGTGATGCTTCATAATTGCGTGAATTGTTAACCCTGGCCCTTATAATAGCCCATGTTGACCACTTTACTGAAAGCAAAATTACACGGTGCCCGTGTCACCCATTCTGAGCTTGAATATGAAGGCTCGTGTGCGATTGATCGTTCATTACTGAAAGCCTCCGGCATTCACGAGTACGAACAGATTCAGATCTACAACGTCACCAATGGAGAAAGGTTTACCACCTATGCCATTCTTGCCGAGTCCGGTTCAGGAACAATTTCCGTCAATGGTGCCGCTGCTCACAAAGCAGATCCGGGTGATAAGCTGATTATCTGTTCCTATGCTGCGCTTGATGAAGAGGAAATGAAATCATTTAAACCAGTACTGGTCTATCTTGATGAAGCGAATGCCATCACGCGCATTGGAAACCAGATTCCAGTTCAGGCGGCGTAAGGCGAAGATTTAGGTTTTACGTTTTACGTGTTACGTGACACCCAAAGACCTAATTAGTAATACCTGGCGTCAAATACCGTAGCTGTCCCACATTCTCGTCATTCCGGCGCAAGCCGGAATCCAACAATACAATCCGACATTAAATTCAAAATATGGATACCGGCCTGCGCCGGCATGACGGTATGGACAATTGTTTATCCTTAGTCCTTAGTTGTTAGTCCTTAGTTGTTAGTCCTTAGTTGTTAGTCCTTAGTCCGTAACACGTAACACGTAAAACGGCCCTTAAAACCCATCCTTCCACATTCGCAAATACCTGAAACAGTCTTCACTGTTTTTTATCTGCTGACCTGAATGTTTTGCTACCGCCTGCATGACGCTTTTTTTGCTGGTGCGCAGGAAAGGGTTATAGCGTTTTTCCATCTCAAGGGTAACGGGCAGGGAAGGCCGGTTGTTTGCTCGTAATGCCTTTACTTCGTCAATTCGGCTTTGAATATCCGGATTGTCCGGTTCAACGGCCTGTGCAAACCGCAGGTTATCCAGTGTGTATTCGTGAGTGCAGTATATGACAGTGTCATCGGGTAGCTGGCTGATGCGGTTAAGAGATGCATGCAACTGGGCCGCAGTGCCGCCCAGTAAACGGCCACAGCCTGCGCTGAACAGGGTGTCGCCGCAGAAAAGTTTGTTGCCAGTAAGGTAGCCGATGTGGCCGGCGGTATGGCCACCGATGTCCATAACCTGCAGATCCAGTCCTGATTCAGGAATACTGATGCGCTGATTCTCTGTCAAGGGTGTTGTCAGGCAGGGGATAAATTCAGTAGCAGGGCCGTAGACCGGGATATCATATTTTTTTACCAGCGGCTCAATACCATTGACATGATCCCAGTGGCGGTGGGTGGCCAGTATTGCCACGGGCCTTATTTTTTCCTGTTCAAAGAAATTTTCACAACCTGCTGAAGTGCCTGGGTCCACTATCACTGCAGTGGAATTCAATGTGTTAATGAATAGCCAGATATAGTTGTCTGTCAGTGAGGGAATCGGTTTTATCGTGATGGACATGTTTTTTAATCCGGGGTTTTCCGATGATTGTCGCAGAATCTATGCCAGTATTCCTGAATCAATCACCTGAATGAATCATGGAAAAGCTTGATTATGGTATATTAATCGATTAATTTGCTTCTATTAAAGTATTTTAACGGCTAGGGGTGCCATGTCTTCATTGACAGGGCTGAGAAAACACCCTTCGAACCTGATCCTGTGCAAGCTATCAGCAGTGCTTGTCAGGGTGTAGGGAAGCTGGCTTTCCATTTGCCGCTCTTCCTGCATGTATAACCACCTGAGGTGACAAGATGAGCGCAAAACCCGAAGAATTTCTTAGTCAGAACGCAAAAGTCGACAAGGCTTCTGTAGCTGATTTTCCCGGATCACGTAAGATTTATGTACAGGGCTCGCGCCCAGATATCCGCGTGCCTATGCGCGAAATATTATTGAGTGATACCCAACTCAATGACGGAGTAGAAAAGAACCGGCCTGTTACCGTCTATGACACCTCGGGTGCCTATACCGATCCCGACGTCGCTATTGATATTCAGCAAGGGCTGGCGCCAATCAGGGAAAACTGGATTACAGAACGCAATGATACGGAGTTATTGACCGGGCTCAGCTCAAAGTTTGGTTTGCAGCGGGAAAATGACGAGAAGCTGGATGGTTTGCGATTTGCCCACCGACGCACTCCGCGCAGGGCTAAAAATGGCGCCAACGTAAGCCAGATGCACTATGCAAGGCAGGGCATCATTACACCTGAAATGGAATTCATCGCCATTCGCGAGAATATGCGTTTAGAAGAGCAGGCAGATGCTATCGCAGCACAGCACCCGGGTGAGAGCTTCGGTGCCTCGATTCCTGCCCGCATCACGCCAGAATTTGTCCGCGACGAAGTGGCCAGGGGGCGGGCTGTGATCCCGGCAAATATTAATCACCCTGAACTCGAACCGATGATTATCGGGCGCAACTTCCTGGTCAAGATCAATGCCAATATCGGTAACTCGGCAGTAACTTCCTCGATAGAAGAAGAAGTGGACAAAATGACCTGGTCGACACGCTGGGGTGGTGACACCGTGATGGACCTTTCTACCGGCAAGAACATTCATGAGACGCGTGAATGGATTTTACGTAACTCGCCTGTGCCGATTGGTACCGTGCCGATCTACCAGGCGCTGGAAAAAGTCGATGGCGTTGCTGAGGATCTTACCTGGGAAATCTACCGCGACACCTTGATTGAGCAGGCAGAGCAGGGTGTGGACTACTTTACTATTCATGCCGGTGTTCGCCTGGCCTATGTGCCAATGACTGCGAAGCGAACAACGGGGATCGTCTCACGCGGCGGATCAATTCTGGCGAAATGGTGCCTTGCGCACCATCAGGAAAATTTCCTTTATACCCATTTTGAAGATATCTGCGAGATTATGAAGGCCTATGATGTGTCTTTCTCGCTAGGTGATGGCTTACGTCCCGGCTCTGCTGCCGATGCCAATGATGAGGCGCAGTTTGCGGAGCTGGAAACCCTGGGCGAATTGACCAAAATAGCCTGGAAGCACGACGTTCAGACGATTATTGAAGGCCCCGGCCATGTCCCCATGCACATGATCAAGGCAAATATGGACAAGCAGCTTAAGGCCTGTGGTGAAGCTCCATTCTACACCCTTGGCCCGCTGGTGACCGATATTGCACCGGGTTATGACCATATTACATCGGGCATCGGCGCCGCTATGATTGGCTGGTACGGCACGGCAATGCTGTGCTACGTAACACCAAAGGAGCACCTTGGCCTGCCGAATAAAGATGATGTAAAAGAAGGCATTATCACCTACAAGATAGCCGCCCATGCCGCAGATCTTGCCAAAGGTCACCCGGGTGCACAGATTCGTGATGATGCAATGTCAAAAGCGCGTTTCGAGTTTCGCTGGGAAGACCAGTTCAACCTCGGGCTTGATCCGGACCGTGCACGTGAGTACCACGATGAAACAATGCCGAAACAGGCACACAAAGTAGCGCATTTCTGCTCTATGTGCGGGCCTAAATTCTGTTCCATGAAAATCAGCCAGGAAGTACGCGAATATGCAGCGAAGCAGGGCCTGGACGATGTAGAAAAGGCTGTTGATAGCGGCATGGAAGAAATGGCGGTGGAATTTGTAAAGCAGGGCAGTGAAATCTATCGCGATGTCTAGTTTGGCAAAGAATTTCTTCATTGATATAGAAATTATGTTGATATAGAAATTCTGCTGGAATCTATATAATGAATGTTTCCTCAGTGTATAGAGGATCATATCGTATAATGAGACAGTCGAATTTTGAAAGTAATGCCATTAGGAGCAAGAATAAATGACAGATAATAATGATAATCTGGTTGCGAACGCAGAGATGATTCGTACTTCACCACTTGGAACGGAGTTGTCAGACAGCCAATGCCAGGCACTTGCCGATAAAGTGACTGTCATGGGCCTTAAAGAGAACCAGTTTCTGATCGAAGAGGGACAGCAAGATGAGAGCCTCTATGTCATCATCAGTGGACATCTCGAGGTTCTGATCAAGTCTACAACTGGCGATTACGTTACGCTGCATTTACTGCGTGAGGGTGAAATGGCTGGTGAACTGGGCTTTCTTGACGGGCGTCCGCATAGCGCTGGTCTGCGGGCGGTGGGTAACTGCACCGCGATCTGCCTGACGCGTGAAGACTTTGAGTCTTTCATCAATGAGGACCCGGAGCTGATGTACAAAGTAATGCGAGCCATAATTCGCACAGTGCATGGCATTCTCTGTGACATGAACAGGTCACATGTTGAGATGAATAATTACATCTATAAGCAGCACGGCCGCTACTGATTTTTTGTATAAAATAATTATCACAGTCACTCTGCTTGTCATCGCCCTGGTTATCGGGCGAATGGTATTCCTTTCGCTGACTTCCAGGGCACCGGACACAAGTCTGGTTGACGGCAAGCTACGGCCTTGTCCCGATACGCCTAATTGTGTATCCAGCGAACAGCAGGGGGACTCGAAAAGCCTTCCCCCGCTTTCTTACAGTTCATCAACTGAGGAGGCCTGGGAAGACCTCAGGATAGCTATCGATGAATCTGGCGGTGTAGTAAGAAATGATGATGCGCCATACCTCTGGGCGACCTACACAACACGACTATTTCGTTACGTCGATGATATGGAGTTTCGAATGGAGCCGGAACAGAACCTTATCCATGTTCGCTCAGGCTCTCGAGTCGGCAAATCAGACCTTGGCGTCAACAGGAAGAATGTCGAAAAACTGCGCATACTGTTTAATGCAGCCCAGTCATCATCCAGGAAACTCATTCAATAGCATTTATTCAATCTGAATTTGAGTTTGTTTCTGTCGTTGTTTACAGCAACTTAACGCCTCGCCAGGTCAGGCTTTAAAAGATTACCTATTTCAAAACGTTGAGCTAGCTATATTAGATTAAATTTATCTCTCGACGAAATTCACCAGAAAACAAACTCGCACAAATTACATTGTTATATTAAAATATCAGGTTTTTTTAATATAACGTGGGGAAAGGCTGTGGGCGACATACTCAAAAAAAACATGAAAAACCTCGTTGCAGGTTTAATCTTTATCCTGTTTGCCCTTTGGCTTGCCAGTGTTGTTCCTACTATCGAAATTGCCTGGGTTGTAGCACTGCTTCTCCTCACTATCTACCTCTTTGCATTTGAAATTGTTGGTGTTGATGTCGCCGCCATTTCTATAATGGTTTTGCTTGGATTAACGTCACTTTTTGCACCCTGGATGGGACTTGAGAAGGGGCTGATAGACAACCAATATCTGTTCAGAGGTTTCTCCAGTAACGCCGTGATGTCGATCATCGCTGTAATGATTATTGGCGCCGGCCTTGATAGAACTGGAATGATGAACTCTGTTGCCGCATTCATTCTGAAGATTGGCGGTAAAACAGAAAAGCGCATCATTCCAATCATTTCAGGTACCGTAGCATTCATTTCCTCATTTATGCAGAATGTTGGCGCAGCTGCACTATTTATTCCTGTCGTCAGCCGAATTTCAGCCCGCTCAGGTCTGCCAATGTCCCGACTGCTGATGCCGATGGGGTTCTGTGCAATCCTTGGCGGCACCGTCACCATGGTAGGTTCATCGCCACTGATCCTGCTGAATGACCTTATCCTGACGTCAAACCATGCGCTGCCTGATGATCAGCAGATGGAACTGTGGTCGTTATTTTCTGTTACCCCGGTGGGTATTGCACTGGTGGCAACAGGCATCATTTATTTTGTTGTTGCAGGCAAATATGTGCTTCCCAAGAGCCCAGCGGAGAGTGGTGCAGTTGCTGCAACGACCATGGGATATTTCCAGGACGTCTACGGCATTGATTATGCAATGACCGAGGTGTGTTCTCCTGAAGGTTCGCCACTGACAGGAATGATGCTCGATGATATTGAAACAAAGTACAAGATTCGCGTTATTGCAACGCAGCGTCCCGATGGTGAAACCCGCGTAGGGCCAGGGTCGCTGGCACGAGACCTGGCATTGGAAGGCAAAATGGCGATGTGTATCCTCGCCTCACCGGGGCACTTTAAGAATTTCGTTGAAGAGAATAATCTGACCGTTCATGATGAAATGGAAGTGTTTACAGAATCTCTCGCAACAACAAAGGCCGGTATTGCAGAAATAGTTATCCCGCCGGGGTCAAATCTGGTCGGCAAGAGTGCACGCGACGTCTGGCTGCGCAAGGTTTACGGTATTGCCATGGTTGCCCTGCATCGTAATGGCGTAACCATGCGTGAAGGTGAGGGGATCAGGGATATGCCTTTACAGGCGGGTGATACGATGGTGGTTCACACCCAGTGGGATAACCTGGTACGTCTTGAATCTGATCGAAATTTCGTCGTCGTAACGACAGAATTCCCACATGAGAACCTTCGTCCGCAAAAGCTTGGCTGGGCCGGCTTTTTCTTTGCTGTGGCGCTATCCATGGTACTTTTTACTGACCTCCAGCTGTCTATTGCCTTGCTGACTGGTGCTATAGGAATGATATTGTCCGGCGTATTATCTATTGATGAGGCCTATGAAGCAGTGTCCTGGAAAACCGTTTTCCTGTTAGCCAGTTTGATTCCCCTGGGTCTGGCCGTTGAAACTACCGGTACAGCCAAGTGGATTGCTGATCAGACACTGATGGTTGTCGGTTCTCAGCCAATCTGGGTGATACAGGCCTCTGTTGCAGTGCTGGCGACTTTCTTCACCCTGGTCATGTCTAATGTAGGGGCTACTGTATTACTGGTTCCGCTGGCGGTAAATATTGCCATTGGCGTCGGTGCCAATCCTGCAGTATTTGCGCTGACCGTCGCCATTGCGACATCAAATTCATTCCTGATACCGACGCACCAGGTAAATGCCCTGATAATGGGCCCGGGTGGTTATGGTGTGCCAGATTTCATGAAGGCAGGCGGTATTATGACCATACTGTTCCTGGTGGTGATGATGGTGATGATGACACTGGTTTTCTAAAACATCAGTTTTCAGATTTCGGTGTTCGGTTTTCTGTAATCACATTATGCTTTTAAAAACTGAAAACCATGTTTTACGTAAAACTATGCTCTTCAGCCGGGAACCGGCGGTTACGAACATCGTCTGCATAGGCCATGACAGCTGACTGGATGTCATGGTTATCCTGCATGAAGTTTTTAGTAAAGCCCGGCGGCTTTCCCGGTGTGATGCCAAGCAGGTCGTGCAGCACCAGGATCTGTCCATCACAGGCATTGCCTGCGCCGATGCCGATTACCGGCATTTCCGTGTTAGCGGTAATTTCTGCCGCCAGCAATTTCGGCACGCACTCGAGGAGAAGAATGTCAGCACCGGCATTCTCCAGTGCTGCTGCTTCTTCGATCATTTGTACAGCCGCCTGGGCTCCACGTCCCTGGACCTTGTATCCGCCAGATTTGTAGACAGATTGAGGTTTCAGCCCGATATGCGCACATACCGGGATCTCGTGGCGGGCAAGGGCTTCCACGATATGCAGTTGATCCAGCCCGCCTTCGAGTTTAACCATGTGGGCGCCGGCCAGCTGTAAAGCATCTGCGGCATTCTCCAGTGCCAGTTCAACACTGCTGTAGCTCATAAATGGCATGTCCATTACCACCAGCGCCCTATCTGTGCCTTTGCTGACGATAGAGGTATGGTAAAGCATATCTTCCATACTGACCGGGATAGTCGTCTGGTGCCCCTGTACGACCATACCAAGGGAGTCGCCGACGAGAATGATCTCTACCCCGGATTGATCGAGCACGCGGGCAAAGCTGTAATCATAGGCAGTCAGCGCAACTATCGGCTGCTTTTCCTGCTTCATTTTTCTTAAAGCAGGGATGTTAACCCTGCTGATCGCTGTTTGAATGCTCATGCCTTGCTAGTGATCTCACTTAAAGTAACCAGTTCTTGTCTGATTGATTCTACTGAGGTGTTGAAATATCCTAGTTCTTCTTCGTTTAGCTTTAGTTCAATGACCCTTTCCATGCCTTTTTCACCAAGCACAGCCGGGACGCCGATGGTAATGTCCTTCTGGCCATATTCTCCATCCAGATAAGCGACAGTTGGCAACACTGATTTGCGATCGTATGCAATGGCTTCGACCATTTCTGCAACGGCGGCTGCAGGCGCATCATAAGCGCTGCTGGTTCCCCTTAGCTTAAGTATCTCTGCACCGCCGACGCGGGTACGCTGGATAATTTCCTCGATCTTTTCAGGTGGCAGAAAATGTTCGATACCAATACCAGATATGGTTGTGAAACGGGTCATCGGAACCATGACGTCGCCGTGTCCACCCATCACCATTGCATTGACATCTTTTGCCGACAGGCCTGTTTCCAGTGCCACAAAAGCGGCCATCCGCGAGGAATCAAGCACACCGGCCTGTCCGATGACGCGGCTCCTGTCCCAACCTGTGCGTTGCAGTGCATGGTAGGTCAGAGTGTCAACCGGGTTGCTGACCAGCAGCAGCATGGAATCTGGCGCATATTTCAGGACATCGTCGATAATTGAATCGAGTACATTTACATTGGTTTCCATGACATCTGCGCGTGTCATACCCGGTTTGCGCGGGATACCGGCGGTGACGATAATTATCTCGGCATCTTCAATGATTTTGTTGTTACTGTCACCGCTTAGGCGGGTGTCGAAGCCGAACAGAGACGCAGATTCCTGAATATCCAGGGCCGCGCCTTCGGCTGCACCTTCACGGATATCCGACAGCACTACTTCACGGCTCAGATCTCGCGTGGCGAGAAATTGAGCGGTAGATTCACCGACACGTCCTGCACCGATAATTGCGATTTTGTTCATGGCCAGACTCCTCTTGGGGTTACGAATTACTTTTTTTTCATTTATGGGACTATATTATATTTTTATCTCTAAAGTAATGGGGGCAGGGGAGAGAAAGTTTCAGGTTTCAAGTTTGAAGAAAAAACGTGTTGTGAACACTGAATTATTGCTTAATGATATAGGATACTTTTAGGTTTGACTTGAAACTTGAAACTTCCGACTTTGGACTTGCTACCCCTTCCAGTCAACCAAATCTAGCCTTGCAACGCCGCTGTCTATCGCAGCCTGTGAAACGGCTTTCGGCAGAATCTCTCTGAGACGTGGGTCGAATGGTTTTGGGATGATGTGATCAGGTCCAAATTCCAGGGAATCATGGCCATAAATCTTTGCCATTTCCGGTGGAACAGGCTGTTTACCCAGCTCGGCCAGGGCGCGGGCTGCGGCAATATTCATTTCGGTATTGATAGTGGATGCGCGGACATCCAGCGCACCACGAAATATGTATGGGAAGCCCAGTACGTTATTGACCTGGTTCGGGTAATCACTGCGGCCTGTTGCCATGACCAGATCACTGCGTGAAAGATGAGCGATTTCTGGCAGGATTTCAGGGATCGGATTGGACAGGGCAAAGACAATTGGGCGAGGCGCCATTGATAGCAACATATCGCTGCTCAACAAATCCGGACCCGAAACACCGATAAAGATATCGGCATCTTCGCAGGCATCGGCCAGTGTGCGCTTGTCAGTTTTAATAACGAATGCCTGCTTGGTGGGGGTCAGGTTTTCGCGTTTGTGATGCATAATGCCCTGGCGGTCAACCATGAAGATGTTATCACGTTGTGCACCCATCTCCATTAGCAGGTTCATTGATGCGACACCTGCAGCACCGGCACCCAGGCAGACAATCTTTGCGTCGGCTAATGTCTTTTCCTGCAGTTCCAGCGCATTCAGGATACCGGCCGCGATTATGATAGCAGTACCGTGCTGGTCATCATGAAATACGGGAATGTCCAGTCGTCTTTTTAATTCCTCTTCAATGTAGAAGCAATGCGGCGCTGCAATGTCTTCGAGGTTAATGCCGCCAAATCCACTGGCTATGCGAGCCACGGTATCAATGAAATCGTCAGGGTTTTCTGCATCGACTTCAATATCAAACACATCAACATCTGCAAAACGCTTGAATAATACAGCTTTACCTTCCATCACAGGCTTTCCAGCCAGCGCGCCGGTATTGCCCAGTCCAAGTACTGCCGTACCATCAGTTATGACAGCTACCAGGTTGCCTTTACTGGTATAGCGATAGGCGTTCTCCGGATTATTTTTTATCTCGAGTACGGGTATGGCGACACCGGGAGTATAAGCGAGTGAAAGGTCTTCAGGTGAGGAAGTGGCTTTGGATATTTCAATTGCTATTTTTCCGGGTTTCGGAAACTCGTGGTAATCAAGTGCGGCTTTTCTTAGTTTTTCAGGCATTGCAGTAATAAGGAGTGGCTGGTTAAATGGACGCGGAAGCATATCATGTTTCCGCTGAATTCATAGGGTATTGCACTGCAACATTTAATAAATCTGATAAAATACAGGGTTATAGTAGCCATTTTCAGGAGAATAGCATGTTAGATGAAGGCAGTTGCAGCGAAGCGGAACCTTTTGCGCTGCAGGTCCATGGCGATAGCATGGAACCAGAGTTTAAACATGGCTGTATCATCGTTGTTGATCCGGCCGGCGTACTCAAAAATGAATGCTTTGTTGTAGCGAAAAATGCTGACGGCCTGATCTTCAGGCAATTGATCATCGACGGCGACCGTTGCATTCTGCGTCCGCTCAATCCTGTCTATGATGAAGAAGAAATTGCCGGCCTGCATATGGTTACGGGCCTGGTCACCCAGCAGCCCGGACGTCGCCGTAAGGATTTACGACGCTATGATTGAGAGCAGTGGGAAAGGTTAAAGAACAAAGAACAAAGGGGAAAGGGGAAAGTAAAACATAAATCAATAGAAAGTGAATTTCTTTCCTCTTTCCCCTTAAGACTTTCCCTTTCCTCCTGCTTTTAATTCCGTTGTCTGCTGGACTCCCTCAGACCCTGTTCTACTGCAATCACAGCCGCTTCTACGCGGGAATGAACTCCCAGTTTTCGCAGGATAGCCTTCACATGTAATTTGACGGTGCCGTCTGAGATACCGAGATCGCGGGCAATCGATTTATTACTCTGACCATTGGCCAGGAAGGTCAGAATTTCAGTTTCGCGCGGCGTTAATTCACTGAACAGGTCATGCTCAGGTTCTTTTTCTATCTCTTTCTCACCACCCTGTACAACTCGCGCTAGTGATCCGGCGAGTTCTGGCGCGACGACAGTTTTGCCTGATTGAACCTCTCGTAAAGACTGAACCAGGGCGTCGGGTTCCATGTCTTTTAGTAAATATCCGCTGGCGCCATTCCTGAGGGACTCAACCAGGTCCTCTTCATCACTGCTGGTAGTGAGGATGACAATGGGCATTTCCAGGCCATTTTCACGCAGCTGGCGCAGCACGGTCAGGCCATCCGGATCGGGCATACGCATGTCCAGCAGGATAATGTCTGGCTGTATTTCCATCGCCGCGCGGATACCCTCGTAACCGTCGCCGAGTGATGCCACGACTTCGATATTTCTATTCTCGAGAAGACCCTGCAGGCCTACACGGAAAAGGGTGTGATCATCAATCAACAGGATTCGCATCAGAGGTATTTACCGGGTTGTGTGGCGATGAATTTGATATTAAACAGCATTTACATATTCCATTTCATATACTGCGGATGCGAAGATTTTGGTTCGTCATAACTGAAGTCCAGTGTTACTCGAGTACCTTCGCCGACCTCGCTTTCTATTTCCAGTTTTCCACCAAAGCGACGAGCCCGCTCCTGCATAATTTTCAGGCCGATATGTTCTCCGGCT
>Ga0316194_10002484_pt1 | contig 12874 bp, 22 predicted proteins | sample CroRivsedime1_MG_FD_204936 | JGI IMG/M metagenome (GOLD analysis project Ga0316194, IMG submission 204936) | Coastal sediment microbial communities from Maine, United States - Cross River sediment 1 | ecosystem: Environmental > Aquatic > Marine > Coastal > Sediment | place: USA: Maine...
GAGTCGTTATGGTTACTACCGATGCTGATATGTTCCAGTGTCTGGATAAATGTGATATATGGATGCCGTCACGAGGTGGGCGGTTGTTTACAAGGAAAGACTTTGAGTTGAAGTATGGAGTCAGGCCCGATCAATGGGCTATGGCAAAGGCCATAGGAGGGTGTAGTGGTGACGGTGTTCCTGGTATAGAAGGTGTCGCAGACCCTAAGAGCGCGTCCTCAAAGGCTTTAAAATATTTACGCGGGGAACAACCAAAGGGAGTCATTCTCGACCGCATTGAAAGCAGAGAGGGAAAGGCAATTATAGAGCGCAACTTTCCTCTTGTTTGTCTGCCGTATAGAGAAGACTTAATGAAAAGAATGGTCAGGCGAAGGAACGTCTTCAGTAAGCGACGTTTTGTCCGCCAGTTTGACAAGTTTAGATTCGAGTCATTCTTGAAAAAAAAGAACTTCAAAAAATGGCAGCAAACCTTCTTAGAGGAGACTTGAGATGAAGAGAATAGTCCCCATGATTGAAGAGCTCGTTCGTGATGCTCTTAATGCTACTACTGATGCACGTAAATTTGATAGGGGCAATACAGCTGCGGGTAAACGAACAAGAAAACAAATGCAAGTTGTGCGCCAGGCCGCCAAACAAATTCGTATGGAAATCCAAGAAATACGCAGTGAAAGAAGAGAGGACAAGAATGCTAAAATTTCTTAGATTAGTCTACTACCAAGGACATCGGGATTCTACTATCAATCTGTCTCCTGGCATTACAGGCATCATCGGTATATCAATGTCGGGAAAGACGAGCTTCGTCCGTGGTTTTCGTTGGCTTAAAGACAATCGCCCCCTGGGGTTTAAGTTTCATAGTAAATTTACAAAGAATCCCAAGACTGAAGTACACTTGGGAGTTGATGATCGTGTTATTACGGCTCGTAAGACCGCAGCCAAAACGCATACTTACAAAATAGACACCAAGAAAAAACCGTTCAGGCGAGTCAACCGAAGTGTGCCAGATGAAGTTGAAAACCTCATAAACGTAAGAGAGATAAATATACAGCGCGAGTGGGACAATCCTTTTTTGATTACTGGTTCACATGGTGAAATGGCAAAGGCCATTTCCAAAGCTATTCAGACAGATATAATACAGGAAGGAATTGCCTGGATACGCAAAGAAGCGAGTAAAGTACGGGCCAAGGCAAAGGTAGTCAGTGGCGACATAGAAGAAATCAAATTAAACATCGACTCACTTGAAGAGATAAAAGATGTGCACCCTTTTATAACTAAATTGGAAAGAATTCGTGAATCATCTGACTCGTTGGGAGAAGAGAAGCACGCAATCTTACAAATAGCAAATGACATAAAGAAAGCAGAAGAAAAGATTAAAAAAGGCAAAAGATTACTAACAGCCAAGCCTCTGTTTAAACAGTTGTTACAAATAGACAAAGACCTAAAGAATTTAGAAACAGAAAGGCAGCTACTGGAAAATATTCAGGATATGACTTCACAGATTGTTACATCTGAGCGCTCGCATAACAAAATGGTAAAAGAATACATATCCGTTCTGAAAAAAGAAGGCAAATGCCCAACCTGCTTTGGGCCTTTAAATTACAAAACGATAAGGAGAGTCAAACGTGAAATTCAAATTACAAAGTGAAAATAATATTTGGCAACTCTATATAAAATGTCGTATAAAAATAACAGATTTCCTTTTGCTGTTAGCAAAATGGATACTACCAAGATATGAAGATGTCGTTAAAGAACAGGAGAAGCTAGGGCTGGAAGCTTCTGAAGTTGAAACAGAGGTCCAGGCAGAGCAATGGTTTAATGAAGTCAAAGCTAAGAAAGGAGAATGAAAATGGGTGCGACAATGCAAATGCGAGTACTATGTAGCGAAGGGGACCAAAAGGTATTATGGGACCCCGACAATGAAGATCAAGTGGACGTAGCTAGGATGACTTTCGACAAATTGAAAGCGAAAAATTACACGGCATGGAAAGTAGACAAAAAAGGTCAACCGGCAAAGGAAATTCAAAAGTTTAATCCAAAAGCAGGTCGTCTTATAATGATACCTACCATCGCAGGAGGTTAATATGGCAAATACCTACTACACAGAAGATTACACAGATAATGCATTCTATTACTGGGTCACCTCAGATACTACTACTGGTACTGCCAATGGTGTTTGGGATAATTGGAACACTACTTCCAGTACTACCTGCACCAACACCGCAAGTGGTACTAACTATGTCTGGGAGTCATGGCACAATGCTAAACCGTATAGAGCGGCTGAAGAATACAATATTATCTGGAGAACATGGAATGATAACGACACTCATAAACCTCACTACATTAAAGAGAATGGGGGGTTCATCAGGGAAACAATATTAGAACTAGCTCCAATTCCTAAACTAACAACAGAACAACGGCGTGCCGTAAAAGTGCAAACGGACATAAATAAGATTTGGCGAGACATACGTATCCAAGAGGAAAAGGAACGCAAGGAACGTGCCGAGTTGACTGCCTTGCAACTGTTAGAGGATTTAATAGACGAACAATCCCTAAGAGTCTACAAGGAAACTGGCAAGTTAGTAGTGAAAGGCAAACGCTACGATTATGTCTTAAACAAAGGATCAGGAGTATACAAGATAGAGAAAGACAAGATTGTTGATCTCTGTATTCATCTCAGGAACAGAACCAAGTACCCCGAGACCGATAACATAATCAGCCTGAAGCTACTAATAGAAGGCAACGAGAGTAGGTTCCTTAGAACAGCCAACAACCACGGGCATGTAGGGAATGAAGAGACTAAGAACAAAGTAATTGAACTTGTCCGCAATCATAACATGCTACCTCGCCGTAATTTCAAAACAGAACTTCTAAAAATAGCAGGAGGTATGCGATGAATCATTATGAAGCTGCCGAGTTGAAAGCAATTTTAAATCAGGGCATAAAAGCTCAGTTATTACGCGGTGACAGAGACCACCACCAATGCTGGCTCATAGCAATAAGAGGAATCAACAAGTTAAACGATAAAATTGACCAGATGGAAGGATCAGAGCATGAAATTTGTACTTCTGTCTGATGTACACGCCAGTAGTATTAATCCCGTAGCTCGCACCGATTCTGTACTGCTGGCGTTTATCAAGAAGTTTCGGTTCATACTTAACTACGCTACCAAGCATAATGCAGTTGTGTTGCAATCTGGCGATCTTTTTGACCGGCCTCGTGACTGGCATATCCTGTTTACTATGTTTGACTTGCTGGATGAGTATCCCCATATAAAAATATACACCATCATGGGCCAGCATGACTCGTATATGCGCGCGAGTATAAAAGAAAGCCCTACAACGATTGGGGCATTGTCAAAAACAAATTATGTGCAAGTCCTTGGCAGCCGCCCAGTTAGGATCAAAGATAAGAGCATCTACATTTATGGAGCCGGCTGGGGACAAAGAGTTCCAAAACCAAGGGGCGAGACGAACATACTTGTCATCCATAGGAATATATCGGTGCCAGTGGACATTAACTACGAGTACTCAGATGCCCACAAATTCTGTGTGAAACATTCCAAGTATGATCTAATTCTGGCTGGTGACGTACATCGGCAATTTGTGCACACCACTGACGACACTATCATTGTAAATACAGGCCCAATATTACGACGCGATGGTGATGACTACAACTTTGGGCACAGACCATCCTTCTTTGTCTGGGATTCCAGGTATCACTCTTTAGAAAAAATACAGATACCCCATGATTCATCCAAACGAGTAATGCGCAAGGGAATACTAACAAGTGAAGGCAAAAATGAAGACGAGGCGTTCTCAGAGCTCGCAGAACAAATCCAAAAGACATGGGGTGAAGTTAGGCCGCACGCCAGAACCAAGGTCATAATCAAGGCTATAATGGATAAAAGACAAGCAAGCCGCAAGGCTCGAAAAATAATCAGTGAGGCATTGGCACAAAATGGATAGATATACACTACTTAAAGAAATCCAGGACATCGAAAGTAATCTGTCTTACTACAAGCGCGATCTCAAGAAGTCCTACCATACACTGGAAAAAGAATTCGGTATACTACCAAAAAATATACAAAACAGAATAAAAGAAATAGATGCTCGTAAGAAAGAATTAGATGAAAAGGAACAAATCCTTGAAGAGAAAATTTCGAAAAAACTAAAAAGGATAAAAGATGGCAGACGTCGTGGCAGAATACAATGATCTCGTTATAGAGTTAGAGTTATACAAGAAACAACTGCGAAATAAAAAACGGCGAATTAACCGTTTAAATAGAGTTCTAAAGGCTTACGAGGAGGCGCGAGTTGTCCTTACGGAGGCCGGCAAGGTTATTCATAGGGAAATGGTTAAAAAAATCGAAGACCTTGTTACATTGTCCATTAGGACTGTATACACTCGTCCTTTTAGATTTCATATTGAATTCGAAGAAAAGAGAAATACTCTTGAAGCTCGTCCTGTTATATTGGAAGGCAAGGACGAGTATGACATAAAAGAAGACAAGGGTGGTGGGATGATAGAACTCATCTCGTTTGCGTTGCGTATAGTTCTTTGGAGCATACAAGAACCACGCACTCGCAACTTCTTTATATTTGACGAACCTTTTAAGCGAGCTGGTATATACATAGAGAAGATTGGACAGATACTACGCTACCTCAGCAAGAAATTAAAAATCCAAGTTTTAATCCTAACCCATGAAGATGCCCTCATTGAAATATGTGATCGCGTTTACAGAGCTAGTCACGATGGTAAGGAGTCAAGAGTAATCCTTGTGAAAGGTTTAAAAAGAAGGTAACATAATTGTCAACCGTTAACCATGATCCCGTAGTCCAAACAGGCAAAGGATACGAGGCTTTCAACCTCGCCACGAGGGTTCGAGTCCCTCCGGGATCACCAACATTGGAGGGTTAAATGCGAAGATTAAATCCACTTTTAATTTGCTTTTTCTGCATAGTATTTTGTGGGGTGTCTTTGGCCCAAACAGTCACTCGCAACTTAGTAGTGAAGTACGATTTTCTGCACACAAGTGGAGATGTTATATCAGATATGGTACGTAACCCTTATGGGCTGGACCTACGGATACCAGACACCAGTAAAGTAGAGTGGTTGTCGCCAGGATTAAGAGTACTATCACCAGTACTCGTTAAAACAAATCAAGCACGAAGCAAGTTAGAGGCAGCCCCATTTTTTACCGATGGTACTACAATAGAGGCTTGGCTTAAACCAGCAAACAACACGCAAGGTGGGCCAGCGCGGATAATAACATTTTCAACAGATAGTGGCAATCGTAACTTTACGCTGGGTCAGTCAGCTACACAATACGTAATGCGTTTTAGAACCAGTGACAATCCCGGCAACGGAACCAATCCTGATACAAGAACACCTATTGATTACATCGACGCCGTGCCTACACTACAGCATGTAGTCTATACACGAGACACTTCTGGTGCTGCTAAACTATACGTCGATAGAATGCTTGTAACTACAGAAGCGATACCTGGTGATGGTAGTAACTGGGACAACACTTATGACTTTGGCTTGTTTAATGAGACCAACTACCCTACAGATGATCGCACATGGTTGGGTGATATATTCTTAGTCCGTATTTACAGCACAGTTTTGACAGCTGCCGAGGTAGTGCAAAATTTCAATGCGGGACCACCTAAAATATCTACTCTTGTTGGGACTGGTGAGATTACACTGGCATGGGATGCCAACACCGAACCCGATTTAGCTGGTTACAATATTTACTATGGCAAATCATCTAGGGACTACATCGATGTAATAGATGTAGCCAAAGTAGAATGGGGTGCTGATTGTACCCCATATGACCCATTTAAAGTCGAGTGCTGTGAGATTACACTTACGGGGTTCACAGCAGGTGAGACGTACTACTTCGCGGCCACAGCCTACGATGATGATGAAAACGAATCTGGTTATTCGGAAGAATTAAATCATACTTTTCCACCAAAGGAAACACCAACCACACCAATCAATCTAAGAGAAAGGAAAGCTGAATGAAACATCACAGAAAGATATTTATGCTGGAATGGACAGAGTCAATGGGGCCGGAATGGATGAACATAGATAATCTCTACACGTTACTATCTACTCCTAAGTATGTTCGTAAAACGATAATTGATGCTAAGGATGTTACACCAGCAGTAAATGCAATCAGAAAGATAGGAGCAGAACTATACATGTCCAAATTGCATAGGGCTCGTATACTACACGTCATAAAGGATATCCAAGAATCAAAAGACCCAATTTCTATTCAAACAATGGCTGACTTACTGGGCCGTGAAACAGAAATTGGACAAAGCCTTGTGGCTCTTATCAATATAGAAGAGTAGGAAGGAGTGATAACTACATGGGAAAGGGTGCCGGATTCGAGCGGGAATTTTGTAAAGAGTTGAGCTTGTGGTGGACGGAAGGCAGAAGAAACGACATCTTTTGGCGAACAGCAGGTTCTGGAGCTCGTGCTACTGCACGATTTAAGAAAGGCCAGCGTACAGCCGATAGTTATGGTGATGTGAAAGCCGAGCATGAGATCGGAAAACCGCTGACAAATTATTGCGTGTTTTCACTAAAACGAGGCTACACTGGCAAGAAACAGAATATGAAATTGCGGTGGGCCAATATACTTGACATTATAGACACCCCCGACCGTATTAAAACAAAGCCAGCCATTGTGCAGTGGTGGGATGAAATAGAGTGGACTCTTGGAAAGGCTTTCCGTGAGCATGCATTTCTGGTATTCAAACGTGACAGGAAAGAGAAACTGATTTCTATGGCACCCTCCACCTTTAACTACTTAGAAAGACTTAACAGCTACTACAATGGACCCACTGTTCTAGTGTCCACAAAAGCAGTGTGCATTATAACCATGCCGTTGGAAAGTTTCTTTAATTGGTGCCAGCCAGAGTCACTTGGAAGAAAGAAACGAATTATTAGAAGAAGGAAGAAATAACAGTTGTGCGGGGTAGAGTAGCTGGTCACTCACAGGTCTTATGAGCCTGGCAACATGGGTTCGAGTCCCATCCCCGCCACCATACATATGCGGGAGTAACTCAGATGGTAGAGTGTCAGCCTTCCAAGCTGAAAGTCCCGAGTTCGAATCTCGGCTTCCGCTCCACTTTAAAAGGAGAACTAATGGTAATTTGGATTAAACAAGGAGTAATGGGAGATTTACAACCCGTTGCGCAAAAAGGATTTGGAAAGGTAGTTAGGTACTATGAGGCCAGGAATTACAAGAACTTCTACGTTACTTCTCTGCGAGAATCTAATCACTCGCATGGATCATTTCATTATATTGGATTAGCCTTTGACTTCAGGAGTCAAGGTTTGCCGGGATCAGAAATTAAGACCTTACTTGGACATCATTGGGACATAGTAGACTACGGGGAATTCATCCACGCCGAGTATGACCAAAAAATTATATAAAGGAGAATCAAAATGTCCGAAGAAATCAAAGGTAGTGATGTAGAAGTTGGCAAAGATTATGAAAAAACACCACCAGTCGTATGCCCACATTGCAAAGGAGTACTACATCTAATGATAGATGGCTTTAAGCCAGACATAACACAAATTGCCCGTAGTAACTGCACTCACTGTGGTGGAGAGATTTATGCCTGTTTGCTAATCCTTACAGACATAACATTGAAGGGAGTTATCTCATCTGCACAGAGTATCACTGCGCTGTTTGCAGAGGAGCAGAAGAAAATGATTAAGCCAACTATCGTATAGGTTTCGCCCCGAAGGAAAGGAGGTATAAAAACCTTCGGGGCGAGGGCGATCGGCAGCTGGGTCAGGGGGACTACTTACTGCCGAGGTTCTCTCGCCGACTTCTGCAGTTCGTAGAGGCCAGTTGCCGATGCGCCCAACATCACACCATAAAGCATGTAGTCAACCCACATTTTAAATGTTACAGCTACTTCTGGGTCTTTATTATAAAACATCGCAAAGATACCGAGGATAATCCCAACACCGATAGAAATCGGTGTCTTCCATCGTTTTGCTACATAAGCAAATTTATAAATAGCACCAAGAACAATGGACATTATGACTGGGACAGCATAGCCACCAAGAGTCACTTCACTTACAGGCTCGCCAGAAACTTGCGCATAGGCAGTCACCCCTACGAAACACAGAACAACTGCTGGGAAAAGACTTTTAATTATTGCCATTATTTCTCCTATTCATAAACACCGAACATTCTTCTTATGTACTCAGTGTGTAGATGTATTAAATAGCGATCTTTAGCCGGTATAATCATAACTTCACTAAACCACGGTAACCTACGTGAGATGATGTTAAGTAGTAACATTGACTTTTCGGCATCAGATTCTACCAGTTGAATAAGTTTATCGAAAGTCATAGCTGGATTGTCCACATGGCTATCCACCTCCCTGGTAAATTCGACCACACTTGCTGTATCTGTGTCATCCCAATCTTTATTTCTCAGCACCTCAATAGTTAGAATATCCAACACCAGGCCTTGCATATCCTCAGGGGTGTAGCCGTACTTCGCAGTCACGGTACATATCCAGCTATAAGACTCGGGTTCGTAAGTCACACAGATTGATTCCTTAGGTGGAACAGAAACACAGGAACAGAGTACTACTAAGGCAAGAGCTAAAAGAGTTCTTCTCATTTACAGTCCTCCACTTTATTAATCGTGACGAGCGCACTATTGGGAGTGACCCTTACACACCTGGTATCATTGTTTATGTTCGAAAAAGGCTTTAAAAGAGCAAATACAACCCGTCACGATTAAACCATTTAGGGAACAGCCGTTACTGTGACTTTCAGATTAAACGGCACACCCATAGTTAACTTGATTGCTACTTCAGCACTGTCTGCCGACCTGTTATCGTCATCATCGTAAGCAGCGACTACAAAGTACAACCACTTTCCACTGTCAGATGAAGACACAACATATTCAAAAGGCGATGTTTGCTCTCCAAGGTCTTCGTATGTACCGCCGGAAGTCAGGCTTTTATATACTCGGTAGGCCGTAATGTCCGTGTCGGCCGAATCGGACGTCCATGTTATCGTGACAGTCTTTGTTTGACTGCTATAATTCCCTGCGGCTACTGGAGCCGCCGGAGCTTTGAAGTCAATGACCGTGGGAGCACTTGCCTGAAATTCTGAAGGAGCACTCTCGTTTTGATTTGCATCAGATGCCGTCATTTTAAACCAAAATGAAGTCTCGGCATTATCCGGGGCAGTTATGTTGAAGTCACCTTGGAATGTTTGAATCCCGGCACCTGGCGTTCCTTCTTCTGTATACTGCACATCACCTTCTTTCTTCCAATCAGCAAACGGTAGTGACTGATCATTTGTGCTGTACAATGTCCAGTGATCAAGGTTGCCACCATTAGACGGTAGATCATCTTCAGCTTGATCCCACTCAAGAGTCAACTGCTTCTCTGCTGCCTGTATTCCAAAGGCCAACAAAAAAGTTAAAAATAAAGCTAAAATAATTTTTTTCATTTTAATCTCCTATTTGGGTTATGGTTTTTGTAACAGTTCTTATCAATGTACTACATCTGAATAGCAACCTGAGGCCAATGTAAAATAAGATGACGGTGCAAAAAAGTACTTCAGGTAAGATTGTCCTGCCAAGGATGTTTACTTCTATCCAGATTATGAATAGTACTACCGGCAAGCGTACTCTTACACCTCTTTGATTTTCACTATGACATCTTTTTCCCATTTCTCAGCAGGTACACTATCCGTAAGTCCACGAAAAGTCACTTTATAGGGAGTCAAGTCTACAGTGCCAGCCTTGATCAAACACTTCAGCCATCCCTGCTCTGTGCCTGTTCCTTTTGCTATTGTGCCCTGATCAGTTACATCGGCTGTAGCATCATCGCCATTTATATCCGTAGCCGTAACTGTACAACTACCAAGAACGAGGTCTTCACCACCAGCAATATTCATATTCTTGGAAAAGTCAGCCGCCACAACGAACTCTTCGTATGGCTGTTTTTCTAACTTTCCTGGCCTGACTTTGTTAACTGTGCTCATTTTTGATCCTCCCTAACATAGACTCTTGTCATCAGCTCCCGTTCAAAAGGAGTGACTTCTATTCTTTCCTGGGCAGTGACCTCCTCACGCTCGAAGACTTTAACCACTTCATCACGCTCGAAGACTACCTCTACATCTGTCGCCATTAGACTTCCTCTCTTTCATGCGTTCTTAATATCTTGTCTGTCTTAAAAGCACGAGGTTGCTTTTCACGCACGAACACCCATTTGGCTTTCACGTCAGTTAGCACCTGTATAATAGCTGCGGTGCCATATCCACGCGTAGCTATGAGTTGTCCTGTGCCGTATCCCCTTGTTACTATCATGATGTCGTTGTCGAAGTAGTACTCGTTGTAGTGGTTGTGGTTGTGGTTGTGGTTACTCGTCGGCGCTCATAAACATTTTCTGAAGCTGGGGCGCCACTACTATCAAACAAATTAAAACGCGCTACCTCCGTTATATTATCGGCCTTATAGAAGATCATTTGGTTGGTTGTGGTGTCGATTTTCCAGCGACCACCTTCCATATCATAAAGTAGTAATGCTTTAGGATCACTCCATACACTATTCGCAACATTTTCAGGGTTTACTAAATGATCTGTGTTTACTACTGCTGTTCCGGTCGAATTATTCTCTACTGTTCCTGTTCCGATAATTGTTATACTCCCGGCAGTAATAGTAGAGTCAAGTATAATCCATCCAGCATTAAGACTCGCGTTGGCCTGATCGCTTGCTCCGCTTTTGTTTTTCCAACTTATGTATCCGTTGAAGTTTTGCATTACTAGGGTTTGGCCGCTTCCTCCCATGTCGATTGATGGTGGTACGCCCAAGAGTGTCCCTGCCCAACAGTCTAGGAAGTAAGCCGAGGCTCCTCCTCCTAATACGATCTCTCCGCTCAATATGCATAACTCTACTACTCCCGAGATATAATTGACGTTTAATATTTCGCACTCTTTTACTTTACATTGCCCGTCTAGCACTCCTTGCAACTTCGCTTCATAGAACTCACACTCGGTAACATTGGCATCTGCATCGACCGTAAATTCCGACTTGTCTATCGACTCTCCTATAAAAGTCATTTGGGTAAAGTCAAGTCCACTACCGATAGTAATATCCCCCAATATAAAGAAAGTACTGAATCCTTTTTCGGTTGCTATGTCTAGTGCATCCGATAAGTTATTAACTGGTGCTTGCGGAGTACCTATAGGATACTCTGTTCCGCTATAGGTACTTCCACTATCCACAGTTACCCCTCCACTGTACGATGAGTACTGCAAAGCCGCTTGCTCCTGTAATGTTGCAGAAGCAGAAGCAGTACGGTCTACAGAAGTATAGGCAGTCGGCAGACGAGGATCGAGGTCATTTCCATCTGCATCTACTGCTACTATGTTCCCTCCTGAAATTGTACACAAAATCCAAGTAGGTCCACCTCTTGCCTCAAATGCAAGCACAGCATTTTGAAGAGTAGCAGTTATCCCGACATAGGTAGTACCACCGAGGAACTCCTTGCCCGCCGCTTCAATTAAATGCGGATCGTCTATATTGACTAGGAGTTCCTCGTAATATCTGCAAGTGTCTACTAAGTCTTGAATCGTTATTTCAACTGAGGGTGCAGCCACAGTTATCACTCGTGGACTGCTCTCCCAATCTACTGTCACATCCGTTCGTATAGCCATTATTCACTCGCTTTTTTAACCTCTAATTGTGCTATCATCCTTTGATACTGATGAATGGTAGCATTCTCTTTAGAGATAGCGTCTTCAAATATTTTGATATTATCATAACACTTCTCTATTCCGACCTTGAGAGAATCAAGGTCATACTCGATGCTGTTGCTCATAGCTCTCCTTATGCAGTATAAATAGTGTCAGGAGTACGAATGGTCGCCTGACTCATACCCGTGCTCTTAATTTGGTTGTCTGCTTCAAAAGGTACAATATCTCCTGCCTGTCTTACTCTTACTCGTACATCAATGTCTCCTTCGTAGGTAACATTGACAGACTCGCTGCCGGGACTTCCATCAGTTCCGGTGTCCTCGTACACATCTATGAAAGGCACATAGACTGTATCGTCAGCAGCAGTAGTAGCAATCGGAAGAGTGCCGATCTCGTAGGCATCACTAGTCCAATCAGTAACCGGAGTAGTTGTCAGCTCATTCTCGCTTACTACTGCGGTAACGTATGCGATAGCTCCCTCGGTCGTATTCCGAATCAGGTCGCCAACTTTAACTAGGTTAGTTTGGAAGTTCGCTCCGGTATCTGTTAACTGAGTAGCAGTACAGTTGCTACCATCGGCAGTCAAGGAGGTCATGTTAAACAAAGTAAACGTACTCGTATCCCATGAAGTGTACCTCAAGCGATACTCCTGTGGGACGGACACATCCACGATCCTTACTACTCCGCCGGTAGTCTTACCCGGAGTCTCGTTGCCGATTGATGTACTCACCACTAGTGAAGTTGCACCAGCGGTCTGAGAGGCATTGGCGAGGTACGTATCCTTCTCCACATCGTCATTAGTATCCAGTCGGAATACTGCAATATTGTCTCCTTCTCGTGTGTTTGTTACTGCCACAGATACCTTGATAGGAGCAGTAACAACGGTCCCGTCATCGTCTATCAGTTGGAAACTGTTGATGTCGTCTGAGTCATAGTTAATCAATACTACTCCGGGAGCGCCAAAGAAAGTACCACCGGCGAATGTCCCGAACGGACTCTGCTTCGTAGGAGTAATAGTCCGATAACTACCAACCGTTGCATAGTCAGTGTAACTAGCTTGTGCTACATTATCTCCGATCTGCGTAGCCGTACTGATACTCGCATACAATCTTACGTTTCTCAGAAG
>Ga0316194_10002485_pt1 | contig 12870 bp, 8 predicted proteins | sample CroRivsedime1_MG_FD_204936 | JGI IMG/M metagenome (GOLD analysis project Ga0316194, IMG submission 204936) | Coastal sediment microbial communities from Maine, United States - Cross River sediment 1 | ecosystem: Environmental > Aquatic > Marine > Coastal > Sediment | place: USA: Maine...
ATCAAGGAGATCTTATGGCTAACAACAAGAAGCGGTCGCATGGCCTGGTATCATTTCTCCTATGGCTTTTGTTGATGTCTATCATTATGGTTTCGGCGGCCCGTGGCGAAGATCGCGCGTTGTTGGTCGGCGTCGGCCGATATGCGCAATTTGATGAAAAGCTGAACGGTGTCGGCCTGGATATCGGCATGATGCGGGAATTCGTACACCTGATGGGATTTAAACGTCATGAAATCAAGGTGCTGGAACATGAACACGCATCTGCCGCCAATGTTTATAATGCGATTGAAAACTGGCTGATCAATGGGGTCAGAGCGGATGACCGGGTGCTGTTTTATTTCAGTGGACACGGCTCTCAGATACCTGACGAAAACGATGATGAGGATGATCAGTTTGATGAAGTGCTCTTGCTCTACGATACGGTTCTTACAGAAAAACACGGACAGCAAACCCTCACCGGTGTTTTGCTTGATGACCACCTGAACCATATGCTGGCGAGAATGAAAAGCCGCAACATTCTGGTTATCCTGGATGCCTGCCATAGCGGCAGCGCGACAAAGCGCATGAAGCTGTCCTCCCGTTCCTTTCAGGCCGGCCAGGCTAAGGTGAAATACTTCTACTACTCATCCCTGGAAGCCGCCGGTGGAAGCGGCAGCTTCGATCTTATGAAACCCCGCGCCATACCGGGGGATGAGAGCCATTATGTTGCGATTACCGCCTGTCGTGATAATGAAAAAACGGTTGCAACCGCTCAGGGTAGTATTTTTACTTTAGGACTTCGGCAGACCATACGATCCGCAGCAGCAGCGGGGGCCAGCATTACTCCCGAAGAACTGCAGCTTGGGACGACAAAATTCATTCGGGAACAGATACGATCCGACGTGGCCGTTTTTCATCCCCAGATTGCCGGAAATTCCCACCTCCGAAAGCGTCCCCTCAAGTTGGTTCCTGCGGTCACAGGAAACGGTTTCGTTCGGCAAAAACTGGAAACACTGGTGCACAAAAGCACTGAGACGGTGTGGATCAAACTGAACAAGGCGTGTTTCGAACCCGGCGAGGCCTTGGAAATATCCGTTTGGATACCTGAGCCGGGCTTTTTGAATATCATGCACATTACGGCGGATGATCAGGCGACCGTGCTGTTTCCAAACCAGTATCACCCGCAGAATGCTGTCGGACGGGGAAAGATAATCCTGCCTACCAAGCGCATGGATTTTGAGATGGTGGCCCAAGGCCCTTCCGGACCCAATCTGATCACCGCTTTTCTAACCCGTTCACCCATAAACGGTTATCAAAACGGTTTCAGGGGCGCCAAAGGTGTGCTGGCGGAGCTGTCGCCAAATTCGACCCGATCATTGGTGATGCGCCAGGGCTCGGCTTGGCTGGCAGCCGGCAAAACGGCTGCTGAAATCAGAGGAAACGGGCAATGCAAGTAATTTTATGTGTCGGAATTTCTAAGATTTATTGGATTCACGGTATTTTTTACGACCATTCTCTTAATCAGCCGTATGGAATGATGGAATAGTGGAATGTTGGAAAATTGGGCATGAATAGCGGAAAATTAATGAATGCTTTCTTTTTAAATACATCATAAAAATGATAGAGCGAAGCGACATCCACAAATCTTCAATTTTCAATTCCGGCTTGCCCGGAGTGGTCACTTTTTTATCGAAGGTGAGGCATGAAAAGATTTATCTGGATTAGCAGTCTATTATCTCTCATTGTATTCTCCGATACTTCTGTGGCCATGGATTGTCGGCTGGGTGAAAAATACTATTTTCAGGCGAAGTCAGCAACTGATCCAGTGCGAAGTATAGAATGGCTGCAGCGGTCAATCGAGGTGTGTCCCAATTTCAACTCTTGGTATATGCTGGGGTTGCTGTATAAAAATCAGGGTAAAATCAACGAAGCGATTGATGCCTTTGTCCAGGCCGGGGAAAACGCCGGACCGTCAAAAGCCGAGGCCAGAGCTCTGGCTCGCAAGGGAGAACTGCTGGCACAAACCGGGCAGTTATTCCAGGCGCTGCGTGCATTCAAACTGGCCAAACGATTTCACCCCGAACCGGCACCGGATTGGCTGGAAAAATCCCTTAAAAATGCCAGAATTCAATCCTGTCGTGTCGTTATGCCGGCCGAAGAAATTGCCTCGTTCCTGGAGGCCGGCACCCAAATCAGCAAGGACCGCAGATTTGCCATTCGGCCCGGGGTGAATATACCCGTACAGTTTGATTTCGATCGGTCTGATTTAAATTCCCGGGGGATTCGCCAGATAACCGAGCTGGGAGAAGCCCTAACCCGGGAGAAAATGAGATCCAGGTCTTTTCTTCTCGTGGGCCACACCGATAAACGGGGAACCACGGCATACAACCAGGTTCTATCTGAAAAACGGGCGCATTCGGTAAAAATGGAATTGGAACGACGGTTTCCATCTCTGATTTGGAGGTTGAAAACAGAAGGCCGGGGAGAAACAGAACTGTTTTACGGCGGTGACACTGAATTGGATCATATGCTCAACCGTCGGGTTAATGTGACATTGGTTGAATCTACCGGGTCAAATTAGAGGCAGTCCGCTTTAAATGATTCAATAATCAATTCCGGTTTATCCGGATTAGGGTTTATACTAATGATTGAAACATTCAGAAAAACGGCAGTACTGGTATTCGGCATCTGGCTGGCATGCCATGTGTCTGGGATTTCACACGCCGAGAATCATGCCCTTCTCATCGGCATAGGCAACTACAAGCAAAGAACCCTTGAAGGACCCGCTTACGATGTGCAAGCGCTTTCGAAAATGCTGTCAGCCCACTATGACTTCAAAGAAAAAAACGTTCGTACGCTGGTAAACGAGGAAGCCGGTAAGTTTCGCATCCTCAGTGAGATGCAGCGACTTGTGCAAATAACCCGTCCGGGTGACCGTGTGTTTATCTACTACAGCGGACACGGCACCAGCCGCCGCGATGAACTGCTGTCATTGCCTTTGCCGCATGCATCCGGGGCCCTGGTACCGGCTGATTTTAAATGGGACTCAAATCAGTCGATCGAAACCCAGATGTCCCAACTTATTGTCGGCAGGCGAGACCTGCGGCCAATTCTGGCGCGACTCGATCAAAACAGACAGGTTCTGGTGGTTTTTGATACCTGTTTTTCCGGCAACACCGTGCGGGGAATTGGAGAAACAAAATTAGCGGGTGTGAACCGCTACATGCCGCTCGGCTCAAAGAGCATTTTCAGTGAAGAGCAACATATCGGGAGCTTTTCTGACAACTTGAAGCCGGATGAACCCTATCCCTATCAAAACACATTTTATATTTCAGCCTCAACCGAAAATGAAACTGCTAAAGACATCCGCACAGATTTACTCTATTTGTTCCCGACCATCGACGGCAATCCCCACGGAGCATTAACGGATTCCCTGTTGAGGGTGCTAGGCGGACAAACACCGGTAGATACCAACAACGATGGTCGCTGGAGCCAGATCGAATTCTACAAGGCCATACGATCGGAAGTTCAGCGGAGATTCCAGCAAACGCCCCAGGCACTGCCCAGGGAAGGCCAAAACACTTTCCAACTGTACGACCGGACTTTTTTTGTGCGCTTGGCCGGCAGTATTGCGCCCGTTGTGAAAAAACCGGCTGGGGAACCATCCGGTTTACCTGCTGGCGATTATAGACAAGGGTATTCTTCGTCCTATGCTCTGGTTGTCGGAATAGATAAATATCGGCTTTGGCCGCATCTGGAGTATGCCGTCAAGGATGCCCGGGAAGTGGCCGCTTTGTTGGAGACCAAAGGTTTTCAGACGTATGTGCTCACCAACGAAAATGCCACCAGGATAAATATTCTTCGTAAACTGGACACCATAGAAAATTCCGCTGATGTCAATTCCCGGGTCGTGGTCTATTTTGCCGGTCATGGCCAGACTGAGGACCTGCCGGGGGGAGGGGAAAGAGGCTATATCGTGCCAGTCGATGGGGCTGCTTACAACTGGAAGGGCACCATGCTGGCCATGAACCGGCTGAATCAAAGAATCCGGCAAATAAAGGCCAAACACATCTTTCTGGCTTTTGATGCCTGTTATTCCGGGTTGGGACTGACCCGGTCCATAAAACGGTATCCGGAACAGGATTCCACCTATATCCGAAAAATGATGCAAACCAGGAGCATTCAAATCCTGACGGCGGGCAGCCGTTCGGAGCAGGCAATCGAGACCGAGGGCCACGGTTTGTTTACGGAACATTTGCTGGCGGCGTTATCAGGAACGGCGGACATCAACTCCGATGGCTATATCACCGCCACCGAGATTTATGCCACCGTGCGTCCGGGCGTTACCCGCCAATCCTATAGCCGCCAGACCCCCCAGTTCGGCTATATTGAAGGCAATGGCGATATTATTTTCAATACACCCCGTGAAGCAGAATCTGTCACCGTTTCAATCAACTCCCGGATTGACGGAATTGATGTGTGGACCGGCACTACCGTGATTGGGCGCCGGCTGCCGGCCGGCCGGCATCGACTTGCAGCAAACGCCGGGCAAACGATCATCATAGTCAAAAAAGGCAGTCAAACCCTTTACCGCAAACGTGTGGTGCTGCGGTCGAACCGGGAATTTTCTATTCAACTGACTGCCTCTGTTGATATGTCACAGGACCGCCGACCGTTTTCAATGCTCACCATCGCCCATCCGGATATCGAAAATTATTCAAACACCATCGCTTATGATCTGGATGGAGACGGCCGGGAAGAAATTATTACTGCCGCAGGCAGCCGCCTCTATGCATTGAGGCCTGACGGTTCCATACTGTGGGAAAAAAAATTCAATTTTTCAATCATCCTTAATCTGATTGATAATTGGAATAATCAGACCGCCATCGGATTGTCGGCCATAAAAAATAAAAAACCACACCTGCTTCTGCTGAACCGCCGCGGAGAAATAATCTGGCGCAATGACGGAAAAGTCACGCCACGTCGTCAGGCTGCATCCACTGTCCGGGAGAGGATTGTCCGACTGGCCGATATCGACCAGGATGGTTATGAGGATGTTCTCGCCATTCACGACGCCGGATCCGGTTTGAAATCCCGTGGCATCATCCTTTACGACCGGCACGGAAGAGAATTGTGGCGGTATGCCGCCGGGCCCGTGCTGCAAAATATTGTCATTTGGCCAAAGGAAGGAGGACGCCCGGATATCATCATGGGTACATTCAGTCCAGGTGATGGAAATCACGAATTGCATAACGAGACCAATGACCGGCAATCTTATGTCATCAGCATAGACGGCTATGGCAGGACAAACTGGGTCAACCGGATGGGCGGTTATTATACAGGCGTCAGTGTGCTGCTGGCTGATATGAAAGGAGATGGGACTCAGAACCTATACGCTCACAAATATTCGGCTTATAATTACCGGGATGATGAAGGCGGAATCTACAAAATTTCCCGATCCGGCAGTGTTCTCAATCGATTTGAATCCGGCAATTCGATTTTGAGTGTTATTGCCGGCCTAAAAGGCAGGAGCAGCGAAAGGCACCTCTATGCCGTAGATAATAAAACTAATCTGTTTAAGCTGGATAATCAATTGAAGCTGTTGCAAAGAAAATCCCTCGATTCAAAATCAGACTCCCGGGAAATTCGCCTTGTTGGCGTTCATGATTACGATGGCGATGGCGTCGATGACATCCTGATGTATTCATTCGATCGCCTTTTTATTGCCAAGAACCCCTTAACCGTGTCGGATACGAAGAACAAAAAGTTCTATTCTAATCTGAAATTTCAAATCTATTCGCAGGATTTTGCCAAATTGATAAAGCGTGTGTCCATAGGAGAAGACTGGGAAAAAAGGGGCGGGTTTGCCGTAAAGGACCTCGACCGTCTTGATGGGCCGTATTATGCCTTCATGGCACTTAGTGACAAGGTGATGATTTTTAACTACTAGGCCCTTATTTGTTAATTTTGTGTCCTCCAGAGGCGGACTATAAGCCTTGACCGTCGAACATCGAACATCGAACATCGAATAAGGTTTCTTTTTCGATTAAACTGGCCGCTTTTCAGGCCGGCGGCGGGGCTGAACCCTGAACGGTTTTTAAACAGTCTCGCTTTGTGTCTTTGGGCCTTTGTGGCCATTTTTTCGGTTTATCCTTCCGATTTTTTTTCAGGGATGTAAACCAATTCGTTTTATCGTCCGTCTAATTGGGGTAGAATTTATTGATGAAGGAAAAGGAGGGGACAGAAATGAAAGAGATAAAAAGAATAAGATATGCAGTTGTTGTTCTGGCAGCGATACTATTTCTCATTTCATGTGGCAATCCAAATCGTTATAACACCCAGCGAGGTGCGGCCATCGGTGCAGGAGTCGGTGCGCTTGCCGGGCAGCTTATCGGCGGGAATACAAAAGGCACCCTTATCGGCGCAGGGGTGGGCACCCTGTTAGGTGCCATCGTCGGCAACGCGGTCGACCAGGAACGTCAGGCGGCTGTGGAAGCAGCAGCGATGGATAAGAGAATTGTTTATTATGACAATAAGGATCGAGCCATCGAGGCGATACCCGGACCGGAAGACCAGCACACGAAATGCCGCAAGGTAACGATGCGTGAATGGGACAGGGGCAATCTTGTAAGCGAGAAGGTAGAAGAAGTTTGCGAGGGAGAAAAAGTTTCAAGATATTATTAGGGTTGCAGCGACATTTTATGATTGGATAGCAGATATCGTCATCTTCTTGAGCAGGTTCTGTGCAGTAAGAAAAGTTGCCGGGTGATAACCAACGAATTGTTGTCGGAAGAAAATGAAAATCTGTTTGCATGACCTCCACCTCCTATAGACGTGAAATGATTAATATGCAAGCTAACGAAAAACTATTCATCGTTCAATTGCAGGGCAATTTTTAGTACTTTTTCAAGAAGATTTAACTTCTCATAGCGGGACCTGATAAGTGAGTACATCTTCTGCTTTAGCGTTTAGAGAATCCGAATGCCTATTTATGAGTTCAAGATCCCTCCGCTCAGCCTCTTTTCGTGCCAACTGAGCAATAAATTTCCGTGCCGCAGTTTCAATGAATTCCGATCGGCTTCTGTACTCACCGATGTACAGATCGATAGCTTTAAGTACCTCGTTTGATAGGGTTATAGATGTCTTGATTTTCATACAACCAACATACCACCCTGGATTGGCTCTGTTAATCTCCAATTCTCTGGGAAAACATAGGGGTCTCAATTATCCTGTAAATCCTATCTGTATTGAATATTAAACAGAATCCATTCATCTTAAATTGGCCATGGTGTCGATAAAGCATCCCCCTGATCCGCCGCCGCTACTGTTGCTATCTGTCGAAGTGGAATCAGCGGGTGCAGCCCCAAGACCGGAAGGGTCTTCAATAATTCCATTTTCTTTAATTGAGATCTAAAAAAGGACCGCTTGAATTTAACCTGAAGCTCCTGTAATAAGTCATTAATTTTCATGCAAGATTCAGGTTTTATCTGATGCTGCAAAATGCTTAACGAATAGAACCAGGATGATTTTAGATATGGCTTTAAACCGAGCAGATTTCAAAAAATTCTTTAGCCCCGGACAGATTGCCATTATCGGTGTTTCAACGGGGGACTACAAATTGGGCGGTATGAGTTTTTTAATCAAACTTCAGGAAGGCGGCTTTGCCGGAAAGCTTTATCCAATCAACCCCAAGGTCAAACAGATCCGCAATCTCAAGGCATATCCGGACCTGATATCCCTTCCGGAAGTACCCGATCTGGCCATCATCTGCGTTGCCGCCCGGTTGGTCCCTGCCATTCTTGAAGACTGCGCCCGCAATGATTTGAAACATATCCAAATCCTTACCGCTGGATTTAAAGAAACGGGTTTGGCAGACGGCAAACTGTTGGAAGAACGGATCGTGGCCATTTCGAAGACTTACGGCTTGAAGATCATAGGTCCCAATTGTATGGGTCCCTATTGTCCGTCCTCCAACCTAACGGCCTGGGGTGCGATTCCCGGCTTGAGCGGTTCCGTCGGGATTATTTCCCAAAGCGGAGGGCTTACCCAGCGTCTTACCGAATATATCTGCTCTCTCGGCATTGGGGTAGAAAAAGCGATAAGTTTCGGGAATGCGGCTGTTCTCGACAGTACCGATTTTCTCGAAGTCATGGCGGAAGATGAAGAGATTCGCGTTATTGCAATGTACCTTGAGAGTGTAAAAAATGCACGTAGATTACTGCAGGTTGCCAAAGAGACCAGCAAAAAAAAGCCGATCATTTTGTGGAAAGGTGGAGAAAGCGAAGCGGGGGCGGCTACGGCAGCTTCACACACTGGCGGCATGTCGGGGGCGCAGAAGCTATGGGAGGCCTTTTGCCGTCAGACCGGTGTGATTCGTGTGCGCTCGATGGATGAATGCGTGGACGCCATCATGGCATTGAGCCTGCTTCCTGCACCTGCCGGAAATGGTGTTTTTCTCATCGGTGGCGGGGGCGGAAACAGCGTGGCATACAGTGATGCATTCAACCGGGAGCAATTCGAAGTCCCGCCGTTATCTGAATCGAGTATGGATTTTCTTCGCCGCAGCGTGCCGATTGCAGGCTCAATTGCCGGAAACCCTCTCGATATGTGGCGGACGTTTATCGATGCCGCCTACCTGTCCGAGGTATTGGAACTGGGTTACGAAGACCCTGCGATTTCCATCATCGTCGTCGATCGGCTCATTCCCAGAATGGCTTACCACTTTCCGGACTTAGCCGATCCAACGCCGGAGATCATAACGTTTATAAAAAACCGACAACCTGCAAAACCAACCGTTTTTACCATCGACTCAGATGGCGGCGATCCGGACCTGGCGGAAACGGGGACGCGTTTAAGGGCTCTATTTTGCAAAAACGGTATTCCGGCGTATCCATCGGCCAGGCGGGCGGCAAAGGCCCTTTTCCACCTCTGCCAATACCATGCGCGGTTTTAGACGCTTATCGGGCTTTATCTGGGAACCTGTTGTAAGGAACTGAAGGTGTCAGGTTTCAGGTGTTCAGGTTTCAGCAATTAAAAATTTGCAATTTATTTGGCCCAATTTTAAGACCAGGTGATGCTTGTAATTTGTTATTTCCGGTTTATCCGGGTTAGGGATATTAATAAGAAAAACCTCACGGAAGGCCAATAATAAATGGTTCGGCGGCTTCAAGAAATTAATCGAACACTCATTCTCCCAGATATTGGCTCAGTTTTTCCTGCCACGCTTTTTCTTGAATTTTTTGCAGCAAGACCACATTTATGTGCTCACGCAAGGGGCTGTTCGGCTGCAGTGCAATTCCGTATTCCTGGCGCTGAAGCCGATAAGTAATACCTCTATGGAGCCGATATAGTTTTGGTGTATATAGTAACGCAAAATGGGGGCATCATAAACCAGGGCCTGGATTTTTCCCTCCCCCAAGGCCGCCAGCCCCTCCTGAGGCGATCCATAAGAACGAAAGGATATCTGAATTTGTTTGAGGTAAGATTTACTAGTCGTATTTGCGATTGTCCCGACGGTTACTTTGGGCAGATCCTCAGGCCCTTTGATCACGGTTTCAAGCTGTGTCACAGTCAGTGTGGAAGTAATGGTTGCTGTAAAACTGGAAATGAGGATGATCGCAACAAACATTAAGATGCATAAACAAAAAGTGCGCCGGTATCATTACCACTAGGAAAGCTCCGCTGATTCTTTGAAATTTCCAATAAGGTGAATGTCCCAAATGCCGGGTTCTAACCCAAAATGCAGATCCGCTAATCACCGCGATGATAAATACCGTAAGCCAATAGAAAGGTGTAGACCGCATTTCTGCGGATGGGATCAAGATTAAACTGAATTAGAGCTTGGGCCATGGGTTTAAATACCCGGTTTTGCAAATAAATGAAATTCGCTTGACATCGTGATCCGTTTTGTTAAATTCATCAGCCAACCCTTATTGAGGGGGTTACCCAAGTTTCATACCCAATCATTTTTGTTAAGTGGCGATTAATTGGGGGTTGTTTCAGATGACAAAGCGGAAGGTTGAGTTCCGACAATCAGAAAATAAGAACTCGGAGTTCCTTGCTGATGAAATTTGCATTGGCTTTTGATCTGACTTTTTCCCAAATATTTTCCCCGCAAGGCTGCATTTCATTTATGATTTTAAATGATATTTAAGATAGTTCCAGAATTTTCCAATCTTGTATGGATACAATTCAACACGATCGAAAAAATTAGCTTTCTTGCTTGGCATATTGATTGCTTTTTTGAACCGGTTTGGGATTGATCGAGGGTTTCAACAAAAAATACCAGGGAAAAATTCCGGGCAGAATGCATTTGGATCAGCCGTCTCTTCAAGAATGATCAAATTCTGGACCGCCGCGGTTTTAGCCTCAATATTTGTCGTATTAGGAGCGCTACTCGAAGGCCAGGCCGGAATTGAAACTTTGCAAAGCCTGACTGAGTTGACTCTGAAGATGGCGGTTGTTTCTTCGGTTGCGGCCGCCGTTACGGTCACAATCATGACGGTGCTGAGATTGCCGGTGTCGACTTCTCAGGCAGCCGTCGGTGCCATTTTAGGCATCGGCTTTGTGAACAAACAGGTGAACATTGCCGGTCTGGGAAAAGTGATTGCCTGCTGGTTCGGCACCCCCATCGGCGGCCTGCTGATTGCGATCGTCCTCTATCGACTGCTGGCAGTGGTGTACAATCGCAGCCGAATCGATATGTTCGAATCCGACATCCTGCTGCGTCTGTCTTTGATTGTCGCCGGATCCTATGCCGCCTACGCCCTGGGAGCCAACAATGTTGCCAATGTAACCGCTGTCTTTGTGGGCGCCGGGCAGCTAACGGTTTTTGCTGCAGCTTTGGTGGGGGGATTGAGCATTGCTCTGGGGATCTTGACTCTCAGCAGAGGGGTCATGGAAACCGTCGGCAGAAAGTTGGTGCGCCTAGATCCCTTCTCAGCATTGGTCGTGGTGCTATCAGAAGCCATTACGGTTCATATTTACACAGTTTTGGGAGTTCCGGTTTCAACATCCCAGGCGGTGATCGGAGCAGTTTTAGGGGTGGGCATAGTTAAAGGAATTAATACCGTCAGTAGACGAACATTGACAAACATCTTCATCGGGTGGTTTTTTACACCCGTAGTCGCCTGTTTTATTGCCATTACAATTTATTTTGTCGTCCACCTTCGATATATACCGGGGTAATCGTACTGCTTCTTCTTATTTATTTCTAAGTCAACAAGAAGGAATAAAGAATTGAATATTATCGCGATAGTAAGCCATATCCGGCCTCAAGATGTTCTGGATATTCTGTTTATAACGGTTGTCGTCTATCATCTGTATATATGGTTTCGCAGTACCAAGGCATTCAAAGCCCTTATCGGCCTGCTTGCCTTGGGGATCATATTCACCGCTGCCCAGATCTGGGGCTTATTCCTGACAACATGGATGTTCCAGATTCTATGGCAGGTTTTAATTATTCTGCTGATAATATTGTTTCAACCTGAAATTCGCCAATTTCTTGAGAGATTCAACCCTTTTCAGAGACTAAGCTGGCGTAAGTCTTCAAACCCGGCAGTCTGGGTCGAGACCTTGACGGAAGCGTGCTTTAAATTGGCCAAAAACAGGATCGGCGCTTTGATAATCATTGAACGCAACGATTGGGTCGATGAATGGATTACCGGCGGAATTCCATTGGAAGGGCAGCCAACCCCTGAAATCATAAAGAGTGTTTTTCAAAAAGAATCTCCGCTCCATGACGGAGCCATGATTATACGTAAGGGAGGAATTGTTGCGACCGCATGCTATCTTCCGCTGAGTTCCAAGGAAGGTCTGCCAAAAGAGTATGGAACCAGGCACCGGGCAGCCCTGGGTGTTGTTGAGCGCTGCGATGCCTGGGCTGTCGTCGTTTCCGAGGAACGGGGCAAGGTCTCCCTGGTGAGAGAAGGACTTATTGGATCCATTGAAGATCCTGCGGATCTTATAAAAGCGCTTGACGAGCTGATGACGCCGAAAGAGCGCAAGGATCAAAGGTTCTGGCACAGAATATACCTGGTTTTTCTTCATCAATGGCGCCTGAAACTAATCACCCTGGGTCTGGTGACAGTCGGTTGGTTCTTCCTGGCCGGTCAGCAGAATTTTGTTGTGAGCTTCAAGATCCCGGTTGAAATGGAAAACTTGCCCGTCAAAATGGAGATTCTGGAACCGATTAAACCGGAGATAACAATTACTGCGCGTGGTTTGCGCAAGGATGCCAGCACATTGAACGCCAGAAATGTTCGGGCGAAAATTGATCTATCGTTAGCCGGTTATGGTGTCAGGACCTTTCGTATTTCAAGGAATAAGATTACGCTACCCAGCAAGAACGTCGATATCATAAAGATCGAACCGGATGAAATATTTTTTGTGTTAAAGGATAAGGAAAAATCAATTTCAACTCAATGATAGACGATTTATACACAGCGTCATAATAAATTGCCTACTAGCCCTTTGAATCTTTGATCCTAAAACTACCGCACAGAATCAAATATGCAATACGCTGTTCATATATGCGCAATGATTTACGTCGCTCGGTATAGCTCTAATAAATTAGGATTGGTTTCAAAACCTCAGGTGGGGTTTCACAACCACCTACAGAAACATGTAAAAATCCGGGTCCAGAGGGCCCGGCTTTGTCGAGCCCCCTGGAAGGGGGCCAAGCACCGAGTATTCATGAGACAGGTTAGCCCGTTGAGCCGGTTTTGCCGGCTGGCCGGTTATGGGCGGATATAAAAGGCTAATTCGACGTCTCGGAATTTCTATAATATATTGAAATCATGCAGTTTTTACCGACACTGGTTTTGTGCCGCCCACATGGAATGATGGAATGTTGGAATCATGGAATAATGGTCAAAAACGCATAACTTCAGT
>Ga0316194_10002486_pt1 | contig 12869 bp, 8 predicted proteins | sample CroRivsedime1_MG_FD_204936 | JGI IMG/M metagenome (GOLD analysis project Ga0316194, IMG submission 204936) | Coastal sediment microbial communities from Maine, United States - Cross River sediment 1 | ecosystem: Environmental > Aquatic > Marine > Coastal > Sediment | place: USA: Maine...
CTCGGCGACCTGACTCATCGTTCTGGCCGCCTGCTGGCCGCCCATCACGCCCGTGGAGGCATTCGGCCAGGAGAACAGGAAGTCCGGCTCGTAGGCGTAGCCACACATGCCGTAGTTGCCGGCGCCGTAGCTGGCGCCGATGTAAAGGGCAATGCGGGGCACCCGGACATTGGTCACCGCCTGAATCATCTTCGAGCCGTGCTTGATCATGCCCGCGTGCTCGTACTCGGTGCCGACCATATAGCCGGTGATGTTGTTCAGGAAGACGATGGGTATGTCCGCCTGATCGCAGAGCTGGAAGAAGTGGGTGGCCTTGGTGGCGCCGGACGGATCGAACGGGCCGTTGTTGCCGATGATCCCGCAGGCAAAACCCATGACGCTTGCCTGCACGCAGATGGTGGCTGGCCCGTAGTTCGGCTTGAACTCCTGGAAGTCGGATCCGTCCACGAATCGGGCGATCACTTCCCGCACGTCGTAGGGCACGGTGTAGTCCACGGGCACCACGCCGGCGATCTCTTCCGGATCATAAGCCGGCGGATCGTAATCCCGGCGATGCGGTGCGCTCAACCGGGCGTTCCAGTCGAGCCGACCCAGCACGTCGCGGGCTATCGCCACCCCCTGCGCATCGTCTTCCGCCAGGTACTCCACCGTGCCGGTAACGGCGGCATGCATCTCGGTGCCGCCGAGCTCCCGTTCATCGGCGACCTCGCCTGTTGCCGCTTTCACCAGCGCGGCGCCGCCGAGGGCGGCCAGACCGTTGTTCTTGACGCCCACCACGTAGTCGCTCATGCCGGGCATGTAAGCGCCGCCTGCCGTGGAGGGACCATGCAGAACCACCAGCGTGGGAATGCCAGCCGCCGACAGCCGAGCCAGGTTGCGGAACAGCTTGCCCGCATCGGCCCAGAGCTCCACCTGATACTCCATCAGATTCGCCCCCGCGCTTTCCACGAGATGAATGAAAGGCAACTTCAGGCGGATGGCCATCTCCTGCGCATTGAGTGCAGCAAGCCAGCCACCTCGAGTGGCGGCGCCCGCGCGAATGCCGCTGTCGTCGGCCCAGATCATGCAGCGCACGCCACGGATGAAGCCGATCCCGAGGATCACGCTGCCGCCCGGTATGCTGGTGTCCGGGTTCTCGTCCTCGAGCAGGTAGTTGGTCAGGGAGTGCAGACGCAGAAACGGCATGCCCGGATCCAGCAGCCGGGCCAGCCGCTCCCGGGGCGGCAGCTGGCCGCGCGCTTCGAAGGTGGCGGCCCGACGGTCGGAGGCAGCCACCGCTCTGCCTTCGAGGCCTCTCAACTCATCGACAAGCGCAAGCATATCGGCCCGATTGGACGCATAGGCTTCCGACGCCGTATCGACGCGCGACTTGAATACCGGCATGTTTTCCCCCAACAGCATTCGGGCCCTTGACCTGTACAACGGCCGGGCAGACGGCACTTAGTATAAGGGCCAAACTGGATATAGACTCCCCCTCAGCAAAGAGCGTCAGTCACCGGGAACAGGCGGAGCCAACCTCATGAACAAACTGCTGTCGCTGGACAACAGCTTCGATCTCATCTTCGCTGTCGCCGCCGCCATCGGTATTCTGGCGACGTTGCAGACCTTCATCATCGGCCAGCACTACATCATTCCGACGGGCATTCTCAGCATCACCGTCGTGCTCGGAAACCTGGCCCGCTACGGCTTGAAAGGCGCGGCCTGGGCCAAGGAGATACTGTTCTGGTGCGGCTTCCTGTTCAGCGCGCACATGCTGTTCGCCATTTTCTTCTCGAAACGCTACCCGGAGGTGCTGGGTGCCGCTTTCCTGCCGGTGACGATCGGGACCTTCGTTGTGTTTGCGTTCCTCACCTACACCTACGCTCGCAGTAACCGTCTGTTCGGTGGCAGTTGAGCTCGTCCCGATCACCCCGGATAACCACAAGGCTGTCCGGGCACTTGCTGTCAGGCCGGACCAGACGCACCTGGTGGCCGGGGTGGACGCCTCCCTGGCGGATGCTTACGTCTGGCAGGGCTCGATGTTCCGCGCCGCGCTCGAAGATGGCAATCCGGTCGGCTATGTAATGGTTTTTCCCTTCGACCAGGACGGTCAGCGAATCGTCAACATCGGCCGACTGATGGTGGATGCCCGGCATCAGGGCCGGGGGCTCGGCCGGCAGATTCTGACCGACACAATCAGCTGGATCAGCCACCTGACGCCTCGCCCCGACGTGCTGAGGATTTCCACACTGCCGGAAAACGAGCCGGCCCTCGGGCTCTATCTCAGCATGGGCTTCGAGATTCGCGGCACCGAGGAAGGCGAGGTCGCCCTATACCGCCGCCCGGGTTAGCAGCTGCTGCTCAGGTCGTTTCCCGATCAAATACGAGCGTAGCGTTGGTGCCCCCGAAACCGAAGCTGTTGCTCATGAACCGGTCGAGCTGAACGCCGTCCTGACGCTCGAGCACGATGGGAAAGCCTTCCGCTTCCGGATCCAGGTTGTCCACATTCGCGGACGCGGCAAGGAAGCCGTTCTTCATCATCAGCAGCGAGTAGATCGTCTCGTTTACACCTGCCGCGCCCAGTGCGTGGCCGGTCAGTGACTTGGTGGACGAGATGGCCGGCAAGGCGTCGCCGAACACTTCCCGGATGGCTTTGAGCTCGGTCATGTCTCCGGCCGGCGTGCTGGTGCCATGGGCGTTGATGTAATCCACCGGCCCATCGATGCCTTCGAGGGCCATCTGCATGCAGCGCACAGCGCCCTCACCGGATGGCGCCACCATATCCTGTCCATCGGAGGTGGCGCCATAGCCGGTCAGCTCGGCGTAAATCGGCGCGCCACGGGCCAGTGCCCGCTCCCGCTCCTCCAGGACGACCACGCCGGCGCCACCGGAGATAACGAACCCGTCCCGGTCGGCGTCGAATGCCCGGGAGGCCCGTTCCGGCGTGTCGTTGTAGCCGGTGGACAATGCCCCCATGGCATCGAACGCGAAACTCATGCACCAGTGCACTTCTTCTCCGCCGCCAGCGAAGACCACATCCTGCTTGCCCATACCGATGAGCTCCGCACCGTGACCGATGCAGTGGGCGCTGGTGGCGCAGGCTGAGCTCAAGGAGTAATTCACGCCCTTGATCCCGAATGGCGTGGCAAGGCAGGCCGAGTTGGTGCTCGACATCACCTTGGTCACCACATAAGGACCCACGCGACGTATCCCGCGCTCGCGCAACGTATCGGTCGCCAGCACCTGACTGGCCAGTGAAGGCCCGCCGGAACCCATGACGAGCCCGGTCTTCGGATTCGAGACATCGTCGTCGGCAAGGCCGGCATCGGCGATGGCCTCCTCCATGGCGACGAAGTTGTAACCTGCTCCCGCGCCCATGAATCGGCGCACTTTGCGATCGATCCGTGCTTCCCAATCGAGATCGATGAGACCGGCGATCGTGGAGCGCATACCGTATGCGACGTACTCAGGCTCAGGCACGATGCCCGAACGCCCCTCCCGCAGCGACTCGAGCACCTCGGCCTTGTTGTTGCCAATGCTCGACACCACCCCGATACCGGTCACCACCACTCTGCGCATCATCACGTTCCTGAAGAAGTCGATACGCTGAATATACTGGAGTCGCCCCACCGGGCGGTATCTTGCGCGTTGACGGCAAATTCGGCGCGGATTCAGCCCGAATCTGAAACTGACCCATCAAATACGTGCGCGAAGTCTCAGTTTTCCCCCGAGGCGTCAAATGTCAGCCTGATCACGCCGATGCGGAGGAGGACGAGAAAAACCTCCCGATAGCGGATCTGCCGACCTTCGTGAACATGTTGCGCTCAAAACTGCTGATGAGCTTCGTGCTCTGCCTGGCCCTGCCCGCAGGACTGAGCGCCATCCTCCTCGGTTACCAGAACGAGCGTGCGCGTTTGAACGAGGAAGTCCACAAGCTGGAAGCAGGGCATCTGCATCTGACGCACAGCTATCAGGCCATGCGTGACTTCTTCAGCTTCAGCCAGCGGGAAGCATCGTTTTTCGAGACGGGCGAATCGGACCTTCTGAACCGGGTCACCGAAACCCTCGATAAAGTCCGTGCGATCCTGTATCGGCTCGAACGGATGGATAACGCCGATCTGGATGAGCACGTGGCTGCGACGCTGCAGGAAATCGATACCTACGAATCGCAACTGACGGTGATGGTCGATCTGGTTCGTCTGCGCGGGTCCGACAACCACGGCATCATCGGTGAGCTGCGCAGCGGGATCAGCCGGTTCGACAACCCGGACTTTCATCCCGAAATACGGGCGCAGATGCTTTCCCTGCGGCGCTCCGAAAAAGACTACATCATCCGCAATCAGCAACGGCATGCGGATGCACTGACAATTGAGAGCAAGGCACTCCGGGAATTCCTGCTGGGATTCCCCGAACTCAGCGATCGTACTCGATCCCTGCTCATCACTGGTCTGGACAAGTACACCAACGCCTTCAATCAGCTGGTGGCGCTGGATGAGCGGCTGGGACTGAGAAGCAACAACGGCCTTTACGCTGAGCTGACCCAGATCGAGAAACGGCTGGATCGGAGATACTCGGAGCTACAGGCCAGCAACGCAAGCGCCCTGCTCGACGCCCAGAACAGCCTGACCAACAAGCTCTACTACGCAATCGGTCTTTTCTTTATGTTCGGCCTGGCAGTGAGCATTTTTCTCACCAACACGCTCACCCGACGGCTCAGAATTCTCTCAGGAAAGATCCGCAAGTTCATTCGAAGCGAATTCAAAGAACCTGTGCTGCTCGGTCGAGCGCTCAAAACCGACGATGAAGTGGGGCTGATTGCGCACGACTTCGAAGTCCTGCAGGAAGCGCTGCAACAGCACGTCTCCTCCATCCGCCAGATGGCCTATTACGACATGCTCACCGGCCTTGCCAGCCGCAGCTACCTCAACCAGCGCCTCACCGAGATGATCAGCGCAGCCCAACGCAGAGACGACGGCTTTGCGCTGTTCTTCATCGATCTCGATTCTTTCAAAGACGTGAACGATTCCCTGGGCCACGATGCGGGCGATCAGCTGCTGGTCGAGATCGGCCAGCGTCTCAGCAACGCCGCCAGAGCAAACGATTTCGTCGCCCGGCTCGGTGGCGATGAGTTCTGCATGCTGCTGGATGGCCTTCAGGACGAGGGCGATATCGCTCAGGTGGCCGAACGGGTCATCAACAACATCGAACAGAACGTGGTCGTCCAGGAGCGCAACTTCAAACCCCAGGCCAGCATCGGCATCTCCCGATACCCTGCCGACGGCGAGGACGCGCGCACGCTCATGCAGGCGGGCGACAACGCCATGTACGCGGCCAAAAACGCCGGCCTGCATCGCTTCGAGTTCTTCAATCGGGCCATGACCCAGAAAGCCGCGGAACGCTTCACGCTCGCCCAGGAGCTGCGCAACGCTCTGAAGGAAGAACAGTTTCTCCTCCACTACCAGCCGCAGGTATCCATTCAGAGCGGCGAGATTCACGCCTGGGAAGCGCTCGTCCGCTGGCAGCATCCGAGCCGTGGCATGGTACCGCCCGGCGAGTTCATCCCGGAAATCGAGCGCCTTGGCCTGATCAAGGACCTGGGCGACTGGGCCATCAACGAGGCCAGCCACCAGATCGTGCGCTGGCAGACGGAGGGCATGACCCGGGTTCGCGTCTCCGTGAACATTGCTCCGCGCCATTTTGATGATCCGAATCTGATCGCCACCGTGCGCCGCGCGCTGGATGAGTGCAGCCTGGCGCCCTGGCAGCTCGAGCTGGAAGTGACCGAAACGGACATCCAGTCGTCGCCCAAAGCCAGAGAGGTGCTCGAGGAGCTCCGCAAGATGGGCGTGCCGGTGGCCATCGACGACTTCGGTACCGGCTACTCCTCGCTCGGGTCCCTGAAGCATCTGCCCGTCGACTGTCTGAAAATCGACCGCACCTTCATCGATACCGCAGGCAGTACTCAGGACGAGATCCTGCTCGGCACCATCATGAGCCTGGGCCATGCGCTCAACTTCCGAATCGTTGCGGAAGGCGTGGAGGAGCTCGAGCAGCTGCAGGTGCTGCAGGGCATGGATTGCGACCTGGTGCAGGGCTTCTACTTCAGCCGGCCCATCGCCGCCGCCGAGGTACCGGACGTGGCCCGACGCGGGTTCGCAGACAAGGTGAAGCAGCTACGCGAAACCAGCGACCTCAAGGCCGCAGCCCGCTGAGCGCCCGTCGTCCCGGCGGGCGGCAGGACTCAGGCCAGCACCGAGCGGGTATCCTGGATATCCCTGTTTCGCGAGTAGAACGCCAGGCTGACGGAACGGCCCAGCGCCGGCAGCTCGAGCTCCGCGGGATCATGATCGTGATCCGCGCCTTTGAGGATCACGCTGGCCATAAGATCCCCAACCACCGGCGCGTTCTTGAACTGGTTGCCGCTGGTGCCGATGGCGAGGTAGTAGCCCTCGAGCGCGGTCCGATCGTAGATGGGAATCCAGTCGTTGGAAACGTCATAGAGTCCGACGGTTCCCCGGGCGGTGTTTTCGATTGCGAGCGACGGAAAACGCTGGGCCGCCCGATAGACCTGGGTTGTCCATTGCGCCGTGAACGAGGCGCTGTAGTCGTCAGGCTGCACCACATCCGGCGCATCACACTCCGGATCCGCCGTGCCGATCAACACGTCCGAGCCATCCGGCCGCATGTAAATGCCGGAATCAAGATCAACGAGGAAACCGTTGCCACCTTCAACGTAGCCGGCGGGTGCGGCGAGATAGGCCACTTCGTGCCGCTCGGCCCGGGTCTGAATGGGCAGCGAATCGACCACGCCGGCCAGGGCGTTGATGGCTGCCGAGTGCGGGCCTGCGGCATTGACGACAATGGGCGCGGTCAGCCGATCTCCGTCCGCCAGTATCACGCCTTCCACCCGACCGCTACCGTGCAGCACCTCAATCACGGGCGAGTTGAAGCGGAACTCCGAGCCTGCGGCTACGGCCGCAGCCATCAGGTTGTGCGCGGCAAGCTGGGGATCGGAGACGTAGCCTGCTGCCGAAATATGAATGCCGCCGCAGATCCGGCCAGCGACCGGCGTACCGAAATCCGGATCGTCCGCCGGTCGGGGCGGGCCAAAGGCCTCGAGGCTGATGCCGGGATAGAGCCGGGCCAGACCCGCTGCATCGAGCAATTCGTAGGCGACGCCAATCTCATCGAGCACGGCAAGATTGCCCGCGTAAGCGGCCTCTTCCCCTTCGCGCATCAACACCAGACCGCCGGATTCCGTGTAACTGGCCAGGCCGGCCGGGTCCTCGTGCTGCAGATAGTCGGCCCAGTTCAGCCAGCGATGCCGCCCTTCGTGGGCGATGGCTGCTGCCGTCACATGGGAGTAGAACGGTCGGACCACCGCCGATGAGTGACTGGTTGAGCCGTAGCCCGCCGCTGGCAGCGCATCCAGATTCAACGTCTTGAGACCTTTTCGGGCAAGACCGAGCGCAATCGCCGACCCAATCACGCCAGCACCAATGATGATCGCGTCTCGCGCGTTCTGTGAACTCATTCAGCTTCCCGGCTGCGGAAATTACGGAATGCTACCGCAACCGCCCGAATGGTAGGCCATTCGAGCGTTATCGTGCTGGAAGTCGCAACTTTTTTGGCGCCTTCTGCTTAATCTCCTGAAATCACAGGAATTTCCAACGTACGGATACCCACATGCGCCCCATGATCCTGGCGGCTCTGCTTGCCGCCCTAATCCTTCCCGCCGCCGCAACCGCCGGCATGACCAGCATGCGAGCACCGCTGTTTGGCGCCGCTGACGAAGCCAGGGCTGCCGCCGATGCGCTCAATGCCCGCATGCTCGCGCCCATCAGCTACGCAGACGGGGCCAGTCAGTACGAGCGCGCGGATGAAACGTTCAAGCGAGCCGGCAGTGTGGACTCCATCCGCCGCTACCTGGCCAAGGCAGAAGCCCACTTCGCCAAGTCCGCGGAAGCGGCCGGAATCGCCACCCGCGCGCTGGAGACCACCATCCGGGCAAGAGCCGACGCCCTGCAGACAGACACGGCTTCGTTCGCAGCGAAAGAGTGGAAGGACGGCGAGACTGCCTTCTCTCAGGCAACGAGAAGCCTCGAGCGTGGCAGCATCAAATCTGCCGAGCGCTACTCGGCGAAAGCGGAGAAGGCCTATCGGGACGGCGAGCTGATCGCCATCAAGGCCAACTACCTGAGCGAGACCCGCGACTTCATCGCCATGGCCAAGAAGCTGAAGGCCGATCGCTACGCGCCGACGTCCCTCGGCAACGCCATCTCCCTGCTCGAGGCCGCCGAGAACGAGCTGAATGACAACCGCTACGACACGGACAAGCCGCGCAGCCTGGCAGCGGACGCGAAGCACAATGCGCTGCACGCCATCTACATCGCCAAGCTGGAGAATCGGATCAGAAGCCGGGAGCTGAATCTGGAAACGGTCCTGCTCGGTTGGGAGGCTTCCATCAGCCGGCTCGGTGATGCGCTGGATACCCCCATCTACTTCGACTACGGCGAGACGGAGGCCATTGACACCCTGCTCGAGGGCATGACCCGTCTGCGCATGGAAAAAGAGTCGCTCGCCGAGACCATCGAAGATCGAGACCAGACGCTGGCCGGCCTCAATGAGCAGGTCGCCAAGATGAAAGAGCTGCTCGGCGGTGGCAACCAGACCATCGACGAGTTGGAAGTCCTGCTGGCGGAGCAGAAAAAGCGCCTCGAGCAGCAGGCACGACACCGTGAACGTTTCGCTGCGGTCGAGCGCCTGTTCGAGCCCGAGCAGGCGACCGTGCTCCGTCAGGGCGACACGGTGATCATTCGCATGATCGGTCTGAACTTCGACAGCGGCACTGCCGCGCTCACACCTGAGCATCGCCAGCTACTCGCCGTGCTCGAAAACGCCATCGCCGAGTTTCCCGAATCCCGCGTGGTCGTGGAAGGTCACACGGATGCCTTCGGTTCCGACGCCGATAACCTGGGGCTCTCCCAGGCGCGCGCAGATGCCGTTGTGCGGCACCTGCTTGGCAACCTGCCCATCTCTCCGGCAAATCTGAACTCCATGGGCTATGGCGAGACACGGCCGGTGGCAAACAACGAAACACCGGAAGGCCGCAAGCGCAATCGTCGCATCGACGTGGTGATCAAGCCGCAGTGGATCGATGCCCAGACCGTCGCCCGCGTGCAGGTGCCGGAACCGATCGAGCTGCCGGACCTGATGCTCGATCAGTAGCACTGGCATTTCCCCTATGCCCGGCGGAAGAAAGCTGACCCGCTCCCGTTTCAGCATGCCGAACCAACCCTCCATCGCCGCATTGTCATAGCAGTTCCCTGCACCACTCATCGAACACTCGATCCCGTGTTCTGATAGCAGGTCCTGGAAGTCTGCGCTCGCGTACTGACTGCCTCGATCTGAGTGGTGCAGTAGCGACCCAGCAGGCTTGCGTTGCCAGATCGCCATCATCAGTGCCTTCACCAAGATCTCCCGGTTCAATCGATCGTTCATCGACCAACCGACGATGGCCATGGAATACAGATCCATCACCGCGGCCAGATACAACCAACCTTCTTGTGTTCGGATATGGGTGATGTCTGCCACCCAGCGTTGATGGGGCGCTTCAGCTGTAGACTCTCGGTCCAGCCGGTTCGGTGCAATACGGAAGCGGTGATTCGATTGAGCGGTGGCTCTCGCCCCGCCTCAACCAGGCATAGAACCCGGTGGGTTTGATCTCAAGTAGGCCGCACATCATGGCTACCGGCAAGTCGTGGCGATGCTCCACCACACACTGGTATCTCACTTCTCTAGCTCTGCAAAGTAAGCCGCCGCGCTTCTTAAAAAATCCCGTTCCTTCGTTACCTTGGCGGGCTCGCGCTTCAAGCGCGTCATCTCCTCGTCTCGAGATACGCCCTGGCCGACAAAGGCTTGACGCCCTAGCTCACGTCTTTCCTTCCGCCAGCGGTTGACCATGCTGGCACTCAACTCTAGGTCACGCGCAACACCTGCCACTGTCTGATCAGGTTGGGCTAGTAGCTCGAGCACCTCCGCTTTGAACTCAGCCGAGTATTTCTTCCGCTTCCCCATAAACACCTCCCAATGCCATTATGGCGCTTAACTCAGGTGTTCACTATTTCGGGGCCAAACCAAGCCCCCCTCTCCATCTACCAGCGCTATCAGGCCAGCCGATGCATAGAGGTAGAAAATAGCCCGGCCCTCCAGCAAGACCAGAGTTTGCATAGATGAGTTCGATGGCCTGGTCCACGGCTCGATAGGAACGAAGGTTCCTTGCCATCTTCTTCGAGTAGCTGGGCTATCTGAATGTGCCGCTACGCGCGACGAATCTTAGGCAATCTGCTCTTCGCCGGATAGATCCGAATATTGCACCTGATAGCAATAGCCTCCACCTGCGTGCTGGCGAGGAAGGCTTACTAGTATTGTTCGCTGAATCCGTACAGAGTACTGCAAAGGACAACGCTTTCGGGGAGATAAGTCTGTGAGCGATGACGTGCTCAAAGCCGGCCATCCAGGAACTGAATCACCAGTCGGAAAAAGCGTTGGCAGGGTGCGAATGTTCCTCTACGGGTTGGTAAATCTACCGACCTCCATCGTAGGTCTGCCCATTGCGCTCTACATACCCGCGTTCTACTCCCAGAATTTGGGCCTGTCCCTGGCGGTGGTTGGCGCCCTGATTGCGGCATCACGACTCACCGATGTCGTGACAGATCCGGCCATCGGCATTGCTTCGGACCGGTGGCGTACGCGCTTCGGTCGACGCAAGCCCTGGATGGTCTTCGGCATGCCCTTGAAGTTACTGGCGCTGTGGATGCTGTTCGTGCCCGACTCCTCGTTTGCTGTAAGCGTGTGGAGCTTCATGGGTGGAGAGACCATCAGCAATCTATATCTGTTTGTGTGGATCAGCCTGTTGTATCTCGGCTTCACACTAATGGATCTGCCTTACAGGGCCTGGGGAGCGGAGCTATCGCCGGATTACGATGAACGTTCCAAGGTCACCGGATGGCGGGAGGCGTTCGGCTATGGAGGCACTCTGATGGCGTTAACGATTCCACTGATCATGTCCGTGGGCTTCGGAATGCCAGGCGCTGGCAATGCTCTGTTTGCGGTGGCGGCCGTGGTCGTAGTTATGCTGCCATTGCTCACCATACCGGCACTGCTGTGGGTCCGTGAACTGCCAGCACGTTCAGCACCGGCGGCTCGCGTTCACTGGCGCCGAGGGTTGAAAATCGTCTGGGGTAACGGCCCATACCGGCGCCTGGTCATCAGCTTCCTGTTTCTGGTGATTGCGGTCAGCATGACCGCGTCGCTGTCGTTCTTTTTCGTCGCCTCGGTCATGGGCGAGACGTTCGATCGTTACGCGATCTTCATCCTGGCCTATTACCTGTCGAGCAGTGCCGCGATCCCTGCCTGGCTTGCGATCTCGCGGCGTTTCGGTAAACACAGGACCGTGGTGATCGGAATTCTCTGGCTGTCTCTGTGGAGCGCGTTCATACCTCTTCTAGGCCCCGGCGACTATTGGATATTCTTCGTCGTTATGATGCTCAAAGGTTCAGCTGTGGGGGCGTTGGTGTTTCTGCCTGCTTCCATGGCCGCCGATGTGGTGGATCTGGATACGTTGCGCACAGGCGAACAGCGCACCGGCTTATACTTCTCCCTGTGGGGGATGGTCAACAAGGCAGCGGCAGCACTCGGCGTGTTCATTGCGACCAACGCCGTCGTATGGTTCGGCTTCGACCCGACCCTGGATGAGAATACGGCAACCGCAAAACTGGCACTGGCCTGTCTCTACAGCATCATTCCGGCGGCACTGGCCTGCGTTGCCTTGCCGTTACTCTGGAAGTATCCGCTGAGCAGAGAACGACAGGAGCGGATGCGGGGACACATCGAACGACGCGATCGCCGCCGGGCCGAGCGGAACGCTTCAGGAGTAGACGCCGGCGCTGGCGCAGCACCTCTTTCATGAAGATAGCTCGACCGACCCAGGGGCAGGGCCGGCCGAGCGGGGTAGGCATCAGGAGCCGACGATACCGCCGTCCTTGCGCCGAACGACGAACGTGCAGTCCCGTGGGATCGTCACGCCGTCGGTGGGCGCCGGGAAGTTGGTCCGCGTCGGATCACCGTTGCCCGGATGCTGCGTATTGCAGAAGAGCACACGCTGGTTCGGGGTGACGGTGAGACCGGTGATCTCGTCGCTGTTCACGCCGGTCAGCAGCCGCTTCATCTCCGCTTCCGGCGCTGTGGACTTAGTGTCCACCACCAGCAGCTGGTTCTGCAGGCCGTCTTTCTGACCGCCGTCGGTCTCCACGAACAGGCGACCGTAGTCATCACACCAGATGCCATCCGGGTCGGAGAAGGAACTCTCGGTACCGTGGGTGTCCTGAGCGAACACGAAGATGTCCCACTTGAACGTCGTGCCCGTATGCTTGTCACTGTCGCGCCAGCGGATAATGTGCCCATCCGCATTGGGCGCCAGCGGGTTCGGCGCGTTGGGGACCTCTCTACGGCTGTTGTTGGTCAACGTGCAGTAGACGTCCTGATTGGGTGCGACCGAGATCCACTCCGGCCGGTCCATAGGGGTCGCGCCCACCAGGTCGGCCGCGATTCGAGCCTTGACGAGAATCTCCGCGTCGCTGCTGAAAGCAGCGGCGAGCACCGGGTTCTTCATGCTGAGCTCCTGCCAGTCGCCGCTGTAGTCGTCGTTGAACCTGGCCACGTAGAGCGTGCCTTCGTCCAGCGGGCTCTTGCCTTTAGCCATCATCGACTTCCAGTTGCCGGCCGACACGAACTTGTAGATGTAGTCGAAGCGCTGGTCGTCGCCCATGTAAACCACGACGCGTCCACCCTTGCCGACCACCACCTCAGCACCTTCGTGCTTGAAGCGA
>Ga0316194_10002488_pt1 | contig 12867 bp, 12 predicted proteins | sample CroRivsedime1_MG_FD_204936 | JGI IMG/M metagenome (GOLD analysis project Ga0316194, IMG submission 204936) | Coastal sediment microbial communities from Maine, United States - Cross River sediment 1 | ecosystem: Environmental > Aquatic > Marine > Coastal > Sediment | place: USA: Maine...
GCATGGCCGGCTTTTTAGCCGAAGTAAGAGTTGATAGGATATGTGCGGCCTGTCAGGAATCTCCGGGTCTTTGAGAAAAACCTTAAACCAAGTTAAATTAGGACACAGATTTTCACGGATTTCCACAGATATTTGGTTTTTTTAGCTTTTAATATCCTGGTAATCCGTGTTCATCCGTGTCCCCAAAATGGAAATTCCCATACTTTAATTTAACTCCCAATCAGCAATTCCTTCAATCTTAATGAAGAGGGGCAAAAGTGTTGTTGCTCCATCCAAGCCAAAATTTAGGGCAAGGCGCCGGCACGCGTTATCAACTGGTTTTTTAGGACCCACTTTAAAAGTTCCATGCTGGAAGGCCCGAGGCGTGGAAGGAAACTAGCTGTGGAAAGACATAGCGGCCATCAAAATTTATCTTTCCAACCGATTTCCTTTTTCTAGCGGTAGACTCTAAATCTATGAATGGCACCCAATACCTTCATCGTATCAGGGTTAATGGAATATAGTGCGGCCTATCGCCGCAGCTGCGAAGTGGCACCCGCAGCGGTTGTTGCCAAATCCCTGCAGGCTGCTGCGGGCTTTGCGGCCCACGACAAATAAATTTGGCGCCAGACGAAAGGCATTGAAACAATCCCGCATATTTACCGAATCCGCGTCGGTATCCATCATCGCCTGATGATCCAATGGGAAAAGGAGAAAGTTTTGAAGGTTCTGGACTTGATTCCTCGGGCCCAACTTGAAATCTGGATTCGTCGGCGCGGCATGTGAAGGAAGTGTGCCGGTTTTAAAGGACATTATATGTTGCGCGCTTTGGCAATCATTAAATTCGCGAATTCTTTGCCGTCTTCCAAATCCGCATCATCAGGGTGTCCGGCGGCACTTTGGGCCTCCATGGCCCAGGCTTTGTGTTCAGGATTTTTTAACAGCGCATCGATTAAACTCGGTTTGACCTGGCCGCGACAGCCAAAGGTTCCGAGAACTGTTATCTTCAGCGCCAGGCTAAAAGCATAATACAGGGCTGCGATGGCCAGCTGACCTCCCCGGAAAGAACCGTGGGTGATAAAAAACGCCAGCTTTTTACCTTCCGGTACGCTTTTGATAAATTTCTCCACCTTTGCAGGCACACTGCTGGCCTGAACCGGAAATCCAACAAAGATGACATCATAGTCATTTGCGTTTGCGTCACTGATTGGCATAATCTCTTTTCCAGGTGCGTTTATACCGTCGTATATTGCCTTGGCCAGTTTCTCCGTATTGCCACTTTCAGAATAGAATGCCACCAGAGCTTTCATAAAATCCTCCTTTGCTAAAATTTCTCCATAAAAACCTATTGAATTTCAAGACTCATTTCAAGAAATTTGAATTATATTTTACACTTAAAGGGGCAAAAGTGGTGGAAACAGTAACTGGCCGGATCTCCGTAAGGTTTATTGGTCGTTTCCATGCAGGCGGCAATCATTTGTTTGGACATGTCCTCGTAATCCGGCCGTTTTTCTTCCTCTTTTTTGCACTCCATGCAAATCGGCTCATGATCATAGACGGATAAAAGCCTGCGATCCTTATCCAGCAGCGTCTTACCACACCTCCGGCAACTCTCGACACATGCAAGTTGTTTTTCCCAATCCTTTTCCATTTTTCACCCCACTTGGTTCACTTTTAAGGATTATCTCTCCTCTTGACAGGTAAAAATTTTTTTGTCATATGCCAATGGGTAAGCATCCGTGCTGTGTCCACGGTGATTCTTTTAATTTTATTTTCACATCAACATCTTTCCAACGATGAACCGTCTGCCGGCTCCCGGCATTTTTATTAGTATTATCTTTTACACTTTTGTTTCAGACTCAAAAAAAGGTGCCCTTCAACTTATCAAATTGTGTGACTTTCAACATCAGGATCTTCTGGGGTTTTACAAATAATGATCACCAAATATTAGATGTCAATCTAGTTTACTAAAGCTCAGAAAGGAGGTTGATTTGAATATGTATGCTGAAAGATTCTGGCAAAAAAATTGGGATGAGGGATTGGAAGATCTTAACCCGGAAGAATACGAGACAACTTATGTGGAAATGATTAAACGGACCTTTGAAGAGGCTGCGGATAAAACCGCTTTGAGCTATTTGGGTGTCGAAATATGTTTTGGAGAATTAGATCAGTATGCCAATCAGTTTGCCAATGCGCTGATGGATAACGGCTTTGCAAAAGGTGACATCGTCGGAATAAATTTACCCAATTTACCTGAATACATAATAACGCTGATCGGAGCCTTGAGAGCCGGATGTGTCATTTCCGGGGTTTCTCCGTTGCTTTCAGCCGAACAGATTAAATATCAGCTAAATGATCTGGGCAGCACCGGCAGGAAAGTCGGCCTGGTAACTCTCGATGCCATATTTGCCGGGCATATTGTCAAAATTGCACCGGATATTCCACAATTGAAGCTGGTGGCAGCCACCAGTGTGGCCGGATTTTTACCGAAAATTAAACAGGTGCTGGGAAAACTTCTTAAAAAGGTGCCTTCGGGAAAGGTTATTCCCTTGGCAGGCATAACTGTACTGGATTTCCATCGGGATATCTTAAGGACCTCCCCGACTGATCCTAAAAAAATTGAATTGACACCGGATGATTTGGGATGGATTCAATATACCGGCGGAACCACCGGCACACCCAAAGGAGCGATGTTAAATCACAGAAATGCGGCCCATAATATTCTAAGTATCAATAAATGGCTGGGTTGGGAGTGGGGCAAGGGCACTTTATTATCGGCCTTTCCCATGTTTCACATCGCAGGGCTAACGGTTTGTGAAAGTGCACTTTTCTTCGGCTGGCCCCAGGTTCTCATTCCCAATCCGCGGGATACGGACCACATCTGCAAGGAAATGGCTAAATATAAGCCGACCAACTTGGCCAACGTCCCTTCACTTTATCAAATGCTGATGGACAATCCCAAATTCAAAGAACTGAATCATTCGGGATTGGGGACCTGCATTTCCGCTGCCGCTCCGTTTCCCAAGGAATCTCAGCAAGAATTGGAAGCCATTATCGGAAAGGGCAAACTGCTGGAGCTCTATGGAATGACGGAAACATCTCCAGTGGCAACCATGAACCCCTCAAAAGGCCCAAAGAAATTGGGGACCATCGGATTGCCTTTTTTAAATGTTGATTGCAAGCTCGTGGAGCCGGGCACCGATGAAGAAGTACCATTAGGTGAAGCAGGAGAAATCTGCATCAAGGGCCCACTGGTTATGCAGGGTTATTTTAACAGGCCCGATGAAACCGGGCTTGCCATCGACAGTGACGGATACATGCACACCGGTGATGTCGGCATCATGGATGAAGATGGCTACATTAGGATTGTGGATCGCACCAAAGACATGATAAATGTCGGCGGCTTTAAGGTATTTTCCAGCAAAGTGGAAAATACCCTGTCCGAACATCCAGCCATCAGCCTGCTGGCGCTGATCGGCGAGGATAATCAGGATCGACCGGGTTCCGAAATTGTCAAAGCCTATATACAGCTTGATCCGGATTATCGTGTTGACGGTGATGAGGATACGTTGAGGAATGATATTATTGCATTTGCCAAAGAACACTGCGCGCCCTATGAGGTTCCTAAAATTATCGAGTTTATAGATGAGGTACCTCTTACCGCGGTTGGTAAAATAGATAAAAAGGTTTTGCGATCAAAAATTTAAATGTCTTGACACCAGCATATTATGCAGCTATAAGTATCTGAAGTTATAGTAGTAGCTATATGGCAAAGCCGGGAGCTCGGAAGTACCGGGCTGAGAGGGACTCTATTTTGTCACAAAATTCTGAGTCCGACCGTTGAACCTGATCCGGATAATGCTGGTGGAGGAAAACTGCAGCTATCAAGCCGCCCTTCATTGGGCGGTTTTTTTTATCCCGCAACGGCCCTCAATTGCAAAACCTGCATATATTTTTCTTCTTAACCACCCGGCCTGCGATGTTGCCTCTTTAAACCGCCTGATTTGCCGAAATTGATACTTTAAATGATATTTCGTTTCTTAAAGGGAGGATGACATGAAAAAAATCGCATGGATAATACTTTTGGCCGCGGCAATGTCCGTTGCCTGGTTGCCGGCGGGAATCGCATCCGATGACACTTCTCAAATCATTCTAATGGTCCACGACAGTTTCAGCGTCAGCAAAACGGTTGCCGCAGAATTTGAAAACAGAAACAATGTCCGGCTCCGATTTTTAAAAGCCGGAGATACCGGTGCCATGCTGAACCAGGCGATACTCTCCAAAAACAATCCCATGGCCGACGTACTTTTTGGGGTAGATAATACATTTCTGAGCCGGGCCTTAGCGGCCGACATGTTTATACCTTACCGCTCACCCCATCTCGACGATATTGCCGACGAGCTTGAGCTGGACCCCACCTACCGTCTTTTGCCGGTTGACTACGGCGATGTATGCTTGAACTACGACAGGCAATGGTTCGCCGCCAAGGGCCTTGCGCCTCCCGCTCGCCTTGAGGATTTGACAGCGCCGGCATATGATGGTTTGACGGTGGTTGAAAATCCGGCAACGTCCTCACCGGGATTGGCTTTTTTACTCGCCACGGTCGGACACTTCGGACAGGATGGCTACCTGGATTTCTGGAAAAAACTGAGAGCCGCCCATGTTCAGGTGACCGCCAGTTGGAATAAAGCCTACTGGGGATCTTTCAGCGCCGCGTCCAAAGGAGATCGACCAATTGTGGTAAGCTATGCCAGCAGCCCCGCGGCCGAAGTTCATTTTGCCGACAAGCCCATGGAAGAATCCCCCACGGCGGCCGTGGTGCAAAAAGGAACCTGTTTCCGTCAGGTGGAGTTTGTCGGGATATTGCGGGGTACCAAAAAGTCTGACATGGCCAAAAAGCTGGTGGATTTTATGCTCGCGCGGACCTTTCAGGAGGATATCCCCTTGCAGATGTTTGTCTTTCCGGCAAACAAATCAGCCGTTTTGCCTGCCGTCTTTGCAAGGCACGCAAAGATTGCCGAGCATCCGGTTTTTATATCACCGCAAGATATTGCCGCCCACCGTGAAAAATGGATCGAGGCCTGGACGGAAACCGTTTTACGGTAGATTCCAGCTCAACAATGAAACATATCAGTTCAAAATCCTATGCCCTGTTGGCGGCCTTGCCCCTGGCGTATCTGGCGATATTTTATTTTTTCCCTTTGATAAAAATTTTCAGCGTCAGCTTCATACCGGATGAAACCTGGGGGCCGGGCAATCTCAAAAAGCTGGTGACCAGCGCGATCTACCTGCGCACATTGTGGTTTACGACATGGCAGGCGGTGGTTTCGACAATTCTGACGCTTCTGCTGGCCCTGCCCGGGTCATATGTTTTTGCCAGGTATCAATTCCGGGGAAAAGAGCTGCTGCGGTCTTTCACCACGGTGCCGTTTGTCCTGCCCACGGTGGTGGTAGCTGCCGCATTTCATTCCCTGCTAGGACCACGCGGCCTGGCAAACGTGGTTTTGATGAAGTGGTTCCATCTGGGTTCGCCGCCCGTCGCCATCGACCAGACCCTTGCACTCATTTTAATTGCCCATGTTTTCTATAATTACACGGTTGTCGTTCGCATCGTCGGCGGGTACTGGTCCCGTCTGGAACCCGGATTGACGGAGTCGGCCAAAATGCTGGGTGCCTCCCCCGGCAAAGCCTTTTTAAAAGTGACCCTGCCGCTTCTCAGCCCTGCGATTATGGCGGCATCCCTGCTGGTGTTCATTTTTTGCTTCTCCAGTTTTGGTGTAATCCTGATTCTGGGCGGGCCTCGCTTTGCCACCATAGAGGTGGAAATCTACCGTCAGGCGATTCATCTTTTCAACTTGCCGATGGCAGCCGCCCTGTCCCTCGTGCAGATCCTGTTTACTTTCACGCTAATGTGGGTATATACACGATTGCAGCGCAGCCGATCCATGGCGCTCAAGCCGGAGTCCCGGGCGGTTACGCAGAAAAAAATTGAAGCGGGTGCCGATCGGCTCATGCTGGTCGCCAATGTCGGTTTTATGATTCTTTTTCTGGGGCTTCCCATGATTTCCCTCATTATACAGTCAGTGAGCACCGAAACAGGGGTATCGCTGGGTTATTACAAAACCCTGTTTGAGGACGCCACCGAATCCGTGTTTTTCGTTCCTCCCGCGGATGCCGTTTTTTACTCTCTCGGATTTTCACTGGCAGCCCTGCTGATCGCATTGACCCTGGGCGTGCCTGCGGCGGTGTTTCTGGCCGGACCGGCAAACCGCGTGCGATCCGTGCTGGATCCCTTGTTCATGCTGCCGCTCTCGACTTCGGCGGTGACCCTCGGTTTTGGCTTTATCCTTGCTTTGGACAAACCGCCGCTCAATCTGCGGACATCTCCGCTGCTGGTTCCACTGGCCCACACACTGGTGGCCTTTCCTTTTGTAGTGCGCAGCCTGCTGCCGGCCCTGCGCAGCATTCCGCCCAAACTTAGGGAATCGGCCGCCGTACTGGGCGCCGGGCCATGGCAGGTTTGGCGTACTGTGGATTTTCCGATTCTAGGTCGGGCGCTGGTTGTCGCCGCCGTTTTTGCCTTTACCATCAGCCTGGGCGAATTCGGCGCCACGGTTTTTGTGGCACGACCCCAGACACCGACCATGCCCCTGGCCATTTATCGATTCCTGGGGCAGCCGGGAGCTGCCAATTATGGTCAGGCCATGGCCATGAGCAGTATATTGATGCTGGTTTCGGCGGCCGGGTTTATGCTCATGGAGAAATTCAGATCAGGGCAAGGTGGGGAATTTTGAAATGGCCATATTAGAGGTCGTCGATATCAATAGAGATTATGACGGAATTTTCACTCTTGACAGGATAAATCTGCGCATAGACTCCGGAAATATTCTTTGCCTTCTCGGACCTTCCGGCTGCGGAAAAACCTCGCTGCTGCGTATCATCGCCGGGCTGGAAAAAACCGATAGCGGCACGGTTTTATTTGACGGCCAGGACCTGTCCCGGGTCCCCCCCCATCGTCGCGGCTTCGGGATGATGTTTCAGGATTTTTCTCTTTTCCCGCATAAAAATGTATTTGATAATGTGGCATTTGCGCTCCAGTTAGAAAAACAGCCCCGGGAGCGTATAACCCGTCGCGTAAAAGAGATGCTGCACCTGGTGGGGCTTGAAGGTTTTGAAATGCGGGATGTGAACCGTCTTTCCGGCGGTGAGAGTCAACGGGTTGCCCTGGCCCGCAGCCTTGCATCACAGCCCCGGCTGTTGATGCTGGACGAACCTCTGGGATCGCTGGACCGCGTCTTGCGCGAACGTTTAATGGTTGATTTATACCGCATCATTAAACGGGTCGGCGTGACCACTCTGTATGTGACCCATGATCATGCCGAAGCGTTTACCGTGGCCGATGTGGTGGCCGTCATGAACAACGGCAGAGTGGAGCAGGTGGATCAACCGCAGACGTTATACCGTCAACCGGTGAATGAACTTGTCGCCCGCTTTTTGGGATTTCGCAACCTGGTGGAGGGCGTCGTTGCTGAACCGGAAAGTATAAACTCCGCAATCGGTGTGCTGTATCCGCAAAAAATCGCAGTCCCTTTCGGCACCCGGGTGACGGTCTTGTTACGACCCGAGGGTGCAAGAATAGTCGATGCGGGCCATCCGGTTGATCCAAAGGAAACAACGATCATCGGCACGGTTAAAGAGCGAACGTTTAAAGGCGGTCATTTTAACCTCACCGTCCAGACAGGCCCGGGGGTTTTGCTTAATTTTGACTTCAGCCTCGATGCCCTGCCGCCGGTGATGGGCCAAAGCGTCCGGCTGGTGCTGCGACCCGCGGCCATGGTTCTGATCCCCGGGAGTGGCTAAAGGAAGACAAAATGAACAACATCGATGTGTTGGTCATCGGGCGCAGCTGCCTGGATTATATTGCCGTCGTGAATCAATTTCCGGCTGAAAATCAAAAATTGCCGCTGGAATTTCGCCTAGCCGAAGGTGGCGGTCAGGGAGGCACTGCTTCTTGCTGCATTGCGCGCCTGGGGGGTAAGGTGGCCTATGTGGGAAAACTCGGCGATGACGATGCGGGTAGAATTTGCTTAAAACGCCTGGCAGATTTCGGCGTTGCCACGGAATTTGTTGAAATTGTCAGCGGCGGCAAAACACCGGTGGCCTATGTTTTTATAACGGCGCACAGCGGTGCCCGCAGCATCATCTACGAACGCAATGCGTTGCCTAAAATAAAAATTGACGCCACCCTGAAAAAGCTGGTCGGGCAAACCGGTGTTGCGCTGCTGGATCCGGAGGTCACCTACCTTGGGGGGCACTTAAAGAAGGCAGCCGGAAGCAACGTCAAGGTCATTTATGATAGCGAAAGGTGGCGGCCGGGTATCGAGGATATCATGAACACGGCCGATTATTTTATCCCCTCAGCTGAATTTCTGGAAGCCGAAGAGTTGCAGTTTAACGATATTTCATTGAATCAAAGAATCCTAAAATTAAATAAGATGGTGACCGGTGAATTGATCGTCACCCACGGCGAAAATGGTGCTTACTATATAACTGGCGGCACCCTTTATCATGTGGCCGCCCCTGAATTAAATGCGGTGGATACCGTCGGTGCCGGAGATAATTTTCATGCGGCCTTTGCCCTGGCTTTGGCAAAAGGCTTTGACCTGCATCAGATGGTCAAATTTTCGGTGGCGGTAGCGTCCTTATCCTGCCGGGAATACGGCGGCAGAAACGGTGTTCCAGGTTGGGAACAGGCTTTGGTGGTAGCCGAAACATTGAAAGAAAAGAGCATTGAGTCGATTTAATTTGCAAGTGCCTCAATTGTGGATGTTGTTTAAATGTATCTTTTCGACAGTAAAAAGGGTGTTAGCGGTTACTATTGGTTTTTTCTCTGAAGCTCGTTAATTCCCTTTTGAACCATGCAGAACTCTAAATAGGTTCAGACTCACCGCATTTAACCACATAGGGTTTTCCACTCATACTGCTTTCAGAGGCGGCTCGGTCAATAAACTGTTCTGTTTTCCCTCTATGACCTTGGAGTTAAAGAACCATTTAGATATTTATGGACAAGACTCGAAATAAGGGTTTGATATGGTATGCCTTCTTCAATGGCCTTGATCTGAATTTGATGGTAGTCCTTTTGAGAAAGACGGAGATTTATTCGTTTATCTTTTCTTAAGGTGTTTCGGGCTGCGGTTATTGCTTTTTTTCTTTCATGGCCAAAATTTTTAACAGGCTGCCAATCATCATTTTCGATTGATTCCATCAGTTCTTGTTCTTCCTTATCGATTGGCTTAAAAGCCTTTTTGCTTATCTTTTTCATCATTCCCCCTTTAAGCCGTACCGTTTTGTGTATTTTCGGCTTGGAAAAGCAGTTTTTAGAAAAATTTCATTATCATTTTCCACGTATGGTACTATGACGGCGTAGTTCTCAATCTCTAAAATATACATTTTCTGATTAGGCCGACTTGGATTTTCCTCTATTCCAATTATCTGCCCGGACTCAATCAAATATGCGATTTCCTCAAAGGAAATCCCTCGCTCTTTTTTTAAAATGTCGTTTTTTAAAGGACTCCAATTCAAATATTTCATGTCGATAATATATACTATTGTCTGCCTTTTATCAACAGCTTCCTTGAGCGGGTATGTTTTGAAAAGGATGTATGCTAAAAATAGTCCTGCTTTTTAGGCTTAAAGTGATGTTTTTGACTTCAAAAAGGACGGTTTAATAAAAAGCAAACCACTGGACTTGCACCAAGTCGCCTTTTACTTATCAGGTTTCTGCTTGGCCATCTCTTCCTCCTCTGCCTGAATCAGCGCTAACGATGCCGCGGCGGCGGCTTGGCGCGCAACATTGCTGTCGGACTTGGCATCCTCCTGCTGAACTTCGCCTGCCGTCTGCGCCGCAGCCTCACTGTCCGTCTCCGGTGGCATGTACACGGTGACATTTCGATGCGCAAACTCGATGCCCTCCTCCTTGAACGCTTCCTGCATGAGGTGATAAACTTCTTTGCGAATGGCAAACTGGTCGCCCGGCTTGGTTTTGTATTTGACCCGCATGATCATGGCCGAGTCATCCATCTCGCGCACGCCCTGGGATTTGATCGGTTCCAGCAGCTTGGGTCCCAGCTCTGGGTCATCCATGATGGGCAGGTAGACTTTTTTCTTGATAATCTTGCGTATTTTTTCAACATCGGCATCGTAGCGCACTCGGAAGTCGAGCTTCATGATGACATAGTCGCGACTGAGGTTGGTCACCGTCTTCATGTCGCCGAACGGGATGAAATAGACCTGGCCCCGCGGGTTGCGCAGCCGGAGGGAGCGCAGCGAAATGTGCTCCACCGTTCCCTTGGTGCCCGAAACCTCGAGATAGTCGCCGACCCGGAAGGCATCGTCCATGAGAAAGAAAACGCCGGAGATAATGTCCTTGACCAGGGTCTGGGCGCCGAAGCCGATCGCCAGGCCAAAGACACCGGCGCCGGCAATCAGGGGGCCGACGTGCACCCCCAGGGCCGATAAAACAACAAGGCTGGCCATGACGATGATGACCACCAGCAGGAATTTGCGCAGCAGCAGCAGCAGGGTGGCGATGCGCGAGCCGCCGGCACTGCCCTCTTCCTTTTCATCATCCGTTTCCGCCTCCGGCATCTCATTGCGCATTCGGCGTCGGATCGCAGCGTTGATCAGGCCCCAGGCAACGTAACAGATCAGCACGACGACCAGGATCTCTATCAGGGTCCTGACCACCTCCTCCCCGATGGGGAGATCAACGTTCCAGATGTCCAGAATCCAGAAAAACAGCAACACTGCCAGGGCCAGACGCAGAGCGGCTCGCAGCGGACCTTTCATGCGGTCGAGGTCCAGTTGTCCGGCTTGGGCAGGCTTCGCTTCAGATGTTTCGTTGACAGTCGGCCGAGCAGCCTCAGTCCCACCATCATCTTCTTGTCCGGTAGACGAAGCTTCAGCCGGCACCGGCTTTGCCTCGTTCTCCGCCACCATGCCGAAGGCCGTTTCCAGGATCAAGCGCAGGATCCAGTCCATCAGGAAATAAAGCGGCACCATTAAAAGCGTCAGGATTCCCTGGCCCGACGCAAAGCCCAGAATCTGGTTGATGGTCGAAAAAACAAGCAGCAATACGACCGCGGGGACGGCAAAGAGGTGCCACTTCAAAGCCAGGCGGTACCGCAGGCTGGATTCAGGCAGACCCCGGCTGAATGAGATGGCCGCTGCTTTGCGCTTCTGCAGAATCATCCAGATGATCATGGTTGCCATGATCAAGCCCATCAGTGTCATCGATCGGAGGTGTTCCAGCTCACTGGCGCCCGCCAAACGGACGACACCGCAGGTCAGGGTGCCGAAGCTGCCCACCGTCGTCAGGGCGATCAACCAGCGGTGCAGGTAAAGAGCGGTTTCGTCGGTGAACGGCAAAAACCTTAGCGCTGAAACCCGCGGGGCCAGAAAAAACCGCGAAATCAGAAATGCGGCTTGCACGATCACGAATGCTGCCAGGTAGGTGGACAACAAAACGCGCTGCCCGGCAGTACGTTCAAGGAAAACGAAAAACAAGGCCAGGGCCGCTGCGATGAAGATGACGATAGCCGCAAAATCCAGCAGCGCGCGTATCGTCAGGTTTCCGATTTTAGCGCTCCATTTGTCCGGGTTCGTTGATGTTACATGGCGTCGTGCAGTCGTCGTGTAAAGAACAAAGAGCCATTCGATCAGCAGTGCGGCAGCCAAAACGGCCCCGACACTCAAAATGACACGGGTCACGGCCTTGGTCCCGCGTTCTCCCTGGCCCAGAAAATCATAGATACCGGCGACCTGCTGCGGGGCGGCCCTGCCGCCGGAGTACAGGTATTCGATGCGGGTATGCAGCAACGTTGTCAGGTTTTTTATCTTCTCGATGAAACCGGCGATACCCGATGGTTTGGGCTGGCCGGCTGCGGTTTGAGCCTCCTGCCGGGCCTGCAACTTTAGCTCATCGATCAATAATCGGCGCACCTGCCCGTCACTGAGGCCGGCAACGATATGGTCGATGTTCTCTGCGCTCAGGGGTTTGGGCAGTGAGATATTTTCATCAGTTTTTACATCCGCCTTTTTCTTGCCGGCTTTGAGCATGATGGGATTCTGTGGCCAGACCGCCGAGGACAGCAGTAAAAAAATCAGCCCGATCCACACGATCACTTTCACGTTTTTCGAATACATTTGATGTGTCCTTTAGTGTTTCTCGGAGACACTGAAGCAGGAGGCCCCGCCATAACGGTGCGGCTGGGAACCCGGTCTGCAGGTAACTCTGGACTTCAGCGCTTCCCTTTTTAAGCATGTTTTCCTTATTATCGTTTGGTTCGCTGCTATAATTGAGTTGATTAAGTTGACTGAGTCTATCGGGTTTGCCGAGCAATTTCGATTAACCATAAAATACTCACCATCTGCGAACCCGTCCGGTATCAATCTGGATGAAATCAGATTTTTTATAGTAGCCAACGCCTCCCTGTTTCATGGCGAGTGCTTTATCCCTTAGTACAGCCGTATCGGTTCCAGGCAAACGAAAATCAAGGGCTTTCCCTTGCATGTGTAAACTACCCGCGGCAACTCCTTTGCTTCGCTTGCGCAATTTGGTGTTGGTCTCGGGTGCGCGGTACCCACTGATTATATGGACTTCACCATGATTGCCCACTTCGGTGAGCAGGTCATAAAGATAATCCATGAGTTTAGGATCTATGGGATGTACAATCCCCGTGCGGTGATCGCGTAAAATATGGTTGATTTTCTCAAGAGACTCCGGGACATAGTAATCGCCCTTCTTGTAGATAACCGTCAGGTGCTCGCGGGTATGCGTATTGTAAAATGATAATTTGCGGTTTAAGTCGGCTCCAACTGCGACGGAAA
>Ga0316194_10002494_pt1 | contig 12859 bp, 10 predicted proteins | sample CroRivsedime1_MG_FD_204936 | JGI IMG/M metagenome (GOLD analysis project Ga0316194, IMG submission 204936) | Coastal sediment microbial communities from Maine, United States - Cross River sediment 1 | ecosystem: Environmental > Aquatic > Marine > Coastal > Sediment | place: USA: Maine...
AGGCAAGCTGTAAAGACAGAGTGATGCAGGTGAACTTCCATATATTGTATTGCTTGGGTAGTTCAGACCCATATGTAGTATTATTATGACGTTGTTTGATTTTTCACCTAAACTTAAGGGTATAACTGGCTTGGGCAATCACTGTCAATGACATATCTGAAGAAAAAACAGGTCATGCTTGCGCTGGTGATAGTGTTATCTGTGCCGGCACCCTCACCTGCGAATGCCACCGCCGATATCTTTGGCGCCATGTTTCGGATGATGCTGGTGATGATGAACGCGATGTCCGATACCATGCTGGGAAACAACAATAACACCGGCTGGGGTTCCGCCAGCCCTCTGGGTATGGGCATGACCACCCTTCCAATGATGAGCGGCATGTATGGAATGAATCCGATGACAGGATTTGGGGGCATGTCTCCCTGGTCCGGCATGAACAGTATGCCGATGAACGGTATGAGCCCCTGGTCGACGACCCCCTTTAACAGCTGGTCAAACCCCTTCACCAATAATGCTTATCCGTCCTACGCCAATAATCCTTATGGTAATCGGCAATATGGCGACTACTATCCTGCGCCACAGGGTTCATATCTGGATGGCCGTTGGTACGGCAGTGCCGGTGAAGTACTTGAAGTGCGCGGCAACCGGTTTCGGTTGCTGGATGTTCAAACCGGCATCAACGGGGCAATTCGTGTCGAAAACAACATCGTCAGCCTGTACAGCCCGCAGACCGGCACCGTTACACAATATTCCTTTATTCGAAACCGCTCCGAGTTGAGACTTCAGGATGCGACCGGCCGGGTACTCAGTTTTCGGCTGAGACCTGATAATTTTGGCAGCTACAGCTTCTAGAAAATCATAAAAGCAGAACACTGTTGATGTCTGTGCATGCAATGCAGATAATAGGCTCGCGAGCAGATCTGCTGTAGCCTGCACTTTTATCTGCTACCCTGATTCCACAGGGTCATTCTAAATACATCTGTTTTCCAAGGAGACTTCAATGCCGGTTCGTTTTCTGTTTATTCTTATCTGCATTAGTTTTTCTGTGTCGGCCAGTGACACGCCTACTGTCGCAAGTAATCCCGAATACCGGCAATGGATCGAGGCCATGAAAACCAGGCCGCGCGGGCCATTCAAGGAACTGCGCTGGTTCTGTAATGACGGTACCGTGCTGCCCCCGAAAGAATATGCCTGTGTTGATCACGATGGCGGTTACCAGCATGGCGCATGGAGTGAGCACACGCTGACACTGCGCGAGCATGGCTACAAAATTGCAAATCTGCTGGCAGGGTACGACCCGGAAGTAGAACTTAAACAGGCAGATTTTATTGACGCCTACAATCAGTTACTAATAGAAAAATATCTGGTTGCAGCAGACGATGGCTGGATATTCAGGGAAGCCCTGTTCTACCGGGGTGCAATCCAGGAAGAGGATGAGCGCGCAGGTGGTCGCAGGTTGCTGCTGGCACTGAGTGGCGAGCCGGAGTGGATCAGTACCCGTTATCCGGCTTTGCGTATCGGCGCGATACTGGTGAGTCATGGTGAAAGTACCGCATCGGTACAGAAAGTAAGGCAGGTGTCTGCAGCCCTGTCTGACCAGGACCCCGGTTTCAATGATATTCGCGGCAAGATTCATGGTACGCCGGATGCCGGTGACGCCCAACGGGTACGTGATTATGCAGCAGGTGTTTCTGACCCGGTCATGCAAGCAAAATATGAAGAGCTTGCCAGCGAGATCGACCTGGTTTACCAGGGCGTACCGTTACCGCAAAAGTTACGGGGAACGGCCAGGGTGTTTTCCGGAGGTCCATGGTTGCAGGAAATCTTGCGTGACTCTGCAGCAGAACTGGAAAAAGACTCGGCAGCCAGTAATCGTTACCAGGTAACGGCGCATCTGCTGGCGAAGTTGCGTGAGGCACTGCCCCGAATCAAAAGCGCATCAGCACGCTTGCGGGTGATTGACCTTGGTATTGATGTAGAAACAGAAAATTTCAGCTCCAGTGCCGAATTGCGTGAACAGCTGGCGACGGCCAGCCGGCATCAGCATATTGTCTGGTTGGGAGCAGCCGTCGACGCGGCATACGGTACCGGGGCAATCAACGCGCGGGGTCGAAAAGAACTGCAAAAGTCGCTGGCCGGTATTGAGGCAAACAGCATCTCGCTAGCCGATTATATGGATACGCTGGGTTATCTTGCACGGGTACCCGGCTGGGGTACCCAGGGCCTGCGGTTCCAGTTTTTTGATTCCATGCAGAAGCTGTCCGGGATTGAACCGAAGGCGCTGTTGTTTATCCAGGACCAGTTACGCGGCAGTCCTTTACTGTTTTATTCACAGGTGCTTGATGATTTGCTGCAGGATGCAAACCGACTCGCCGGTGTGCAGTACAAATTATTTGATCAGAATATAGGTGTGGGTTTTCGTGCGCTGAATCCGGGGCTGGCCCGGGGTGTACTGCATGCCAACCCGGACTTTTCAAATATAGGGAACTTCGATCCACACGGTATCTATCTGTTATCGGAAACCGTTTCAGAATTGCCACCGGTAGCTGGCATCATGACGGCCGGCGAAGGTAATCCGTTGTCACATGTGCAATTACTGGCACGTAACCTCGGCATTCCCAACGTCGGTGTCGATGAGGGCTTGATTCCGACCTTGAAGAAACATGACGGTGAAAAAGTCGTTATGGCCGTCAGTCCGTCCGGGCTGGTGGAGCTTAGCCGTGACGGCCCTGAGTGGAATGACGTCTTTGGTGAAGAAAACAAGAACCAGGGCGCGGCAATTAATCCGGACCTGGAGAAGCTCGATTTGTCGGTGCAATCGTTTTTGTTACTGGATGACCTGCGTGCCAGCGACTCCGGCAGGACCGTCGGCCCCAAGGCTGCCAAGCTCGGTGAGTTACACCATCATTACCCCGAGGCAGTTGCAAAAGGCGTTGCCATCCCGTTTGGTGTCTTCAAGGCGACCGTGCTCGACAAGCCATACAAGAGCAGCGGCAAGACAGTGTTTGAATGGATGGTTGGGGAGTACGATCACATCCAGGGCATGCCGATGGATTCTGCCGAGCGCAACGACTATACCAACCGCTTCAGGAAAGAACTGTATAACCTGATTGCAGGTTCAAAGCTGGACGATGCGTTTCGCAAACAGCTGCGGGAAACCATGGCACAGGCCTTTGGCCCCGGGGATAGCTACGGTGTTTTTGTCCGCTCCGATACCAATGTTGAGGATCTCGCCGGGTTTACCGGTGCCGGTCTGAATCTAACGCTGCCGAACGTGGTCGGTGTGGATAATGTCATTAATGATATACCGAAGGTCTGGGCGTCACCTTTTACAGCACGTGCCTTTGCCTGGCGCCAGTCACATATGGCTCAACCGGAGCATGTCTACCCTGCAGTACTGTTGTTACGCTCGGTCCCGAATGACAAATCGGGTGTTATGGTGACGCAGGATATTGATACCGGTGACAAGGCTGTACTGTCTGTCGCTATCAATGAAGGAGTTGGTGGTGCGGTTGACGGCCAGTCGGCTGAATCCATCCGCATTGACACCCGCGACGGTTCGGTACGCGTGCTGGCAATGGCCACAGCGCCCTGGCGACGTAACCCGAATCCTGCCGGTGGTGTTGACAAGTTACCTGTCAGTGGCAGCGATACCGTGTTGCAACCAGACGAAATAAGGCAACTAATAACCTTTGCCAAAGAACTGCCTGACAAATTTCCACCTATCACTGATGACGACGGGAACCCGGCCCCGGCCGATATTGAGTTCGGATTCCTGGATGGCAAGCTTCACCTGTTCCAGTTACGCCCCTTTCTGGAAAGTCGACATGCTCGCGGCAGCAGCTATCTGAATAAAATGGATCAGTCGCTTGAGGGCAATATGAATAACACGGTTAACATGCAAGAGGCTCCGAAATGAACAGACCTGCACTTGTCTTTATTCTGACATTATTCCTGCCGCTGCTGGCAGTTGCTTATCCACTGGATGGTTATCAGGACACCGGTATCCGTCGCGTCGAGGGTGCCCGACTTGCCAATGAAGGCGTTATTCCCGGCACCAAACAGCCGGCAGGTGCACTGCTCTCAACCGCTGAAGTGGATTTGCGTTTACTAAACTATCGGAATATGGATTTACCGGCAGCGGATCCTGTATTCAGCAAGCAACTGGTGAAAATGCTGGGTAGCAGTGCTGATAATTACGGGATCGCTGTACTGGATATCAGCGACCCTGCAAATCCTGTTTATGGCGAGCATCGTGGTAGTTATCGGCAGAATACCGGCAGCGTTGGTAAAATCATTGTGGCTCTGGGACTGTTCCAGGCGCTGGCCGATGCCTGGCCGGACGACCTCGACAAGCGCCGGGAGATTCTGAAGAACACCATTGTCACGGCGGACGATTTCAGTGTATCAGACCACCATAAAATTCGTGTCTTTAATGTGGAGACCAGAACACTGGCAAGACACACAATGCCAATCGGCCAACAGGGTTCCCTGTGGGAGTATCTGGACTGGACATTGTCCGTAAGCTCCAATTCTGCGGCTGCAATGACCATGCGTGAGGCAATGCTTTTAAAGCAGTATGGCAAGAGTTATCCGCCGTCAGAGGCGGAGATACAGCGCTTTTTCAAAGAAACACCGAAGCAAGAACTGACCGACCTTTTTCAGCGAACCTTTTTTGATCCGATTACGCGCAACGGTCTGGATATAGAAAAGGTCAGGCAGGGCAGTTTCTTTACACACATGGGCAAGAAGAAAGTAAATGGTGGTGGTAACAGCTACGGTACTGCTCGTGAGCTGGTAAAGCTGACACTGCGGATGGAGCAAGGCCGTTTGGTTGACGAGTTCTCCAGTCGTGAGCTTAAACGTCTGTTGTATATGACGGAACGCAGGATCCGCTATGCATCTGCGCCGGCGCTCAGGGACTCGGCTGTTTATTTCAAGTCCGGCTCCCTTTACAGCTGCATGGAAGAAGAAGGTTTCAAGTGTGGCAAGTACATAGGCAACAAAAAGAACTATATGAATTCACTCGCCATTATTGAGAACACCAGTAATGGCTATCAGCTGAATTATATTGCCGGGCTGATTTCCAACGTCCTGAGAGTAAATTCTGCTGTAGAACATCAAACCTTTGGTATGCGCATACACAGAATGATCGAGAAGGCACATCCAGCTGGAGAAATCCGAAAACCTGCTCCGCTATTGAAAATGCCGCCACGCTAGGGGAATTAAAACGGACTGCCCCGATGATTGCCGCCAGTTCATGGCTGACTTGAGCGTACCACCGACTTCAGTTCATTGACGATGTCGCCCAGGGTACGTGTGCTCCTGCTCCCTTGCGGGGATTCACCGAGATGTGTCAGCAGTTCGTTGTACAGGTAGCCCGGCAGAACATTCTCCAGGTACTCGAGGGCAGTGCCACGCAGGTTCAGGTCCTTGCTGAACGCAGCCTGCATCGACAGGCGCACGGCATCCGGATCAAGTGTCAGTGCCAGCAAGGTGAATACGTGCTCAAGTCCACGATTGAATTGCGGGTTTACATCTTCCTCGTCAGTGGCGTAATCCATCTTCAGTTCCATGTCACGGCCTTCCCACTCCTCCGGACTGGCTTTTAACTCGTTACTGATTGCGTCATAGACCTGCTGTCGGGGAATGACGATATGCGGATTTCTCTGCCGCATGCGTACAAGCACCCGTGCGCAGCTGTAGCGGACATTAAATGTCTCGTCAACCATACCCAGTAGCAGCCCCGCAATTGACCTCGGACTGTGGCTCGCTTCCAGCACGCCCGGCAGACGCTGGCGTACCAGTAACGGCAGGTCAGGATTAAGCAGTGCGTCGGTTAATTGCCCTGGTATGCGGGTAACCAGCCAGCGCAACTCGGAACGTGCCTCCAGGCTCATTTCATTATTTGAGAGTAACGGGATAATGTAATGCGCTACGCTGACATCCAGGTCGGGATTGCCCAGGGCGCGACGAATGCGACGTGTATCTCCCGAGGTCAGGTCACTGACTATCAGTGCAACCCGTCTTGCTTCATCTGTGATGCTTGTATCTTCATCGGTATCTTCCTCACCGTCAGGATGTGCAAGCGCCTCGATTTTCGACTGCAGGAATTCACGCTCGCTATAGGCGCTGCTTTCTGCAAGTATTTCCTGGGTGGTGGCATCCACAATATCTTCTTCATCAATACGAACGACACCCTTGCGCAGGCTTCTTGCAAGTTGATTGATATAGCCTCGATTCAGACGAACCACTACATACAGGGCGAGCGAGGCTACAACGACTGCGCAGGTGGCAACCACTGCTGTTGGCAGATTGGGTGCAATGAACAGTAGCAGTAGCAGCAATCCGCTGCCGATGAGATCGCCGAGCCGGTCGCTGGCAACGTCAATAATGGTTTTCGTGGGGCGTTTCTTGTGTGGTGGTAACGGTGTATAAAGAAGTTCAAACGCTGACCGGAAAAAGGAATTGGCAAAGATGGCCTGGCCACCACGCAATGTCACCATGGTCCACAGATGTGTAAAGGCCACACCTATGACACCGAAAACGGCAATCGTGAAAGGTAATATGGCTATTGTCATGCCTATTCCATAGCGCTGCAGAATGCGGCGCCCCAGCAGGCTCTGCAGAATAAAACCAAGCACACCGATTGACGCATAAAATGATCCGAAAAAAGCGACCAGGGATTCGCTGTCCTTGAAATGAGCTGATGCTTCAGATTTGAATGCGTAATCGACCAGCGCTGCCATAACGGCGACCAGCACCATCAGTGCAGCCATCCACTGCAGGTAATTCGTCTGGGATATAACCGTGAAGGCTGACCGTGTTCTCACCGCGTTATCGATTGGTAGGGTGCGAGTAGGTGCGCCGATGCAACGGACCGTCACCATGCAGATAAAATGCAGGCCACTGAGGAACAGTAGTACGGCGCGTATATCCATGGACTTCGTAACCTCGGAAGCCAGCACGCCACCGATCACCCCGCCCAGCGCAGCGGCGGCTGCTATGCGTGCAACACGTTGCTTGGCTGAATGCGGGTCAAAGCGTTCGTTGATAATAGACCAGAATCCGCTAATCAGGATCGCGCCAAAAACTGCCATGTGTAAATACAGGATGACAGAGGTTATGCCTGGCCGGTAATCAAGCAGAAACCACTCTCCGATATATAAAAGTGAACTCAGCCCGAAGACGACAGGAATTAATTTGATAGGGCTGAAAACAGATAGCAGTCGTGACATAAGCAGCACGCCGGCTATGGAAGCGATGGCGGCGGCAATCACGACCTTGGGCAGATTGGTGACGTCAAAGTTGGAAAGAAACAAGGCATCACGCGTTGCCTTGCCCGCAACCTGTTGTGCAATCATGGTGGTTGCGGCAAACAGCGCAAAGGCCAGTGCTATTGCGTCGGTACGACTGTTATTATTCATGGACCTGGGGGTACTTATTGTGGCCTGAATGACTCAAGTAATTTAATGTGCTGCCGCTAAAACTGCATGGATCAAACACCAGAATTATGAGCTTCTGGAGACAAATATTTGACTTCCTTGATGGGTAAAGCACTAAGTTACCGCTGCTTTTAGATTGAAAATAGTTGCTAATTAACATTATTATCAATATATACAGTAAGATAGAAAAGTTATCCAGTTTCCGCGCGTGCTTTTGGTCGCTGGTTTGCAAATAGATTTCATTGATATTAATGAAGACTAATATCTTGATAAGAGACTGATTTCTGATAGGATACTCCGTCATATGCGCAATTTATACCTAGTCGTTTTCGCCCTCCTCGGACTTGCTGGCAGTGCCCAGGCACTGGCTGATGGTGCCGGCGGTTTTCCGTCTCTTTGGGACAGCTATGATGTCAGCCTGCAGAAACAGCTGGAAAGCACCCTGAAGAGCCTGGGTCTCGATAAAGCATCACGCAATCACAAACTTGGCGTCACCATCGTTGATATTACCGACCTTGAAGAACCCCGCGTAGCTTCTGTCAACGGTGACGATATGCTGTATGCCGCCAGCCTCCCCAAGATTGCAATTCTTATGGGTGCGTTTGTGGAAATCGAACAGGGTAATATGGAACTCGATGACGACACGCGTGATTCACTGACGCGCATGATTCGTAACTCTTCAAATGCTGATGCAACCCGTATGCTGAATCACGTCGGCAAGGATCGACTGCTGGAAATATTGCAGTCAGATTTATACCACATGTACGACCCGGCAGTGAATGGCGGACTCTGGGTGGGTAAGGAATACGGAAGGTCTTCAGCATACAAGCGCGACCCGTTACACAATCTTTCGCATGGTGCGACTCCGATGCAGGCAGCTCGTTTTTACTACCTGCTGGAAACCGGTCAACTGTGTAACCCGAAGCTGACTGCAGAGATGAAGGGAATGCTGGGTAACCCCGGCATTAATCACAAGTTCGTCAAGGGTCTTTCCGGTTTTCCTGATGCAAAGGTCTATCGTAAATCAGGCTCCTGGAAAAAATGGCACGCAGACAGTGCTATCGTCGAAGCAAGTGGTCACAAGTATATTGTTGTGGCTTTGGCTGAAGATCCGAGAGGCGGTGCCTGGTTGAGCCAGATGATTAAACCTATCCATGAATTTATGGTTCCCGGAAAGCTGGCCGCCAACACCCACTGACAAGATGCTCTAATCCTGTCCAGAAACCTGACCACCGTGTCGGGTTTTTTTATGTCCTGCATAGCATTTTAAAGTAAGTGTGAGAGTAATGTGTTCGCGTTTTACGGTGTATTATTCCTGACTGTTGGCTTGACACGAGTTATATACGGCGCACTTTATTTATGTTGGTGATAACAACATCCATAAAAACAGTAGATGCAACGGCGAGCCTGTTGAGGGTGCTCGTCATAACAAGCATTGTAATGCTGTCCGGTTGTGGACAATCACCTGAAAGAATCACCCCGCACGAAATGTTGAATGCCACGCTTTGGCAACAAACATCAGCTGAATATGTCGGAGTAACAACGCAGACATATCGGCTTGCCCAAATAAACCTGGATCAGGCACTGGCAGATACTTCGTGGACTGCCGCGCTTGAGCAAACCGGTGACTACTCCGGTTTGCCACCTGCAATCATGCTGGATATAGATGAAACCGTGCTGGACAACGGTCCCTACGAAGCGCGCATCATTAAAAAACTGGGCAGTTATTCTCCCTCTTCATTTGCTGAATGGTGTCAGCATGAGAATGCACCGCTGGTCCCCGGCGTCAAAACATTCCTTGAATATGCCATTGCGCAAAATGTTGCAGTTTTTTATTACAGTGCGCGCAGGGAGAAACTGCGCGCATGCACAAGCCGCAATATGCATGAGCATGGCCTGCCCCTGCCGGATGATTCGCGGCTGTTGTTGCACAATGATACGTATAAATCCACATACCGGGAGATGGTAGCAAAATACTATCGGATTTTATTACTGGTTGGTGACAACCTTGAAGATTTTGTGTCGGGGTCAAAGTCCGATCCTGCCAGTCGTCGTCAGCTGGCATTAGACCATGCGGATCAATGGGGTCGTCAGTGGATTGTTTTACCGAATTCAATCTATGGTCACTGGGAGGCATCGATGTACAATTTCGATTATCGACTTCCCCGGGACGAGCAATTGCGACTCAAACTGCAACAATTACAGGAAAGATAAATATTCGTGGATACAATCCAGCCTTGCCTTCAGGTTGGTTCTGTTGGTGACAGAAAGTATTACCCGTTTGTTGTATAGTTTTGCTGCAGCTGGATTTCTTTAATACACGACACATCAAGGAGAGAATCATGGATATTCAGACAATATTGATTATTGTGGCAATTGGCGCTGTTGCCGGCTGGTTGGCCGGTGTCATCATGAGCGGCAGTGGTTTCGGTTTGCTGGGTGATATTGTTATTGGGATTATTGGTGCTGTCATCGGTGGCTTTCTGTTTGGCCTGTTGGGCCTCGCAGCTGTTGGCTTGATCGGACAGATCATCAGTGCAACCGTTGGTGCTGTTGTCCTGATCTTTATTCTTAGATTACTGAAAAAGGCCTGAGAAGGAGTTCAACGTGGATACCAAAACAGATAGCGAAGAAATTGATGCACTGAAGGATGATATCAACAGGCTGCGTGAGGATATTGCGAATCTTGCATCTGCCGTGCTTGGCGCTGCCGGCGACACACTGGATGACGCCAGGGACAAGGTGGGGGGCAAGGCGCGGGAAGCCGGAGATGAATTCATAGGCAAGATGAATGAGGGTCTTGGCCATGGCAAACAGTTCATGGATGACCTCGATACCCGGGTAGCACGTAATCCTGTTGGCAGCGTCCTTGTTGCATTTGGTGTGGGACTGCTCATTGCAAAACTTCTTGGCAGTGGTGACAGAAGCTGAACAACCTGGCTGATTTTGTTATTGCCGTATTTGAGCTGCTGGAGTCGGAAGGACGTGTATTACGTACGGCAGTGATGCGTTCCGGTATAGGCCTGGGTCTGGTTGCAATTGCTGCACTACTGGCCCTGGCCGCTTTTGGTCTGTTTATTTTTGGCACCTACCAGTTTCTCACGACAGTTATTGATCCTGCGGTTGCCGCTTTTATAACGGGCGGGCTGACTTTTATGTTTTCACTGGTGATATTGTGGATCGGAATTCGACTGAGTCGTTAAGTCCGGAAGCAGCCAAGGCGCAGCTGCGAAGTGTTGCCGCGAGCATGGGGCCGGTTTCCTGGATTCAGGAGAAACCGCGTGAGTCCATAGCCATGGCTCTAATTGCCGGTTTGCTGGCTGGAAAAACATCAAAATCAAATGAAATCCTGGCAAACACCCTTGTCAGCCTGCTTATAAAGATGCCGCGCTGAGACTGTCAGCCCCGTAATCCATATGAAATACAGGTTATTGTTTACCAGCATACTTACCCTCTCCGTGCTGCAGGCATGTGCGCCTCGTCCCGGGAACGCAGATCGAGAACCTGCCATGCCTGTAACTCGATCACCGGCCACGCAGCCACCTGCACTGCTTGCTGAAGCAGTGGCAAACATGATGTATTCAGGAATCCATGACGATTCGGTGACACTAGAGAACGGACGCTGGCAAGGTGCCCCCTTTGTGGCAGGTGGTACCTCTCGCCCTGCCGTCGGGTTGGTAAATGATTTTTTACTTTCCGGTGACCTTGATAGAGATGGTACTGACGAGGCCGTTGTGTTTCTCTGGGAGAATTCAGGTGGCTCGGGTACCCGGCTTTATATTGCGGCTGCAGGGGTGCGTAACGGTAAAAATGTCAATCTCGGTACGGCGCTTGTTGGAGACCGTGTACAACTGCGTTCAGGACGCATTAAAAATGGCCTGATTGAACTTGACGTCGTGCAGCATGCGGCTGGTGATCCCGCCTGTTGCCCTTCACAGCATGCACAACGATATTGGAAACTGGACACTGCGGGATTAAGGGAAGGTTCACCAAAAATCGGTGACGCCCTTTCGACCAATTAACTTGCGGGTGAAATGTGACTGATGACCTCTTTTGAGAAAGGTAAGTCACTGCCTGCCGGGCCTGGCCAGGAACCCTGATTGAATTCATCCCGGCATTGCTGGCTATGGCGATCATCAACTCGATGGCGCGTTTTTCCCACTGGCTGGTGCGCTATAAGCCTTGCCTGATTGATGCTACTAACCGGGATCACAGCTATATACAACTACGATATAAAATTCAGAAATAACTGAATAACGACTGAATTTGAAAGATCTACAAAGAAAGCACCGATCAGCGGAATAATAATAAACGCAAGCGGTGCTGCCCCATAGTGTTTGGTGACCGCTGCCATATTGGCAATTGCAGTGGGGGTCGCGCCCAGCGACAGTCCGGTAAAGCCGGAAGAAATCACTGCAGCTTCATAGTTGCTGCCCATTATCCGAAAAACAACAAATACTACGTACAAGACCAATACTGTGAGCTGGGCCAGCATGACAAACATGATGGGGACAATAAAGTCCGTTATTGTCCACAGGCGCAAACTCATGAGAGATATGGCAAGAAATAGCCCCAGGCTCAGTTCGGATACCAGCGACAGGGTTGGTGTGCCGGCAGGACATTCAAGTTTTGGCAGGATGAATGGAATGATGTTGGTCAATACAATCCCCGAGAACAGGCAAGCGACAAATAACGGTAATTTAAATCCAATCACACCCAGCAACAGATTTAACTCGATACCGATTCCAATGGCTATAGCAATGGTCAGCATGGACATCAGCATATGGTCAACACCGATTTGTTCTTCCTGCTGTTCATATTTGAAGCCAACCTCAATCGCTTCGTCGCTGGTAGCCTCAAGCTTGTTACGCTGGATCAGGAACCGGGCAATTGGTCCGCCCAGAATACCGCCGATAATAAGGCCAAAGGTTGCGAAGGTGATGCCTATTTCCATCGCACTGCCTATACCATAGTCATCGCCAAATACAGGTGCCCACGCAATCGTGGTGCCATGCCCGCCACTCAGTGATACAGACCCGCCAAGCAGCCCCTTTACGGGCGTGATTCCCTGGGCCATGACGGCGAGAACCCCTACCGCGTTCTGTATAAACAGATATGCAACTACCGCCAGCAGCAGAATCAGCAGGCTTTTTCCGCCGGCTAGCAAGGTACTGATGCGCGTGGACAATCCGATAGTGGTAAAAAAGACCAGTAACAGCGCATCCCTTATCTGTAGCGCAAATTCAAAGGTGACATCAAAGAACAGGTGCCCCAGCGTAAACAGCAGTGCAGCAAGCAAACCGCCGGTTATCGGTTCCGGAATGTTGTTCTCTCGCAAAAATGCAATTTTCAGGGTAAGCCACTTGCCGGCAAACAGTACAAGAATAGCCAGGATGAGAGTCTGTCTTGCATCT
>Ga0316194_10002500_pt1 | contig 12843 bp, 13 predicted proteins | sample CroRivsedime1_MG_FD_204936 | JGI IMG/M metagenome (GOLD analysis project Ga0316194, IMG submission 204936) | Coastal sediment microbial communities from Maine, United States - Cross River sediment 1 | ecosystem: Environmental > Aquatic > Marine > Coastal > Sediment | place: USA: Maine...
AATGGTATTGGTATCCTGAAACTCATCGACCAGCATGTGCTGGAAGCGCTTCTGATAGTGAGCAAGCATCTCCGGTTGCTCCAGCCACAGCTCATGACTCTTCAGCAGCAGCTCAGCAAAATCCACCAGGCCGCTCTGCTGACAGAGGGTCTCGTAGCTTGCGTAAATACGTTTATGGGTGATCTGAAACAGGTCATCACTGGCAGGCACCTGTTTCGCCCGCCGGCCTTCGTCTTTCTGTCCGTTGATAAACCAGACCGCCTGGCGAGCTGGCCACTTCTGTTCATCTATATCCATGGAACGCATCACCCGCTTGACCAAACGCAGCTGATCGTCAGCATCGAGAATCTGAAAGTTCTGCGGCAGACCGGCTTCCCGCCAGTGCATCCGCAATAGCCGGTGAGCAATGCCATGGAAGGTGCCCACCCACAATGGTCGAACCGATATCTTGAGCAGCTCTTCGATCCGGTGCCGCATCTCTTGAGCAGCTTTGTTGGTGAAGGTGACCGCCAGAAGGCTGTGGGGCGAGACCCCTTCAGCTTCAATCAGCCAGGCAATCCGATGCACGAGCACCCGGGTCTTGCCACTGCCGGCGCCGGCCACGACCAGCATATTCCCCGTGGGCGCAGCAACCGCCTGGCGCTGGGCGTCATTGAGATTGTCGAGTATGTGTGAAACGTCCAAGTTGGCGAAGGGTCATGCTGAGCTGGACGGCTATCTTAACCCAGCAGGGGCCAGGTAGGACTAAGGTTGCTTGGATTGGTTCAGGTCCGGCGACCGCGCCGGTGCCTTTCAGTTTTCGATCACCATTATAGAGGGCCGCATTCCCCGACACTTCCAGCGCAACCGGTTCGTCACCCTGATAAACACGTTCGCTGCGATCTTCCAGTAGCGGCATCAGACTGCAACCAGTGCGGCTGTGGCCACGACCCTAGCAACAAGGCAAGGCAGCAATAGAGTTGTCAGTCACTTTATCACTGACACTAGAGTTCCAGAGATCCCTATCGAGCGTTGCACTATTCCACCGTGACCGACTTGGCCAGATTACGTGGCTGGTCAACGTCGGTGCCTTTCAGCACAGCAACGTGATAAGCCAGCAGTTGCAGAGGCACTACATATACGATGGGTGCGAGGATGCGATGAACATCCGGCAGATGGATCACGGTGACGCCGGGTTCTTCGCGGAATCCGGCATGCGGATGAGCGAACACAATCAGTTTGCCACCCCGCGCTCGAACCTCCTGTAAGTTCGACGAGAGTTTTTCCAGCAGTTCATCATTGGGCGCGACCGCAATCACCGGCATATCTTCATCCACCAGCGCCAGCGGACCGTGTTTCAACTCTCCAGCCGGGTAGCCCTCAGCGTGAATATAGGAAACCTCTTTAAGCTTCAGAGCACCTTCCATCGCGATCGGAAACATCGGACCGCGGCCGAGGAACAGCGCATCCGGACATTCCAGAAACTGCTCTGCCAGCTGATGTATTTCTCCATCCAGCCCGAGCACTGACTCAACCAGATCCGGCAGGGTATGCAGCGCAGCAACAATTTCCTGTTCCTGCTCAGCCGTGAGGGCATGGCGGCGACCTAGTAACAGCGTCAGCAGCAACAGGTCCGCCAGCTGGGTAGTGAACGCCTTGGTAGAGGCGACGCCAACTTCGGTGCCGGCCTGCAGCATCAGAGCCAGATCCGACTCACGGACCAGCGAGCTGGTCGCAACGTTGCAGATAGTCAGGGAATGCGCATAACCCATCTTTTTGGCCGCCCGAAGAGCGGCGAGGGTATCGGCAGTTTCACCGGATTGAGAAATGGTCACGAACAGACTTTCCGGCAGAGCGGCTACTTTGCGATAACGGAATTCACTGGCAATTTCGACCTGGCAGGGTATTCCAGCCAGCTCTTCAATCCAGTAGCGGGCAACGCTGGCCGCGTAGAAACTGGTACCGCAGGCGACGATGGTTACTGATGAAGTTGCATCAAAAACGCCTTTCGCGGCAACACCAAACGCCGGCTCCAACACCTGAGTTTTGCCGATCCGGCCGTCGAGAGTGTCGTGCAGAACGCTCGGCTGCTGGTGAATTTCCTTCTGCATGAAATGGCGATAGTTGCCTTTATCGACATCGTCGTGGCCGAGTTCAACCTTGACCGTTGAACGTATGACCGACTCGTCTGAGACATTCCAGATGCTGATTCCGCCTCGGGTGACCTCAACCAGATCACCTTCCTCCAGAAACACGAACCGATCGGTAACCGGCCTCAGTGCCAGCGCATCTGACGCGATAAAGTTCTCGCCGATGCCTTTGCCAATCACCAGCGGGCTGCCCATTCGGGCCGCAACAATTCGATCCGGCTCATCTGCGGCAATGGCACCGATGGCATAAGCGCCTTCCAGGCGTTTAACCGTTGTCCGCACAGCTTCCAACAGAGAACCGCTGGCGTCATAGTAGTGATCAACAAGGTGGACGATGACTTCGCTGTCTGTTTGCGAGGTGAACTCATAGCCAAGCCCGATCAGTTCCTCGCGCAGCGCTTCGTAGTTTTCGATGATGCCATTGTGTGCCAGAGCGATGCGCGAGTTGGAGGTATGCGGGTGCGCGTTGTTTTCGCTGGGAATCCCATGGGTCGCCCAGCGCGTGTGGGCAATGCCGATCTGTCCCGATATCGGATGAGCGGCAAGATCGTCGCAGAGGGCTTTGACCTTGCCAACCTGCCGGCGCCGCTCGATGCCACCTTCGGGCGTGACGACCGCTAGGCCTGCCGAGTCGTAGCCGCGGTACTCGAGCCGCTGCAGGCCGGCCAGCAGAATTGCCGAGACCTGGCGATCAGCGACCGCACCAATAATTCCACACATGGTCAGGATCCTTCGTTTTTTCGTTGATCAGGCCGAACCCAGCCTTTGATGTTGCGCTGTTTACCTCGACCAACGGCCAGCTCGCTCTGTCCAACCCGGGTGGTCACCGTTGAGCCCGCTGCCACAAACGCCTCGCTGTCGATAGTCAGCGGCGCGACCAGAGTGCTGTTGGTGCCGACAAATACCCGATCACCAATCTCGGTACGGTGTTTGTTGATGCCATCATAATTACAGGTGACTGTGCCGGCGCCGATGTTGCAGTCTTCACCCAGGCTGGCGTCACCCAGATAGCTCAAGTGGCTGGCTTTGCTGCCGCGCCCGATCTGCACCTTCTTGGTTTCAACGAAGTTACCGATCTTGACCTGTTCCGCCAGCACGGTACCGGGCCGGATTCGCGCGAACGGGCCCAGCTGGCAATCCTCGCCAACATGAGCACCTTCTATCACCGTGTGCGCGGCGACGTTCACTCCATCGGCCAGTTCACTGTCCTTAATAACGCAACCCGGTCCAATGGTGACTCCGCAACCGAGCTGCACCTGACCTTCCAGCACCACGTTAATATCCAGGTAACAGTCTGGTCCCGCAGTCACTTCGCCTCGGATGTCCAAACGCGCTGGATCCGCGAGCGTGACGCCAGCCTGCATCAGTCGCTCGGCCTGGTTACGCTGATAAATCCGTTCCAGCTGCGCGAGTTGCACGCGATCATTGATCCCTGTGACCTCATCCGGATCCAGTGCAGCAATCGCGCTAACCGCAATATTGTTCTGCACGGCCAGCTCGATCAGATCGGTGAGATAGTATTCGCCCTGGGCATTTTTTGGCTGCACTTCGCGAAGTAGCTGCTTCATCGCCGCCGCATTGAGCGCCAGGATGCCGGAATTGATTTCAGTGATTCCACGCTGGGCCTCGCTGGCATCAGCATATTCAACAATGGCCTGCACACTGCCTGATGGGCCACGAACGATGCGGCCGAGTTGAGCCGGATCAGAGAATTCTGCGGTGATCAGCGCCAGGTTGCCTTCCGCGGCTTCGCGACAGGCTGCATTGAGAGTATCGACGCTGACCAACGGCACATCACCGTATACGACAAGCACCGTGCTTGAATCATCTACGCCAGGCAGTGCCTGAGACACTGCATGGCCTGTGCCGAGCTGTTGATCCTGTTCCACCCAGATCACCGGTAACTGGGTCCGTGTCCTAACCAGTTCTGCGCCGTGGCCAATCACCACATGAACGCGGGTTGGCTCCAAACCGGCAACAGTGGTGAGCACATGGTCGAGCAGCGATCGACCGCCGAGTTGATGCAACACCTTAGGCAAGGCCGAACGCATCCGGCTGCCTTGCCCGGCCGCCAGCACAACCACTTCCAGATTCCCGGACGAATCAGATTCCTGCATGAGACAGCGATCCACAGTTCATTGGATTAACCCGCAGATTATAGGAGCCCGAGATGTAAAAAGGGGCGACGATAGTCACCCCTTTTGTAGCTAGTTGTGAGCCCTCAGCGGGTAGAGAGCCGTCAGCGTCGTCGCTTCTTCAGTTCCGCCAGGGTGCGCTGTTGTGCCATGGCTTCCGCCAGCTGGGCAGCCACTGCTGAGAACTCAACTTCGCCGGTGTGATCCTGGAGCAGCTTTTCTGCCGCCTGCTGTGCTTCCACTGCAGCCGCTTCGTCCAGATCTTCAGCCCGCGCCGCGGTATCGGCAAGAATGGTGACAACTCCTGGCTGTACTTCGAGGAACCCGCCAGAGGCAAAAAATACTTCTTCTTCGCCATCGTCCATCTTCAAGCGCACAGGGCCGGGCCTGATGCCGGTCAGTAACGGCGCATGGCCCGGCATTATCCCCAGCTCACCCAGTGAGCCTGTTGCGCTGACCATCGTGACCCGACCGGAGAAGATCTCTTCTTCGGCGCTGACGATATCGCAGTGTATGGTCATGGCCATGTCTGTTTACTCCTCGGTGAACCGATCGCCGTCATCAGCCTGAAATGGTCTTGGCTTTTTCCACCGCATCTTCGATCGATCCAACCATATAGAAAGCGTCTTCCGGAAGGTGATCGTAGTCACCGTCGAGGATGGCTTTGAAGCTCCTAACTGTATCGTCGCGGGAAACGTAGACACCGGGATTACCGGTAAACACCTCGGCCACAAAGAACGACTGGGAGAAGAACTTCTGAATCTTACGCGCCCGATAAACCAGCTGCTTATCTTCTTCAGAAAGCTCGTCCATACCCAGAATAGCAATAATGTCTCGCAGTTCCTGATAGCGCTGCAATGTCATCTGCACACCCTGAGCAACTTCATAGTGCTCAGTACCAACAATCAGCGGATCGAGCTGTCGACTGGTGGAGTCCAGCGGATCGACCGCAGGATAGATACCAAGGTCAGTAATGGCCCGCGACAGCGTAACCGTCGAATCCAGGTGCGCAAACGTGGTAGCCGGAGACGGGTCAGTCAGGTCGTCAGCAGGAACATAGACCGCCTGAACAGAAGTAATCGATCCCACCTGCGTGGTCGTAATCCGCTCCTGCAGCTGACCCATCTCTTCCGCCAGGGTCGGCTGGTAACCTACCGCTGACGGCATCCGGCCGAGCAGCGCGGAAACTTCAGTTCCTGCCAGGGTGTAGCGATAGATATTGTCGACAAACAGCAGTACATCACGACCTTCATCACGGAACTGTTCTGCCAGGGTCAGACCGGTCAGCGCAACCCGCAGACGGTTACCGGGCGGTTCGTTCATCTGACCGAATACCAGCGAGATTTTGTCGAGAACGCCTGACTCTTCCATTTCATAGTAGAAGTCGTTGCCTTCCCGAGTCCGCTCGCCTACTCCGGCGAACACAGACAAGCCTGCGTGTTCGGTGGCGATGTTTCGAATCAGCTCAAGCATCGTGACAGTTTTACCAACGCCCGCACCACCAAATAGACCAACCTTACCGCCCTTGGCAAACGGGCAGATCAGATCGATGACCTTGATGCCGGTTTCGAGTATTTCGTTGCCGCCTTTCTGGTCTTCGTAACTCGGTGCTTTTCGATGGATCGGCATCTGCACACGGGCATTCACCGGACCTTTTTCATCGATCGGCTCACCCAGGACATTCATGATCCGCCCGAGCGTTTCTTCGCCCACCGGGATGGTAATGGGGTGTTCAGTATTAGTGACTTCCAGACCTCGAGCGAGTCCGTCAGATGTACCCATCGCAATAGAGCGAACAACACCGTCACCCAGCTGTTGCTGGACTTCCAACGTCAGCCCGGTGCTGGCGACTTTGAGCGCATCGTAGACTTTCGGCACGTTCTCACGTGGAAATTCGACGTCGATGACTGCCCCGATGATTTGTACAATTCGACCGCTGCTCATTGTGTGTTTACCCTGTTTCGTTTGTACTTCGTTCGACTACATCGAACGTTAAGTTCGTTAATCTGTTTCGGCTATACCGCCGCTGCTATTTTTTAAGCCGCCGCTACGATTTTTTAAGCCGCCGCGGGCGCTTTAAGCCGCCGCTACTACTGTTGTTAAACCGCCGCGGCGCCACTAACAATCTCGGCGATTTCCTGCGTGATAGCTGCCTGTCTGGCGTTGTTATAGATGAGGGTGAGCTCATCGATGATCTTCTCAGCATTCTCAGTCGCGTTCTTCATCGCGATCATCTTAGCCGCCTGTTCGCAGGCGGTGTTTTCCACGACTGCCTGGTACACCTGAGACTCGATGAACCGGGTGACCAGCTGTTCAACCAGCTCCTTGGCATCGGGCTCATACAGATAGTCCCAGCGATGCTTATAAGAATCGTCCGGTTCAGCATCTAAAGGCAGCAGCTGCCTAATGACCGGCTGCTGCGTCATCGTGTTCACAAACTCGTTGCTGATAATGAACAGCTTATCGATCTTGCCCTGCTCAAATGCATCGAGCATGACCTTGATGCCACCAACCAGATCAGCGAGGACCGGGTTTTCACCAACATCGCGCACTGAGGAAAGAATGTTGCCGCCAACCGAGCGGAAAAACGACTCCGCTTTGTTACCGAGCAGGCCGAGGTCTGTTTCCAGACCGTTGGCATGCGTCTCACCAATTTCTTTCAGCAGCATGCGAAACAGGTTCACATTCAAACCGCCACACAGGCCACGGTCAGAAGAAACGACCAGATAGCCCACCCTTTTGACTTCACGTTCAGTCATGTAGGTGTGTTTGTATTCCGGATTCGAGTTGGCCAGGTGACCGATGACCTGACGGATTTTTTCCGCGTAGGGTCGACCGTGGCGCATCCGTTCCTGGGTGCGGCGCATTTTGCTGGCGGCCACCATCTGCATTGCACTGGTGATCTTCTGCGTGTTTTCCACGCTGCCAATTTTGTTCTTAATCTCTTTGCCGACGGCCATGCGTTAGTCTCGCTGTTTCGTCAGGGGCAACCCGTTATTACCGGGTTGCTTTGAATGCTTCGATTGCCTGGCGCATCTCAGCAACAATCTCATCGTTGTATGCGCCGGTTTCATTAATCATCTTCATGAACTCAGCTTTCTCCGAATTCATGTAGGCAAGCAGAGAGCTTTCGAATTCCAATACCTCGTTGACTTCAACATCTTCGAGATAGCGTTCTGTTGCCGCGAACAAACTGACACCCTGGTCCGCAACGGACATCGGCGCATATTGTTTCTGTTTCATCAGCTCTTCGACGCGACGGCCATGCTCGAGCTGCTTGCGGGTTGCTTCGTCCAGGTCAGAGGCGAACTGAGAAAACGCCGCCAGTTCCCGATACTGAGCGAGCGCAAGCTTGATGCCCCCGGAAATCTTCTTCATGAACGGCACCTGGGCTGAGCTACCCACCCTGGAAACCGAAATACCCGGACTCATAGCAGGCCGTATACCTGAGTTGAATCGATCCGTCTCGAGGAAAATCTGGCCATCGGTAATCGAAATCACGTTGGTCGGAACAAACGCGGATACATCACCCGCCTGGGTTTCGATGATTGGCAGCGCGGTCAGCGAACCGGTCTTGCCTTTGACGCGACCGCCGGTGGCGGCTTCAACATACTCGGGGTTCACGCGCGCGGCCCGCTCGAGCAGTCGCGAGTGCAGATAAAAAACATCTCCAGGATAAGCTTCTCGGCCCGGCGGACGCTTGAGCAGCAGAGAGATCTGTCGGTATGCCCATGCCTGCTTGGTCAGGTCATCGTAGATGATCAGAGCGTCTTCGCCGATATCGCGGAAGTACTCGCCCATGCTGCAGCCGGAGTAGGGTGCGATGAACTGCATCGGCGCAGGATCAGACGCAGAAGCCGCCACGACGATGGTGTTTTCCATCGCGCCGTATTCTTCGAGGGTGCGAACCACATTAGCAATGGTCGACATCTTCTGCCCAATGGCTACGTAAACACACTTAATGCCGCTGTCTTTCTGATTAATGATGGCATCGATAGCCACCGCAGTTTTACCAATCTGACGGTCGCCGATGATCAACTCACGCTGACCTCGGCCAATCGGCACCATCGCATCGATACATTTCAGTCCCAGCTGTACTGGCTGATCCACAGATTGACGGGCGATAACACCGGGAGCGACCTTCTCAATTGGGGCAGTTTCAGCCGCATTCAACGGGCCTTTACCATCAATCGGATTGCCGAGAGGATCGACCACCCGGCCCAGCAGTTCGCGTCCTACTGGAACTTCCAGAATGCGACCCGTACAACGTGCGGTCATGCCTTCAGACAAACCTTCATAGTCGCCTAGAACAACAACACCGACAGAATCGCGCTCGAGGTTGAGCGCCATGCCGTAAAGCCCGCCCTGAAACTCAATCATCTCGCCATACTGTGCTTCGGCAAGTCCATGAATTCGTACAATCCCGTCCGAAACACCGACGATGGTCCCTTCATTTTGCGCCTCGGCATGAATGTCCAGGCTTTCGATGCGACTCTTAATGATGTCGCTGATTTCAGAAGGATTCAGTTGCTGCATGTTGCATTCCTCAAAATTTTATTCACCCGCATGCCGTTGGCATACCAGTGGATTCCGTCACGTGCGCTGAATAGATTCGGAAAGCTTTTCCAGCTTCCCGCGCACCGAGCCATCAATGACTATGTCACCCGCTCGAATTACTACGCCACCAATCAGGCTCTGATCCACCTCACTCGTGAGGTGCACCTCTTTTTCAAATTTTCTGGCAAGCGCAGAAGCCAACCGCTGACCTTCCCCATCCGACAGCGGAAAGGCGCTGGTGACCTGCACATCGAGACTCTGCAGCTCTAAAGCTCGCAACTCTTCGAACTGTTCTTGAATCGATCCGATGAGCGGCAGTCTCTTGTTGATCGCCAGAACCTGAACAAACTTCTTCATCTGCTCGTTCAGTTCGTCACCACAAATTTCGATCAGCCGGAAGGCTTTTTGCTGTTCCGCGATATCCGGGGCTTGCAACAGCAGCGTCATCTGGTCATCTGCTGTCGCCACTGCAAGAAATTCCAGCGCCCGAGACCAACCATCGAGTGTTGCCGACTGTTTGGCGATGCCGAACACCGCATTTGCGTATGGTCGGGCTAGAGTAGCTAATTCAGCCATGGCGTCGTTTCCTAGAGATCCGCCGCGAGCTCATCGAGCATGCGACTGTGCTGATTGGCATCAACCGCAGCGCCAAGAATTCGCTCTGCACCAGAAACCGCGAGCGTAGCGACCTGGACACGCAGCGCCTCTTTGGCTCGGTTGACCTCTTGCTCGATCTCGGCCTGAGCCGCTTCTTTGATTCGCTCACCTTCGTCTCGAGCAGCGCTCTTGGCTTCTTCCACAAGGGCGCTTGCGCGACCGCGTGCTTGCTCGATCAGCGCAGCTGCTTCCTGTTTGGCTTCGCGCAGCTGATCGGTCGCCCGCTCTTGAGCAAGCTCAAGGTCTTTGGCCGCTCTTTCTGCATGTGACAAACCGTCAGCAATGGCCTGCTGGCGCTCACCCATCGCAGTGATGAGAGGTGGCCAGATAAATTTCCAACACGCCCAGACAAAGAAGATGAACGTGATTGTCTGGCCGATAAAAGTCCAATTAAGACTCATGGTCTTCCCTCGTCAGGCTTTGATATTGCTACTTAACCGCCAACCGCGAAGATGACATAAAGGCCGATACCTACCGCGATCATCGGTACCGCGTCGACAAGACCCAGGACGATGAACAGCTGTGTGCGCAACATCGGCAGGAGTTCCGGCTGGCGAGCAACGCCCTCGAGGAACTTACCACCCAGCACACCCACACCAATGGCTGCGCCAACGGCACCAAGACCCATCATGAGGCCGCCTGCTACGTACAAAAGAACTGCTAGTTCCATGATTACTCCAAGCTTTTAGAAAATTGTTAATTACTCAGCGGGTTTGCCGCTGGTCTCAATGCTCTTCGTCCACCTCGTGTGCCTGCGCCAGGTACACAATGGTAAGCACCGCAAAGATGAATGCCTGCAGAGAGATAATGAGCACGTGGAACATTGCCCACCCCCACTGCATAACACCCGCTACCGGACCCCAGAAGAGGCCGGCGCCAAACATGAGGGCAATCAAGATGAAGATCATCTCGCCTGCATACATGTTGCCGAACAGTCGCAAGCCGAGAGACAGCGGCTTGGCGATGAGGGTAACGCCCTCGAGAATCAGATTCACTGGGGCTAACCACTTCGGGAACGGATGAAACGCCAGTTCCGCAAAGAAGCCACCCAGGCCTTTATGCTTGATGCTGTAATAAATGATCAGCACGAAAATGCTCATCGCCATGGCCATGGTGACATTGGGATCCGTGCTGGGCACGATTTTCATGTAGTGGATGCCCATCGCCGCCGCCAGTGACGGAATCCAGTCAACCGGAATCAGATCCATGAAATTCATCAACCAGACCCAGACAAAAATGGTCAGCGCCATCGGTGCAATGAGCGTGTTCTTGTAGTTGAAGATGCTTGAGGTCGTATCGTCGATGAAGTCGACAATCATCTCGACAAAATTCTGCAGGCCACCAGGGATGCCGGCGGTGGCTTTGCGGGCAGCCGCATAGAAAATTCCAAAGAAGGTAAAGCCAGTCACCAGTGACCAGAGCATGGTGTCTACGTGAATCGCGTTGAAGCCCATTGCCGCAGCTTCTTCGGCGGTATGAGCCAGTCCCCAGGAGCCGTCGGGGAATTGGCCATAGGTCAGATTGGTCAGGTGATGCTGAATATATTCAGCTGAAGTCTGGGTCGAACTTGCCATGTCAGTCTCTTAGATACTCCGACTTACCCTGTTTCCGGTGCGCTGCTGCGCCAAATCCGGCTCTCTACCACTCACTCATAACGCTTCACGCGTCCACCAAACAATTACCTGATCGGTAATTCACACCTCAGCGCTGCAGCTGATCGCGAGTTTTCGCTCCAATCGCCAGCGGAACCAGCACATACATCAACTGGGCGACGACGAGGGCTGCAAAAAAACCCAACGGCGACGGCTTAACCAACACCATGGCTATTGCCAGAAGTGCACAGGTCGACACAAACTTACCCATGCCCATCACCAGCAGCTTCTGCGGCGACCGGACTGTGCCCGCTCGCCAGGCCAGATACCCGGCAGGTAACAGCACGCAGGCTCCTCCCAGCAACGCCGCCATAGCGTCTCCGGGCTTCCAGAACACGCCACAAACAACAGCGACAATCAGCGTTGCGACCAATTGCGCAGTCACGACTTGATATGACAGTGGCAATGAACAAAGGCCTGGAAAAGCGGCGCGTATTATAGGGAGCGGTGCTCGCCCATTCAATGAAAACCGACGCTGATTTGTCGATTTAGCATTTACTTGATATGGCGTAACACCCCGTCGAGCTGTTCGAGACTGCCATAGCCAATGGTCAGTTTGCCCCGACCATTGTCATCGTGGCTGATCTGGACCTCAGCGCCGAGCCGATCACTGAGTTCGCGCTCCAGACGCTGGGTGTCAGAATCTTTGAGCGCCGCAGGTTTTTTCGCCGGCTGGCTATCGCCACTTTGCATATTGCGCACCAGAGCTTCTGTCTGGCGGACCGACAGTTGTCTTTCGACCACTTCTGCAGCCGCGCGCTCCTGATCTAAAGGTGACAAAGACAACAGTGCCCGGGCATGGCCCATTTCGATGTCCCCGGCGGACAGCAGGTTGCGCACCCCCGCAGACAGATTCAACAGCCTCAGTAGATTAGTGACCGCAACCCGGCTCTTACCAACCGCATCGGCAACCTGCTGCTGGGTCAGCGAAAACTCTTCCCGCAAACGTTCCAGCGCCTGAGCCTCTTCCAGCGGATTGAGGTCTTCACGCTGAATGTTCTCTATCAGGGCCATCGCTGACGCCTGCTCGTCACTGACCTCTTTGATCACCGCTGGAATTTTTTCCAGCCCGGCCTGCTGGGCAGCACGCCAGCGGCGCTCACCGGCAATCAGTTCGTAACCACCCTGGGGTTTTGGCCGAACCACGATTGGCTGCATGACTCCCTGGGTGCGGATGGATGCCGCAAGTTCGTCGAGGGCGCCTTGTTCGAATTCGCGGCGCGGCTGATAGCGACCACGCACGATGTCGCTGATCTTCAACTCATCCAGATTGCTGGACGTCACCTGCGCGTTTTCGTCACCATCACCGGCGGCAGATGACAGTAAAGCATCCAGTCCTCGGCCTAATCGCTTCCTGCTCACTGCAGTTACTCTCCAGTGCCACTGGGAACATATTTACGCCTGATCTCTCCCGCCAGCGCCATATAAGCGACCGCTCCTCGGGACTGCCGATCGTAGAGAATTGCCGGCAGACCGTGGCTGGGTGCCTCAGCGAGGCGGACGTTGCGGGGTATCACCGTGCGGAACACCTTGTCTCCGAAATACTGAATAAGCTGCCTGGAGACGTCCCGGGTCAAGCTGTTGCGGGGATCATACATCGTTCGTAACAAGCCCTCTATGGCAAGTTTCGGGTTGCCGGACTGCTTGACGCCTTCCACTGTTTCCAGCAGTGCCGAGAGCCCTTCAAGCGCGTAGTACTCACACTGCATCGGA
>Ga0316194_10002501_pt1 | contig 12842 bp, 13 predicted proteins | sample CroRivsedime1_MG_FD_204936 | JGI IMG/M metagenome (GOLD analysis project Ga0316194, IMG submission 204936) | Coastal sediment microbial communities from Maine, United States - Cross River sediment 1 | ecosystem: Environmental > Aquatic > Marine > Coastal > Sediment | place: USA: Maine...
CACGCTGAAGGCGAACGGGCTGGTCGCGCTCGAGACGATCGCCGACATTTCATCCCGGGTGATCGTCAACCGGGCTTCCATGAAGACCCGGTTCGATGAGGTTCAGGCGCTCCTGGCGGTGCTCGCCGGAACCACGGAATCCGGCGGATGACCGAACTTGCCGTTGCCCGCCTCAGGACGGCGGATGCGAATTTCGAAGAACGACTGACATCGCTGCTTGCCTGGGATGTGGCCGAGGACAGCGAGGTGCTCGAAATCGCTCGCGATGTGATCAGGCGCGTGCGCGCCGACGGCGATTCGGCCGTGCTCGATTTCACCCGCCGTTTCGATCGGCTCGAGGCAACGGATCTGGCGGCAACCGCGCTCACGGTGGATGATTTTGCCGCGGCCTGGCAGCGAATCGATGAATCTGAGCGGGATGCGCTCAGGACCGCCGCTGACAGAGTCCGAACCTATCACGAGCATCAGCTGTCCGAATCCTGGACCTACACGGATGAGCTCGGCAACCGCCTGGGGCAGAAGGTAACGCCGCTCGACCGGGTGGGTGTCTATGTACCCGGCGGCCAGGCGGCCTATCCATCCACGGTTCTCATGACTGCCATCCCGGCCCGGGTGGCCGGCGTGGGCGAAGTGATCATGACCGTCCCGACGCCGGATGGTGAGCGGAGCGATCTGGTGCTGGCCGCCGCGCACATTGCCGGTGTGGATCGAGCCTTCACCGTCGGCGGCGCCCAGGCGATCGCCGCGCTCGCCATCGGCACGGAAACCATTCCCAAGGTGGACAAGATCGTCGGCCCGGGCGGCGTATTCGTGGCGGCAGCCAAGCGCCTGGTCTATGGCGAGGTGGGTATCGACATGGTCGCCGGGCCGAGTGAAGTGCTGGTAATCGCGGACGGCTCATCACCCGTGGACTGGGTTGTTTACGATCTGTTTTCTCAGGCTGAGCACGACGAAGCGGCTCAGGCGTTGCTGCTGTGCCCGGATGCCGACTACCTGGATGCGGTGGCGGATGCCATGGCGAAACACCTCGAGCAGGCGCCGCGCCGCGAGACGATCTGCGCTTCGCTTAACGGTCGCGGTGCGCTGATCCAGGTCACCGATCTTGCCGAGGCGATGACGCTTGCCAACCGCATCGCGCCAGAGCACCTGGAGCTCTGCGTGCACTCGCCCGAGTCCTGGCTGGACGAGATACGCCATGCTGGCGCCATATTTCTGGGGGCGCACTCGCCGGAGGTCATGGGCGATTACACGGCAGGGCCGAGCCACGTGCTGCCCACCTATGGCTCGGCACGGTTTTCCTCACCGCTCGGGGTATACGATTTTCAGAAGAAGAGCTCGGTCATCCAGCTCTCGGCACAGGGCAGCGAGCAGCTGGCACGTGCCTCGGCCGTTCTCGCCCACGGTGAAGGGCTTTCTGCGCATGCCAGGGCCGCGGAAGTGCGACTGGCGGGGCTGGACCACAACCGGGATCCCGAGCAGGGCTGAGCGGCGCTCAGGCTTCCGGCCGGCGTCCCGCTTCTACCGCAAATTGCAGTGCTCGCTGGCTACCATCGCCCGGGAATCGGGCCACCTCGAGCTGAATGGTTTCCCCTGGCCGGGTCATCCCGACCAGCCGGGAGAAGACGTTCGGATCCCGCACCGGCTCTCCGTTCACCCCGGTGATCCTGTCCGATGCCCGCAGACCGGCCCGGTCGGCAGGGCCGCCGGGCTCGACCCCGCTGATCCTGATGCCCTGCGTCGGTCCCAGCGCGGTGGTGTTCTCCAGGGTCAGGCCGAGCCAGCCGCGGATCACGCGGCCGTGCTCGATGATTTCCTCCAGCACGCCGTAAGCCAGATCGGCGGGGAGCGCGAAGCCGACTCCCATGGCCTCACCCGTCGGGCTCAGAATCAGCGTGTTGATGCCGATCAGCCGACCACTGGCGTCGATCAGTGCGCCGCCGGAGTTGCCCGGATTGATGGCCGCATCCGTCTGCAGAAAATCGTCGTAGGGGCTGGCGCTTACGCTGGCTCTGCCGGTGGCGCTGATGATGCCGGCGGAGACCGTCTGACCGATGCCGAATGGATTGCCGATGGCCAGTGCAACGTCGCCGACTGCGGCGCCGGCGGGGTCTCCCAGACTGATCGCCGTGAGATCACTGAGCGCAATGCGCACCACGGCCAGATCCGTCAGTCGGTCGCTGCCGATTACCGAGGCGGCGGCGGTCCGGCCATCAGCGAGCATCACCAGCACTTCGCTTGCACCGTCGATCACGTGAGCATTGGTGACGATGAATCCATCCGGATGAACGATTACGCCCGAACCGAGCGAGGTCCGGTCCGTGCCCATCAACCGATCGCACCAGGGCTTCAGCCGGGGATCCCGCTGGCAGTTGGGGGGCTGTTCACGGACGGTGGAGTAGATGTTGACGACCGAAGGTGCGGCCCGCCTGACGGCGGTCGCGTAGCCGGGCTGCGGTGCGGCGCTTCTAGCGGTTTCCGGTTGGAAATAGTCGTTCCAGACGGACACCAGCGCGCCGCCCAGGGCCAGGCCGATCAGACCAGGCAGCAGCCACTGACGCAGGACGACACTCATGGCGCGAACCTTATCGAAGCAGACACGGTTTAGAAATGCCGCTGTCCCTGCGTGCCGGCCTGCCGATTACGTTGTCCGGCATCGGGCAAGCGGCTAAAGTCGCGGGGATGACACCAGTAGAAAAATATCAACAACTACTGGCTGACCCTCAGTTTTACGAAGATCCCGAGCAGCGCCGGGTGGTGGATCTGCTCGAGGCCCTCTATCAGATATTGCGGGCGCGGGGGAAGCGCAGCCAGGGACTGTTCGGCCAGCTCGGCAGGTTCAGCCGCAAGGTGGAAACGCCGGTGATGGGACTGTACCTCTGGGGTGGGGTCGGTCGAGGCAAGACCATGCTCATGGATCTGTTCTACGAGTGCCTGCCAGCTGGCGATAGGCTGCGCATGCATTTCCACCGGTTCATGCACAGGGTGCATCAGGAGTTGAACGAGCTGTCGGGTAACGTCGATCCGCTCAAGGTGGTGGCGGAGCGGATTGCCGCTGAGACCCGGGTCATCTGCTTCGATGAGTTTTTCGTCTCCGACATTGGTGATGCCATGATTCTCGGCGAGCTGTTCGAGCACCTTTTCGAGCGCGGCATTACGCTGGTGGCCACCAGCAACGTCGAGCCAGACTTGCTCTATGAAAACGGGCTGCAGCGACGGCGCTTCCTGCCGGCCATCGAGGCCATCAAGACCCACACCCGCGTGCATTGCCTGGACTCGGACACGGACTACCGGCTCAGAGTGCTGGAGCGGGCGGAGATCTATCACGTGCCGCTGGATGCAGCCGCTGAGAAGAGCCTGTCTCGGAGCTTCCATGCGCTGGCTCCGGAGCAGCCCGAAGAGAAGGTGGCGCTGAATATCGAGAACCGGATCATCAACGCCCGCATGGTGGCCGAGGATGTTGCCTGGTTCGAATTCGCGGAGCTCTGTGAAGGCCCGCGCAGCCAGAACGACTACATCGAGCTTTCGCGGATTTTCCATGCCGTGCTGGTCAGCAACGTGCGTCGGTTCAGCAGTCGGGACGAGGATGCCGCCCGGCGCTTCATTTCCCTGGTGGACGAATTCTATGACCGGAACGTCAAGCTGATTATCTCGGCGGATGCGGAAATCGAAGACCTCTACGCCGGCGAACGGCTTCGTTTCGAGTTCGAGCGCACCAAGAGCCGTTTGCTGGAAATGCAGTCCCACGAGTATCTTGCCCGCTCGCACCTGGCCTGAACGGCAGCGCCCGCCGGGAATCGGCCTGAAAGCCCCTGTTTACGGGCGATCTGACGAGAAGTGGGGTGGTAGAGCAGCCTTCAGGATGCTGTTGTAAATGCCCAGGCGCTCCGCTAACATTCGCGCTCCCAAATTTCCGGCCCCAGACCAGGTGTCGGAAATAAATATGTAAATAGAAACACCAGAACAAGACACCACATGAAGACTGTGAGCACCCGTCCCCAAGACGTCGACCGCACCTGGTTCGTCGTGGACGCAGAAGACAAGACTCTGGGCCGGCTGGCGACGGAAATCGCCCACCGCCTCCGGGGTAAGCACAAGCCCGAATACACCCCGCACGTGGACACGGGCGACTACATCGTGGTGGTGAATGCGGAAAAGGTCCGGGTAACGGGCAACAAGTTCAACGACAAGATGTATTACCGGCACAGCGGTTATCCGGGCGGCATCAAGGAAATGAACTTCAAGGACATGCAGGATCGGCATCCGGAGCGGATCGTCGAGAAGGCCGTCAAGGGCATGCTGCCGAGGAATCCTCTCGGTCGGGCCATGTTCAAGAAACTGAAGGTGTATTCGGGGGCTGAGCACCCGCACACCGCCCAGCAACCTCAAACCCTCGAAATCTGAGTAGGAAGGGCATGCAGAATTACGGAACAGGTCGTCGCAAGACCTCAGCTGCCAGAGTCTTCATCACGCCGGGCAGCGGCAACATCTCGGTCAACAACAGTCCGCTCGATCAGTACTTCGGTCGGGAGACAGCGCGGATGATCGTCCGTCAGCCTCTGGAAGTTGCGGAAGTCACCGACAAGTTCGACGTCAAGGTCACCGTTCGTGGTGGCGGCAACTCCGGCCAGGCAGGCGCTATCCGGCACGGTATCGCCAGAGCGCTCGTCGAGCAGGACGAAAACCTGCGAGTGCCTCTGCGCCGCGCGGGCTTTCTGACCCGTGATGCCCGCGAGGTCGAGCGCAAGAAGGTAGGCCTGAGAAAGGCGCGCAAGCGTCCTCAGTTCTCCAAGCGCTGATATTTTCTTATTCGGTCGCGTTACCCGTTTGGAGAGGCGCGGGGCGGCCGGTGTTAGCTTTCGCGGTCCCGACCCGGGACGGATGTGGTGGGCGCTCCACGATAAGGTGGGGCGGCGGTTCGGAAAATCAGACTCCGACCTGACAGGATTCCGACCTGAAAAGTGCTTTCGGTTGATCCGAAACCACCGGGAAGGTGGCCGAGATATGCTAAACTAGGGCGTTTTTAACTAATTGCGGGAGCAAGAAGCTGTGAGCAGCAGCGATCCAGATACCCCCTCTACTCAAGAGTCAGAACCCGGCCCGAAAAGCATCGACAAGACGGGCTTCAATAAGCAGCGACGTTACTTCCTCATCGGCGCCACCGCGGTAGTTGGCGGGGCGGGTGTGGTCGGTGCAGCAATACCCTTCGTTGCCTCCTGGATGCCGTCGGCGAAAGCCCGGGCGCTGGGCGCGCCGATTACCATCGATATCTCCAAGCTGCAGCCTGGTGAGATGCTGGGTCCGGTGCCAGCCTGGCGTGGACAGCCGGTCTTCGTGATTTATCGCAAGCCGGATGCCATCGAGATTCTGGAGCAGGAGCGCGATGATCTGGCAGACCCGAATTCGGACAACGCTGAGATGCAGCCCGGCTACGCGAAGAATCCCTGGCGCTCCAAGCGCCCCGAGATCGGGGTGTACGTTGGTCTCTGTACCCACCTCGGCTGCTCGCCGAAGTTCCACGGTGAGGTCCAGCCCGAACCGTTCGACGAGAACTGGCAGGGCGGCTTTTTCTGCCCCTGCCATGGCTCCAAGTTCGACATGGCCGGAAGGGTCACCAAGGGTGTTCCGGCGCCGGATAATCTGCCCGTGCCGCCGCATCAGTTCCTGAGTGACAGCGTCATCCAGGTTGGCGTAGACGAGGAGACGGCATAATGGCTGAGCAGAGCGCAGGCCCGGGCAACTCCGGAAAAATGGAAAAAGCCTGGGGCGAGTTCATGGGCTGGGTCGATGAGCGCTTCCCGCTCACCGAAACCTTCGAATACCACATGTCGAAGTACTACGCCCCGAAGAACTTCAACTTCTGGTACTACTTCGGCGTGCTTTCCATGGTGGTGCTCGTCATCCAGCTGCTGACCGGCATCTGGCTCACCATGAGCTACTCACCGGCAACGGCCTTTGCCTCTGTCGAGTACATCATGCGCGATGTGGAGTACGGCTGGTTGCTGCGTTATCTCCACTCCACGGGCGCGTCAGCCTTCTTCGTGGTCGTCTACCTGCACATGTTCCGCGGGATGATGTATGGCTCCTATCGCAAGCCCAGAGAGCTGCTCTGGATCATCGGCATGGCCATCTTTGCCGTTCTGATCATCGAAGGATTCGCCGGCTACCTGCTGCCCTGGGGCAACATGTCTTTCTGGGCCGGCCAGGTGATCGTCTCGCTGGTTGGCGCCATCCCCGTCATCGGTCCTGATCTGATGGAGTGGGTGCGCGGTGACTTTCTGATGTCGGACATCACCCTGAACCGGTTCTTTGCGCTGCACGTGGTCGCACTGCCGCTGATCCTGGTGATGCTGGTCTTCGTCCACATCGTCGCCCTGCACCATGTTGGCTCGAACAACCCGGATGGTGTCGAGATCAAAAAGAACAAGGACGAGAACGGCATCCCGCTGGACGGCATTCAGTTCCATCCTTACTACACCATCGGCCACGACCTGCCGGCCATCGTCATGTTCCTGATCTTCTTCTGCGCGGTCGTATTCTTCGCGCCGGAGATGGGCGGCTACTTCATCGAGAAGCCGAACTTCGAGGCGGCCAATCCGCTGAAGACGCCGGAGCACATTGCACCGGTCTGGTACTACACTCCCTTCTACGCGATGCTGCGCGCCGCCACTTTCCCGCTGTTCGGAATCCCCGCCAAATTCTGGGGCTTCGTGGTCATGGCGGGCGCGATCGTAATCCCGTTCGCGCTACCCTGGCTCGATCGTTCGCCGGTCAAGTCGATCCGCTACAAGGGGATGATCTCCAAATTCATGCTCGGGCTCTTTGTGGTGACCTTCTTCGTGCTCGGCTATCTGGGCACCATTGCGCCATCTGACACCGCGACCCTGATCGCTCAGATCGGTACGGCCATCTACTTTGCCTACTTCATGCTCATGCCCTGGTATACGAGGGTCGAGAAGACGAAACCGGTCCCTGACCGGATAACGACGTCGCACTAAGGCAGGGGCAGCTAGCATGCAAAGCGTAATGAATAACATGAAGAAAATGCTCGTCCGATCCGTGTTGATCGCCTTCCTCCTGCCTGGTGCGGCGCTGGCAGCCAGCACCTCCAATTGGCCCATGGAACCCATGGAGCCCAACCTGCAGGATCTGCCGTCGTTGCAGAATGGCTGGCGTCTGTATGTCAACTACTGCCTGGGCTGTCATTCGCTGGAGTACCAGCGTTATGAGCGCACGGCGGACGATCTGGGCGTGCCGCACGAAATTGCTCTGGAGCAGTTGGTCTTCACCGGTCAGAAAATCGGCGAGCACATGACCACCGCCATGCAGCCGGAACTGGCCAAGGAGTGGTTCGGTGCGCCGCCGCCCGATCTCACCATGGTCGCTCGTACCCGTGGCGAAGAGTGGCTTTATAATTATCTGAAGACCTTCTACATAGACGAGTCCCGGCCCTTCGGCGTGAACAACAAGGTGTTCCCGAATGTGGGCATGCCGAACGTGCTGGTCGAGCTTCAGGGTGTTCAGCGTTCCGCCTGCATGCAGATGCCGAAGCTTGCCGCCAATGGCGGTGAGATGCGTGATCCGCTGACCGGCGCGCCGGTTACCGAAGAGCGCTGCGGTCAGCTGGTGGTTGACGAAGGTACCGGCCAGCTCAGCGCAGAAGAGTTCGATCAGGCGATATACGACATCGCGAACTTCCTCTACTACACCGGTGAGCCGAGCCGCCTGGAGCGCCATCGCACGGGTGTTTACGTGATCCTGTTTCTCGTCATCCTTTACGTGTTCACCTTCCTGCTGGGCCGTGAGTTCCAGAAGGACGTGAAGTAAGCGTATTGCGCATCGGAGTGGCGCGTGAAGCGAGCGGTGCGCAGGGCGCGCCGTTCTGCGGAAGATTCGCGTCCAATCCGGATCGAAAACAACCGGATAAACAACCGGATAAACAACCGGATAAACAACCGGATAAACAACCGGATAAAGACCAAGCAGACTTTCCTAATAGCCGGCGCGAGTCGCCGGCGCCCACCGAAGAGATTTCCATAGGTTTAGCATGAGCGTAGTGACAAAACGATCCTCCATGACGCTGTTTTCAGACGCGCGCGATCAGTACTCGCACCGGGTACGGATGGTTCTGGCGGAAAAAGGCGTGACGGTAGACATCGTCGACGTGGATCCGGCCAACAAGCCGGAAGACCTCGCTGAGATCAATCCTTATAACAGCCTGCCCACGCTCCTCGACCGGGATCTGGTGCTCTATGAAGCGAACGTCATCATGGAGTATCTGGACGAGCGCTTCCCGCATCCGCCGCTGCTGCCGGTGTATCCGGTTCAGCGCGCGCTGTCGCGGCTCTGGATCACCCGGGTTGAACGGGAGTGGAGCGGCCGCCTGGACGTGCTGATGGCGGGCAAGGGCCGTGAGACGGTCATCAGCAAGGCGCGCAAGGAACTGCGGGAGAGCATCATCAGCATCGCGCCGATCTTCGCCGAGAAGCCGTTCTTCATGAACGAAGAGTTCACGCTGGTCGACTGCTGTGTTGCGCCCATCCTCTGGCGGCTGAAAGAGGTGGACATCAACCTGCCCGAGAAATCGACCCGACCCCTGCAGAAGTACATGCAGATGATGTTCGAACGAGACGGGTTCCGGGCAAGCCTGACCGAAACCGAACTGGAAATGCGTGAGTAACGCAAACTCGTGGCGGCACTTCCCAAGCGCCCGTACCTTCTGCGGGCGCTCTACGACTGGATCGTCGACAGCGAGCTGACGCCTTATCTTCTGGTGACTGTAGACGATCCGACCGTCCAGGTGCCCCAGGAGTACGTGAGCGACGGCAAGATCGTGCTCAACGTTTCGCCAATGGCCGTTCGTGATCTGGATCTCGGCCAGGAAGCGGTGGCGTTTTCCGGTCGGTTTGGTGGTCGTCCGTTCCCCATCCACATCCCGATGAACAGCGTCCAGGCCATCTACGCCAAGGAAACGGGTGAAGGGATGATGTTCGAACCCGAAAGCATCGAGCCTCAACCGGACCCCGACGGCGGACCGCAACCGCCGGAGTCAGGCCCACCCGAACCGGAGTCGTCTCCGCCAGGCGGGCATCTGAAGGTGGTGAAGTAGGTCGATTGCCGAGGTTGGGCTGATCGGTTCCTTGGGTCAATGCGCTTCGAACGCGTTGCGAGCCCACTTCAGCTTCGGCGCCGATTCCGGCCCGCTTACCGAGACCACATCGAATCGACAGGGCGCCCGGGCGTAGGCCGCATTGCGTTTCAGCCAGCTCGATGCGGCTCTGATCAGTCGACGCTGTTTGGCCTTAGTGACGCTGGCGAGGCCATCGCCCCAGCGGTTGCTTGACCGATAACGCACCTCGACGAAGACGATCGCCTTTCCGTCCCGGAACACCAGATCGAGCTCGCCGCACTTCTGTCGAAAATTCTGCTCGATCAGCTTCAGGCCATGGTCGGCGATCAGGGCCCGCGCCTGATCTTCCGCCCAGCTGCCGGTATCGCTGCTGGTTCTGCTCTGTGTTCGGCTCAGTCGCCGGCCCCGGTTGCGCTGTCCGGGGGCGCCACCGTGCCCTGGATCTTGCCGCCGGCGATGGTGCCCCAGGCGAGCTCTCTGACCACGCGTCCGTCCGCTTGTTGCCTCAAGAGTCCCGTGCTGCCGAGCAGAACCACCTCAGCCTCGGGGCTCATGCGCTCGGTCAGGCGGTAGGCATCGGAGCCCAGCGCCATCAGGGAGGCAAACGGGTTGTTGTCCAGATCGAACGGTTCGGCCAGCTCCGCAAACACTCGATCTCCAGCGAGGAACCAGGGGAGTTCGCTGACGTGGAAACCGCGGAGCTCGGCAAGACTGCCGGCACGAGCTCTACGCGTTGTCTGAGAGCTCGCGTAAATGGGCAGGTGGTCTGCGAAATGGAACCGGAGGGCGGGAACCAACGCGTTGGCTTCCGTGTTGTCGATAAGGGCGACGACGGCGTCCACATCCTCTCGCGCTCTGGGAAGAAACTCGAGCTCTTCGCCCAGCAGACGGGCAAGCTCGTCGCGGCGACTCTGGCTGCCGGCCACGTGCATGGCACTGCCGACAGCTTCGGTGATGGTTCTCAGGTCGGTGAATGGCTGGACGGTGAGCGCAAGCCCGGTGCCGTCTGCGTTTTCCGTGAGCGTGCGTCGCGCTCTCAGGGACCAGTCGTCATAGTTATGGAAGAGCAGCGCTCGGCTGACGCCATCGGCCTGCAGCCGCCTGGCGATGGTCCGGGCTTCGTCCTCGATCGCCAGCCCGAACTGGCTGAAACCGGTGACGGTGGGAACGCCCTCATCCAGGTAGTTCAAGGCCAGCACCGGCAGTTCCGGGTTCAGTTCGCTCAGGGTAGTGACCGCCGATTTCTGCAGGGGGCCGACCACCAGGTCGGCACCCTCTGCCAGCATGCGCTCATAGAGAATTGGAATGGGTTCCGCTGCGGAGTCGTAAACGGTGATCGTCAACCAGCTGGCAGAGTTCGCGCTGATGCTGGCAGTGATGAAACCGTCCCGGACGGATTCTCCCGCCCGCGCCAGCGGCCCGGACAGGGGCAACAGCAGGGCGACGCGAACCGGCTCGGTCTCCTCGTTCAGCAGCCGGGTGACGGCAACTGGCGGTATGAGCGCGGCCGGGTGTTCAGGGTGTTCAGTAAGCCATTCGCGCACCGCCTCCCGGCTCGCCTCCAGGGAGAAGGGCGTCACCACAGCCGACTGCAGGCTCAGCCAGCCAGGCAATTGGTCGAGGTCAGCGTTGTCAGCGGACGCGTTCTGATCAGTCGCAGACAGGGTCAGCGATCTGTTCAGCAGCTTCCAGATCGGCTCGTTGTCGGTCGGGTCGTCTCCTGCCGCAGCGATGCGGGCGCGGAGGGCGCAATCGTAATCTCCGTCGGCTGCGCACAGAGCGCTCGAGATCCGGAGCGCTCTGGGCGCGTTCAATACGTCAGTGCTCAGGCCGGCCATCGCCGTGCGCGCCGTGTCGAGCTCGTTCTGACGGACGGCCAGCGCGGCGGTCAGCAACTGATAGTCCGGCAGCAACTCTGCATCCAGCCAGCCCGGCTCGAGCGCGGTAAAGGCACCCATCGCCCCTGATACCGCCTGCTCGGACACGACGGCCCCGCTGGATGCGTCCGGTTGGCTGGTTTCGAGGTAGGCCCAGGCTGCCTGCAGGTAGAGGGCAGCGGCTCGATCGGCCGGTGCGCTGGCGGCACGTTTCATCAACGCGGCAGCGCTGGCGGAAGCCTCGACGGGCTCGCTGGGTACCTTCGAATCAATGGGCGTCGTCGTCGCGCAGGCGGAAACCAGCAGCAGGAGGCTGATGACGCTCAAGTGCCGGATCTTTGGTTGCTTCAGATCGAAGCACCGCAGAAAAGGCAGCGCCCGGGGCTTTCGGTTCGTGCGGAGGATGTGTTTACTCTTGCGCATGACAGTTAAATCAGACTCGAGCCCGGAAGCAGGTGTGCTCTACGTGGTGGCGACACCCATTGGACACCTGGCCGACATCTCGCAGCGAGCGGTAGATGTCCTTGGTGCCGTTGAGACGATCGCTGCGGAGGATACCAGACGCACGCTGACCCTGCTGCGCGCCGTTGCCCTGGAGGCGCCGAATCTGGTCGCGCTGCACGAGCACAACGAGCTGAAAGCGGCGGAAAGTCTGGTCAGTCAGCTGCTCGATGGCGGCACCGTGGCGCTGGTGAGCGACGCAGGCACGCCGCTGCTTTCTGACCCCGGCTTTCATCTGGTCCGCCGCTGTTTCGAGGCCGGCGTGCCTGTGCGGCCGGTGCCTGGACCCAGTGCGGTGATCGCCGCCATGAGCGTCTGCCCGCTGCCGCTGGCCGGTTGCCGATTCGAAGGTTTTCTCCCCGCCCGTGCGGGCACCCGGCGCGCGGCGCTGACGACGCTGCTGGAATCCGGCCAGCCTGTGGTCTTCTTCGAAGCGCCTCATCGTCTGCGCGACTGTCTGCTGGCGCTCGATGAGTTGGCGCCCGAGCGACATGTGTTTGTGGCCCGGGAGATGACCAAGCGGTTCGAAACCTATCTGTTGGGCAGGCCGGCTGATCTGGTGCAGAAGATGGATGCGGCCGAGCAGTGGCGGGGCGAGGTGGTCTGCATCCTCGAAGGGGCTGCGGATCAGGCCGCGAGCGCAGCCGAGCAGCAGCGGGTGATGCGGATCCTCAGCGGCGAGTTGCCGCCTGCCCAGGCTGCCCGCATCGGTGCCCAGATCCTCGGCGTGAAAAAGAAGGTGCTTTACGGACTTGCGAGCGGCGACGCCTGAGCAGCGCTATACTGGCTTCGAGCTGGCCAGGCAGTCGCTGGTGGTGGCATTGCCGTCACGAGAGGAAAGTCCGGGCTCCATAGGACAAGGGCGCCAGGTAACGCCTGGGGGGCGCAAGCCCACGGAAAGTGCCGCAGAAAGCAAACCGCCTAAGCCGCCATCGCCTGCGATGGCGGACGGTAAGGGTGAAAGGGTGCGGTAAGAGCGCACCGCGCATCTGGCAACAGATGTGGCAGGGTAAACCCCGCCCGGAGCAAGGCCAAATAGGAATCCTTCTGGTGTGGTCCGCATCGGATTCGGGTAGGCTGCTCGAGGCGTCCGGCGACGGGCGCCCTAGATGAATGACTGTCAGACCTAGAAGACGCTCGCGTCTTTGCGGTCAACAGAACCCGGCTTATCGGCCAGCTCGTTTTTTACTCTCTAACGGACTTAAAAAATTTCTGTTTAGTCCTAAACGTTCTTATACTTAAAGTAGATTCTAGATATCCCCGCCTAGTTGAGGTCTTTTAACGAATAACCCTGATTTTCCTCTCCCTGGAGCCAAAAAACCCCTTATGAATCCGAG
>Ga0316194_10002503_pt1 | contig 12841 bp, 10 predicted proteins | sample CroRivsedime1_MG_FD_204936 | JGI IMG/M metagenome (GOLD analysis project Ga0316194, IMG submission 204936) | Coastal sediment microbial communities from Maine, United States - Cross River sediment 1 | ecosystem: Environmental > Aquatic > Marine > Coastal > Sediment | place: USA: Maine...
ACGTTTTCTTGTGAGAAGTCCACCTGCAGCCGGCTCTCGATGGCCAGAAACCAGGACTTGGCCGTCTGGGCGGCGAGCGAGAGTCGGGCGAAGGCATAGTCCGCTTGCGCGGCCTCAAAGTCGGAGGCCGCCGCGGCCTTGCCCGCCCGGATGCGGCCCCACAGGTCGACCTCCCAACTGATGTCGAGGGAGACGCCGCTGCTGGTGCGAGAATCCCCGCCCTCGAAATCGCCGTTGGACGAGCCACCGGCTCCCAGGCTGACAAACGGGTACATCGGCGCTCCGGCGCGGATCGCCGCCTGCCGCGCGACCTCCAACTGAGCGGCGGCGGTCTGCAGGTCCTGGTTGTTCGCCAGGGCTTCGGCAACCACCGCCTCGAGCAGCGGGTCCCGGAAGTCGTCCAGCCAGCCGGTGGAGACCTCCTCGGGCGCGGCATCCTTCGCGGCCGCCCAGGTGTCCGGAGTCTCGACTTGCGGCGGCAGCGCTGTCTCTGGTGGCTGTCGGACGGCGCAGCCGGCAAGCAAGCCCACAAGCAGCAGCGAGAGTGTCAAGCCAACGCGGCGAGGCACCTGGCGACATTGGCCGAGACAAGTCATCGAGTTTCTCTGATCTAGCATCTTTCGGGAGGTATCGGGTGGTTCACGCCTCTCTATGAAACGACCATAGTTCTACAGCGCTGCAGACCCAACCTGGTCGAGTCTGGTCCCGGCAAGAAACGGCTAGATCGCTGAATCTCCTTTTCACTGCCCTGCGGCCTTTGCCGCCATCCACTGCTCACTTCGCCGGCGAATACCAAATCGGCGAGCTCCAAGCTCGCTCCTGAATGGTCGGCGGCACGATGTCGGTAATCGGCAGATTGTTGCGCACCGAGTCGTAGGTCGACCAGCGCGGGGTCGGGATCTCCAACACCCGCACGTAATAGGCTGCCGACCCTGTCTCGTCGAAGTCCGGGTCGGTCCAGACGGCGGCGAGCTCGGCATCGCCGATGCTGTTCTTGTAGGTCGCTGTCTTGAGATCCACGGTGTTGCCCACCGGCGGCACGTTGCCATCCTTGTCGACCGTGCGGCCATCGGCCAGCGCTACGTCGTAGATCTTCTCGACCGATCGGCCCAGGCGCGCATCGAGATAGACCTTGATGATCTGGATGCGATCGAGGTTGCCGCTCTCGGGGTCCTTGAGCGCCCACACCGCGAAGGTCGGAGCCTTGGCCGTATCGGGCTTGGCGGGCAGATCCTGTCCCATCGGCACGCCCTCATCGTAGGCTTCCTGCACGAAGTTGTCGTCGCTGGTCAAGTTGCTCGGGTAGCCCCAGCCGCCGAAGAACCGCAACCGAATCAGGGTGCCCGATGTGCCGTAGGTCTCCTTGCTCAGCATGCCATCGAAGATGCCTTCGCGAGTGTTCTCCTCGGCCCATACGGCGGCGGTTCCAGCGCTGCTCACCACCGGACCCTGAACCCCCGAGGCCTGCATTTTCGAACTCAGTCGTTTCTCGGGCGTATCGTCGATAGTCCCGTGACCTCCCTCGAAGTTGAACTCCTCGTTGCCCTGATAGCCAGAGTGGAAATCGGCACCCGCGACCACACCCATTTTGTAGGGGTTGTACCCCACCGCTTGCTCGATCCGGAAGCCGTCGCCGAGGGCCTGCCGGTAGAAACCGTGCTTGATCTGGCTGGGCATGCCGATGTTGATCATGTTCGGATACTGCTCGAAGTCGGCGAACTCGTCATTGGGTGAGAGCAGCGGATGAGCATCGGACGATCCCTTGATCTGTGCCATCTCGAAAAGCGGCTCGTTCTCCTGCTGACGCCGCGCGTAGCGCTCGTTCATCGGCTCACCCTGGAATGTCGTGTTCACAGACGTCGGCATCATCGGCGAGAACATCCACCCGTCGGAGACATTGGCGTTGTGCGGGATGGCAAAGGTGGAAATCCCGGCAGCACGCTGGCTCTCCAGGTAGGTCCACAGATCCTGGGGAAGCTGGGAGTCGAACGACGAGAACGGCACGACCGGAGGCTTGTCGCGGAAGAAGACGTTGCGGTGCATGTTCTGGCCGTTGGGAATCGAAGTCCACTCGTAGGCGTAGAGGGTCGTGAACTCGCCCGGTTTGTAGAACTTGTCAGCGGTCTTGATGAACTTCGCCCAGTTCCCGACACGCAGCTCGGGTGTGTTGTAGTCCTCCATCGGTTGGTTCGCGAGCAGGGTGCCGATCAACTCGCTCACATACTTGGCGCCCCCGCCGGTCGGATCCTTCATGCCCTCAGTGAACCCCTTGGCGAACTCCGACTTCGACAGCGGGCTGTCGGGGTTTACGAGGTCTTTGAGAACACCGTAGTACTCCGAGTGATCGGTGATGGCCACGAAGTCGTACGGTGTGCGCCGCTGGATCGTGTTGCCGTTGGTGGGATGCGGGATCTCTTCACCCAGGCCGTACTTGTAGGCATTCTCCCAGGACCCCGACCCGACCGTGTAGCCGTCGAACGAGTTTTCGGTATGCATGTGCTGTTCACCGAAATAGACGTTTTTCAGCGGATTCGGCTTGCCCGAGTCCCGACCGGGCTCACCGGTCGATTGCGCGACGGCAAGGGCTGGCAAGACCACGATTGCCATCACGATTGCGAAGACCAAACTGGGATTCTTAGCTTCGTTCATGCTTCGACTCTCCTTTTATCATTTCCCATTTGCAACCACTCACAACCCACCTCTCATTCTTCACTGCCCGCTGTGCCAGGAGGGCACAAGGGCCTCCCCTGCTCCCAAGCCATCTCAATCTATCGACTACCGAATCCGATTTCTGGCCAAATTGTGCCAGAATCGTCGGAAGGCTTGGCACCGAACCGTATTGTCGAGGCGTCCCCAGGAGTCTCGAGGTTGACGGCTGGGCGCGCATACGGCCGACGGCTGAGGTGACGACCCGATGTTGAACACTCCAAGGTCAGCTCCATGACTACTTCCCCCCCGATACCCCTGATTCGCTTGGTTCACCCCCAGGCGTTCGCGGGATTCGCGCAAGAGACTGGTGCGCCTATGAATCGGCTCCTTCGCCGTGCGGGACTGCCGGTCTACTGCGATGACCCGGCTGCGCTTGTGCCCTTGCGAAGGGCCTGGGCCCTGTTCGAGGCAACAGCTCAAACAGTCGATCCATCGGTGGGGTGGCACGTCGGGCGGTTCGTTGGGGACAATCATCTGAGCGCCGGTCTCCTGAAGAGACTCGAACATGCTCCGACCCTTTACCAGTCCCTCCACCGCCTGGTCCGGCTGATCAGCTCTGAGGCCTCGCACCTCAAGCTGGGCATCGGAGAACGACACGACGACATCGTGTTCTACACATCCTACTCGACGCTCAAGGATTGGCCGGGCTACGCGGTCTCCCAGGCCTACCAGCTCGAGGTCTATATCGACATCGTCCGGCACTACCTCGGACGCAATTGGGTACCGGAGGAGATGGGCATCGAGCACTCCGTGGTTCCAGCCGTCGCGCAGGAGCACTTTCCCGACACTCGCATCCTGCCAAACCAGCCGCTGGGATACATCACGGTTCCGCGCGCTTGTCTGCACAGGTCGGCCTCCCCCCCCGCTCCGCAGAGCACCCAAGAAGAGTCGGTCACTCTATCGAGCGACTTCGATCTCGTCGATACCCTGAGAGCGATGGGCAGCGCCTACCTGCCGGATGGCTACCCATCGGTGCCGCGGATGGCAGCGGTGTTGGAGATGTCGGGTCGTACCCTGATCCGACGGCTGGCCGAGCGTGGGTTGACCTATCAAGGCGTGATCGACGAGGTGCGATTCCGATCAGCCACCGATCTGCTGCGGGATTCGGGTTTGCCGATCGGTGACATCGCGAGATCCGTCGGGTTCGACGACCCGGCTCATTTCGCCCGCATGTTCCGCCGCGTCGGGGGCTCGAGCCCCAGGCAGTTTCGCAAGTCGGTCTCCGCCTGAGCGCGGCTCTGCCCGACCCCGATGGGAAGCGGCTGCGATCTCGTCGTCTCCCACATCTGCCTGCAAAACGGTTGCCGCAGATAAGCAAGGGAGGGCACAAGCCCCTCCCCTGCAATCCCACTTCGCACTTCTCATTTCCCACTCCTCACTGCTCCAATGCTCCATTGCTAGCCGCCGCAGGCGGCGGCCACTGCTCTCTGGCTACGGCAACCTGTTCTGCAACCCCGGATAGAAATCTCTCCTGCTGACCAGCGACGAATCCGGCGTGTACCAGATCGGCGAGGTCCAGGCACGTTCCTGGATGGTCGCCGGCACGTCCGGCAACGGTTCCATGCCGAGCTTCTTCGCATCGTAGGTCGACCACCGCGGGGTCGGGATCTCGATCACGCGCACATAGTAGAAGGCGTGGCGAGAAGGATCAAAATCCGGATCCGTCCATAAGCCGGAGAGCTGGGCATCGCCGATGGTGTTCGTATAGCTCGCATCCGGGATATTCACGGTGTTGCCGACCGGTGGAACCTTGCCGGTGTCCGGGTCGGGCTGGCGACCATCCGACCACGCCAAATCGTAGACGTGCTCCCAGGGTTGACCGTCCTTGCCGTACCAGCCCTTGACGATCTGGATCCGGTCGATGTTGCCACTCTGCGGGTCTTTCAGCGCCCAAACCATGAAGGTCGGTGCCTTGGCCCCGTCGGGCATCGCCGGCAGGTCGCCACCCATTGGCACGCCGTTCGCGTAGCCCAGTGCAACCCAGTCGTCCGCAGCCAGGGTGGCTTTCGAGAAGTCCCAGCTGCCGAAGAACCGGACGCGGATCAGCGGTCCCGAGGTGCCGAAGGTCTCCTTGGCCTTGATGCCGTCGAAGATCGCCTCGCGGGTATTCTCCGGCGCCCACACGCCGGTGGCACCACCGGTACCGAAGGACCTCGGGGCCTCTCCGGCCACCGTCACGGGGGCGTTGATGCGGATCTCCGGGGTCTTGTCGGTGTTGCCGTGGACCCCGGTGTAGTTGAACTCCTCGTTGATGGAGGCGGCGTCGTGCGAGTCGGAACCGCCGACGATCCCGAACTTGTAGGGGTTGGCACCGATCATCTCCTGGAAGCCGACGCCGTTGGTGAGCGCGCGACGGATGTAGCTGTGGTCGATCATGCCCACCACCCCGCCGGAACCCAGAAGGTGGACGAACCCCTGCTCGAAATCGGCGAACTCGTCATTCGGTGAGATGCGCGGATGGGTCTCCGAAGCTCCTTTTGTCTGGACGATCTCGGTCGCCACCGAATTCAGCTGACTCCGCTCGGCCCACTTCTTGTCGATGGGTACCCCATAGGAGTTGAAGGGTGGGTACATCAAGCTGTTGGAGACGTTGCCGTTGTGTGGGATCGAGAAGTTCTCGTGTCCCAGACCACGCTGGATCTCCTGGTAGGTCCAGAGGTCCTCCCGCATGACCGAGTCGAAGGACGAGAACACCGCGTCGGGGCCCTCGTCGTCGCGGAAGAACACGTTGTGGTGCATGTTGGCCGAGTTGGGCTGCGACGTCCACTCGTAGGCGATGAGCGTCGTGAACTCGCCCGGCGCGTAGTGATTGTTGGCGGCGTCCTTCTGCCCGTTCCACGCGGTGGCCATGACCTCGGAATCGGCGAGGTAGGGGATCATCTCGCCCACGGTGAGCGAGGTGGCGATCTGCTGGAACGCGTCCTCACCCTTGCCGGCGGCCATCAGCTTGCCGATCGGGGTGTCGCGCTGGGCGCTGTCCGGGTCGAGGAGCAGCGGCATCATGCCCAGGTACTCGGAGTGGTCGGTCACGGCGCACCAGTCGTAGGGCGTCGCCTTCTGGATCATCTCGCCCGTCGTCGACTTCTTGATCGCCTTGCCCTTGCAGAAATTGTAAGCGTCGTCCGGCGTGTTGCGGGTGCCGAAGGCGAAGGCGTCGGGCGAGTTCACCGTATGTAGGTGCTGCTCGCCGAAGTAGACGTTCTTGAGCGGATTCGGCTGGTCCGAGTCGCTGCCAGGCTCGCCGGTCGATTGGGCCATCAACGGTCCGGTCACGAGCACCAAGACCACAATCATCACGACAAAGATTCTCGGCTGTTTCATCGCTCTTCTCCTTTGTTCCTCATTATTCCTTTGTTCCTCATTATCCAGTGCTCACTGCTCATTGCCCACTGCCCGCTGCCGGCACAGAGGCCGGCCGCTTCATGGCTCCACTGCTAGGCGCCGACAGGTGCCGGCCATTGCGTCATGGCCCTCCTAATACTGTCTCAGCAACTCTTCCTTCTCCCGGTCGTAGTCTTCCTGGGTGATCAGCCCCTGGTCGAGCAGATCGTCGAGCTCCCTGAGGCGATCCTCGAGCTCCGAATTCTCGTTGTAGGGTCCATCGTCGTCGTAGTCTTGCTGCTCGTCGTAGTAGTCCTGGCGCCGGTTCACACGGCGGGTCGTGCGCCGTGCCGTGCGCCGGGCCACACCTCTGACGGACGTCGGTCCGACCAGCGGGGCGCCGATCACGTCGATGAACAAAGCCGCGAAGGCACCGCTGCCGGATTCCGGACCATCGAGCACCTCGACCTGGTAGGCCAAACTTCGCTCGGTGAGGACGGGGTCCTTCAAAACCACAGTCAGGTCCCGCAGCTCCTCCTCTTGCTTGACGGTGAGTACGGCATTGGGCGGGACCTCGGCGAAGCTCTCCTCTCCCTCGGTCCAGGATCCCAGAAATTCTTCGAGGCTCACTCGGCCGACAATCCGATGCGGCCGGTCGGAGAAATACAGCACATCGTCCCCGATTCCCTCGAGGGTGAGGACGCCGTCAGCGAGGGTTACGCCCTCGGCGTGTTGTACGAAGAGATACTCGACCTCCTCGACCTCTGCGACCTCTTCGGTGGCCGGGGCGGCGGGCTCTTCGGCCGTTTTCTCAGGTGTGGCACATCCACTCACGACCACGACGCTCATGATCACGAAGAACGCCACGGTGACCACGAGCGAGAGGTGATTACGCCATCTCGGTTGTCTCATCTTGCCCTCCAATGCCCACAGCTTCCGCTGCTTCCTGTCAAGTTGCGGCTCGCTGTTATGTTGCGAGAAGCATCCTAGCAAGTATGTTGCGAGAAGCATCCTAGCAAGCCGATCTCAGCACTTCTGGCCTTTTTCTGCCAACTGAAGGTGCCAGCCGATTCCTCCAGGCTCGGGATATACGGCGTACGCCGATCGCGTGAAAAGACACGATTCCGGGCACGAGATCGGACGCTTGTTCCTCGAAAGTGGACAACCGGGCGAGGCTCGGGGTATACGGCGTACACCGATCGCGTGAAAAGACACGATTCCGGGCACGAGATCGGACGCTTGTTCGTCGAAAGTGGACAACCAGGCGAAGTTTGATCCTCTTTGAAACCACTCAAGGCCATCGAGGAGCACTTCGAGCCCCGCACCTATGGACCTCGACCCGAGGCGCTGTCCTCGCCTGCTTCATTCACCAGTGGTTTCGGTGGAGAGAAAACCGACTGGTCAACCTGGCGCCGGATCCGAGACTCGGCCGACGAAGGGAAGACCCGGCGGAAAGCTACTCAAAGGGAATCTGGGGTCGGGAGCGCCTCTTCGAAGCCTTTCGACTGCCTCACGATACGCAAATACAAACCACGCATAGGCCTTGAACAGTTCTGTCCGCGCAGATCGGGTCGCCGCGTGACAAAGAGGTGCCACGGCCTTCTTGAGCTTGCGAGGTCGATGATGCGGATTATGCGAGGAAACGGTTCTCACGCCGAGCGGCTTCGTGCCGCCTCGCGAATGGAGCTTCCGAGTCTCGACTTCTATGCTCTTAACCAGCTCGCGGATCCGAGATCGGTAGGTTTCGGTGGGTAGATGTCGCCAACAGGGCAAGGGATCAAGCTGAACCAGCTCGCGCCTTTCAAACTCGACGCTTGGAGGTTCCTTTCCCAGCAAACGGTCGCCGTACTGCTTTGTGCGATCGATCCAAACGCCCTCGAGCGGCTCGCCCCTCGTGAGAGCTCTCACACACTGAGCCCCGGGCCAGTCCTCAGGTCGCCCTACCAGACCTTCTTTGCAGCCATGGGACAGCACGTAGCGAAGTCGGTCTACCTGCGCCGCCTCTTCATCGCTGACGATGATTGCCTGATACCTCCGGCCCCAGAACCTCTCCTTCCAGCGGTGCATTCGACCGACCTCTCTGGCCACGTCCGAGTTGAGATAGTTCATGAAGCGCGCCATCTGCATCTGAAGAGCGTCTTCTACGCTCACGAGCAGATGGTAGTGATTCGAGAGGAAGACGAAGGCGTGGATCTCGACGGAATAGAGCCGCTGTGCCCGGCCCAAGACCCCAATCACAATCCGTTTCAGCTTCTTGCTCGGTTTGAGGAGGAAACGACCCTGCACTGTACGGCATGTCACCTCCACAAGTGCTCCGCCCTCAGGGATGAATCGCAGTCTTCTTGCCATGTCTCGTTAGACGGAAACGATCCTCCCGATCTCGCACAATCGGCTGGCACCTCTTGGATGGCACGAATGGGCCAGAATCAAGCCCCGCATTGCGGCAAGATACCTCTGATCCTCGCGCGGCGTCCGTGTGTCCGCGCCATGCAGACCGTCATGCGCGATCCGACACGAGCAAAAGCCCGCCCTCGAAACTCACCTGGAGGCCACGCAGCCGGCATCTGGATCGCTCTGCTGGCCCTCGCCGTCGCATCCTGGGGAGAGGTGCCAGCCGATTCTGGGGATCTCGCACCGCTGATCGAGGAGGGTCGACAAGAGGTGCCAGCCGATTCTCAAGAGGTGGGTGGCGACGAGACGCAGGAGGTTGATTCCGAGGACACGAAAGAGCCCGAGAAGGGCAAGAAGGACCAGGGCCGACAAGCGACACCCGGCGCACCGAGCAAGTCCGGCTACGACGAAATCCCGATGGCCGGCGGGCCGACCAGTGTCGAGTCTGACCTCCAGTCCAATGACGAGTTCAAGAATCCGGTCTTCGGATTCCTCCAGTGGGCGGTCGCGCCCCTCTACGACTTCAAGGACCGGGTCAATGGCACCTGGGGAATCGCCTTCGGAGTCGACTACAACTTCCTCAATCAGTACGCGTCTTTCAGCACCACGGAAAAGCAGGCTACGAGTGGTGCCTTGAGGTTCTATGGCACATGGAACCTGTTCCACTCCAAGGAGAAGGTCGATGGGGGTGTCGTGTTTCGCGTCGAGAACCGACACAAGATCGGCGGAGGGGTCGTGCCACGCGACCTCGGCTTCGACGCCGGATCGGCCCTGAGTACCGCCAGCTTCAAGGACTTCGCCTGGGGCCTCACAAGCCTCTACTGGAAGCAGTTCTTCGCCAAACGCAGATTCGCCTTCGTCTTCGGGCAGATGGATCCCGGCGACTTCATGGATGCCTACCCGCTGCTGAGCGCCTGGACCGCATTCATGAGTGACGCCTTCTTCAACAACCCGGCGGAGGCCCTGCCGCAACAGGGCGTCGGATTCGTGACGCGTCTGTTCCTGAACGACCACTACTACATCTCCGGCGGCATCCACGATGCCCTTGCCGACGCGGACGGTTTCAACGTAGCCCAGCTGCTCGACGGCGAGGATCTCTTCTACTGGGCGGAGGTGGGCTGGTCCCCGACCGCCAAGGCGGTTCCCGGTGACTCGATCCACTTGACTTACTGGCAACAGGACGAATTGGATGAGAAGGACACCGAGAAGAGCCGGGGGTTCGCGTTTTCTGTCGCGCCGCAGCTTCACAGTCGATACCTACCCTTTCTGCGCATCGGCTACTCCGAGGGCGACGCGGCCATCATGCGTTGGATCTATGCCATCGGTCTCGGGATGGAGATGCGGGAAAGTGACCTTCTCGGTATCGCGACGAGTTACGGTGCACCGGTGGAAGCCAATACGGACGCCCAGCTGACCACCGAGCTCTTCTACCGGATCCAGATGACCGAACACCTGCAGGTCACCCCGGCTGTTCAGATGACGCGCAATCCTTCCTTCAATCCTCTGAAGAAGAACATCTGGGTCGGCAGCGTGCTGCGGATGCGGCTGGCCTTCTAGGAGGGACCGTGGCAGGAAACGGCCAGAACTGGCGAAACCAATTCCATAGCGTGTCAACTGGAGAGGCCCATGGAAATGGCACTCACACATCGCGGACGCGGCAGACAAGAGGCAAGGCCGCGCAGCTGGCGGGCAAGACGCCTGAGTACTGGCTCGCGGTGCCGGGCTACGAATTCTCTGAATCTGCGGCCAACAAAGCTGAACCATCCCGATGACTGAGCAACTCCTCGGGCTTTTGGAAAAGGCCGGTCATGCGATCAGCCTGATTGCCGTAGTTGTGATTGTCGGCGGATTCATCCTGGCCGCGGTGCGTTATGCGCGTCGCTACCGCGGAACGAGTCTGGAGATCGAGGGACGCTGGCCGTGGCAATCGTCACCCGAGCCCCAGGGAGAGCAGAACCATGCCTGAAGAGGTACACCAGCTGCTCGGCCTCGTGGTGAAGGGACTGGAGATTGCCGGGGCCAGAGCAGAGGTCAGGCCCCTGACCGATCGCGACCGGTGGATCTGTGATCAAATCGGCCCGCTGCGGGACAAGGGCCTGCTGTTCACCGGCATCGACGTGATCGGTGACTTCATGACCGAGCTCAACGTCACCAGCCCGACCGGTATCCGTGAGCTCGGAGACTTGGGTAAGCTACCCGTTGCCAAGGAGCTCATCGACGCGATTCAGATGTGCGTAGAGATGCAACAATCGTAAGCCCCGATCGACCTCTGCCCCTTACTCGAGATTGCGAATGACTGCCCCTTTGGATCAGCCCCTGTTCTCCCTCGGATCGACCACCGTCACCCGCGGGATGATTCTGACCACCGCTGTCGTGCTGGTCGTCAGCCTGGCGCTAGCCTGGCTCGTCAAGCGACTCACGATCAAACACTTCGAGCGCCACGAGGCAGGCGATCCGGTTGCTGTCGAAAGCTTTGCCAAGCTGATGGCGGCACTCGTCTTTCTGGTGGGATTCGATATCGTGCTGCACATCTTCGGACTCCGACTGGCTTCGCTTTTTGCGGCTGGCGGGGTCTTTGCTCTGGGAGCCGGATTTGCGGTCAAGAATACGGCCGAGAACTACATCTCCGGGTTCATCCTGCGGCTCGACCAGACGATTCGGCAAGGCGATGTGGTCGAGTTCAGGGACAGGCTTCTGACGATCGACCGAATCGGCCTTCGCTCCACTGTCGGCAGAACCGCGGATGGAGTCGAAGTCCTGGTGCCGAACTCGACCCTGGCGAGCGCGACCGTCAACAATCTCACCCGGAAGGATCGCCTGGTCCGGATCACCGCGCAGGTCGGAGTGGCTCTCGACTCTGACCGGCCGGCCGTTCGCAAAGCTCTCGAGAAGGCTGTTGCCGATTGCGACTGGAAGTCGGAGAAGCAGGAGGCGATGATCAGCCTCGAGGAATTCACTTTTCAATCCATCATCTATTCGGTCAGCCTCTGGATCGAAGACGTTTCGCGGGTGAAGCAGGCGAAATCAGAGCTCAACGAAACCATCTGGCGCGAGCTCGATGCCGCAGGCATCACCCTGGATTAACGACCAGCCAATCGGGCTCGTTGTCGACCAGGCCGAAGCCGCCTCGCAAAGCGATCTGGAAACCGTCCTATCCGAAAATAGGATCGTGGAGTAACTTGAACTCAGAGCAGGGAGTTCCGTGCGGGTAGGATTCGCCAATGAGAACCGGGTTCTGAAGGAACAATTAAGAGGCCGCAAGCTCAGGCTAACCGATGATCAGCGACGGCGACTCGCCGCGAAGGCCAAGCGACTCGGTCGGCAGTGGTCGTCAAACCTCGACAGCCGTATCTCGAGTGGGCCAGGCGGGACGATGAAGAAGGGCTCGCCGAGTCGGTCTTCGAGACGCTCCGGAAAGAGCCAACGGTTTACCTCCTACCGGAATACGAGGCGTCCTGGCCGAAGAATCGGACCCTCGAGATGTTCCGGGAGTGGTTCGAGGTCCAGATGAGCTCAATCGTGGAAGATCTCTATCTGGGCGAGACGCTCGAGTACTTGCAGTAGTGGAGATCCCTCTGCCCAGGCTATTTGAATGCTTGTCGGCCGAGTTTTCGGATAGGACGGGCTGGTTCTAGTCGGCCGGTTCCTTCACGGGGAGGACTCTCCGATCAAAGGTCCGCAGCTCGTAACCGGTCTCAGCGACCGGTCGGACGGACGATTCTGTTGCTGACTACTGTCCTCGGTCGTGGCTCATTGTTACCAAAATTGTTACCTCCGTGTTGTCAGGTGCTGTCGTTGATGGCGCCTGTGAGCGCAGCGGAGGTTGTGCATTCTCTTCAAGTCCTCGGACGCGCTTTCGGCCGGCGCTCTCGGCTTCATGCCGCGAATTCTGGTCCTTACTACCCTGCCCCATCGCCGACCCGAAGGCCACCGATTCGAGCGCATCAACGGTCGTCATTGCCTTCGCATGAGCGCGCCTCGACGCATCGGTCTACCCTACGGTCCCTATCCCCGGCTGCTTTTCACATACCTGACCACGGAAGCGGTTCGGACCAAGAGTCCCGAGATCCAGCTCGGCGCCACACCCAACGATCTGGCTCGCAAGCTAGGGCTGTCGGTGATTTGCGGACCCCGAGGCACAACGCTCCGGCTTCACGAGCAGCTTCGTCGCCTCCTACGCATGCGGCTCAGTTGGCAAACCACTGTGGGTCTCCACCCAACATCGTCTGGAAGCGGCAGGGTGATGTCGGACTCCCCTCTGTGGTGGAGGCTGGCGGGGGAGCTCCTCCCCAAGCGGCCAGTCTGGCGTCCCCAAGTCGTGTTGGGTCAGGACTTCTTCGAAGAGATCACGCGCTCGGCGGTCCCTGTGGATCTCCGAGCCATCCGCCAACTGCAGAGATCGCCCCTTGCCATCGACCTC
>Ga0316194_10002508_pt1 | contig 12828 bp, 13 predicted proteins | sample CroRivsedime1_MG_FD_204936 | JGI IMG/M metagenome (GOLD analysis project Ga0316194, IMG submission 204936) | Coastal sediment microbial communities from Maine, United States - Cross River sediment 1 | ecosystem: Environmental > Aquatic > Marine > Coastal > Sediment | place: USA: Maine...
AAGCCCGAGGACAAACTGTTCGACCGCGCGATCCGGCCGAAGCGACTCACCGAGTACGTCGGCCAGCCGGGCGTCAAGCAACAGATGGGCATCTTCATCGAAGCGGCGCGCAGGCGCGGCGAAGCGCTCGACCATGTGCTGATCTTCGGGCCGCCCGGCCTCGGCAAGACCACGCTGGCGCATATCGTCGCCAATGAAATGGGCGTCAACCTGCGGCACACGTCCGGACCCGTGCTGGAGCGCCCCGGCGATCTTGCCGCGATCCTGACCAACCTCGAGCCGAACGACGTGCTGTTCGTGGACGAGATCCACCGGCTGAGCCCCGTGGTCGAGGAGGTCCTGTACCCGGCGCTGGAAGATTTCCAGCTCGACATCATGATCGGCGAAGGGCCGGCGGCACGCTCGATAAAACTCGACCTGCAGCCGTTCACGCTGATTGGCGCGACTACACGAGCGGGCTTGCTGACGTCGCCGCTGCGTGACCGTTTCGGCATCGTGCAGCGGCTCGAGTTCTATTCCGCGGAGGAACTCGAGGCCATCGCGCGGCGCTCCGCAGAAATCCTGCAGCTGCCGATCGAAGCGGAAGGCGCGCGGCAGATCGCACGCCGTGCGCGGGGCACACCGCGCATCGCGAACCGCCTGTTGCGCCGCGTGCGTGACTTCGCCCAGGTCGAGGCGGACGGCGTCGTCACCGGCGCTGTTGCCGGCAGCGCCATGGATATGCTGCAGGTCGATCCGAACGGTTTCGACGCCATGGACCGGCGCCTGTTGCGGACGATCATCGACAAGTTCGACGGCGGGCCGGTGGGTATCGACAGCCTCGCGGCCGCCATCGGTGAGGAGCGCGGCACCATCGAGGACGTCCTGGAGCCGTTCCTCATCCAGCAGGGATTCATGATGCGCACGGCTCGCGGCCGCGTTGCGACCAGGAATGCCTACCTGCATTTCGGCCTGACGCCGCCGGCTTCCGAGGCACCGCCCGAATTACCGTTGTTCGACCGGGAGTGATCGAGCCATGGTGGACGTGACAGTGACAGAACCCTTCCAGTGGCCCGTGCGCGTTTATTACGAAGATACGGACGCGCAGGGCGTCGTGTATTACGCGAACTACTTTCGTTTCATGGAGCGCGCGCGCACCGAGTGGCTGCGTGCCCTGGGTGTCAACCAGGAGCGGATGCTCAATGAAGACCGGCGCATGTTCGTCGTGACCCGCACGGAACTGGACTTCATCGTGCCGGCGAGATTCAATGACGAGCTGATCGTCACCGCACGGCTCTCGGGCCTGAGCCGAGCTACGTTCGACATCGAGCAAATCATTTATCGCGACAGCCCGGGCGGCACGATCTGCTGCCGGGGCGGCGTTCGCGCTGCATTTCTGAATGCCGACACGCTGAAACCGCAGCGTGTGCCGGCGTCGCTATTCGAGGAAAACACATCATGACAAGCGACCTTTCGGTCCTCGGCCTGCTGCTGCAGGCCAGCATTCCCGTCAAGATCGTAATGATCCTGCTGATACTCGCGTCCCTCGTTTCGTGGACCATCATCTTCACGAAGCGCAGGCTGATCCGGCGCACGCGGGCGGCGTCGGACGATTTCGAAGCGTCCTTCTGGTCGGGCGGCGATCTCAACACGCTGTACCAGAGCGCGTCCCGCAAAAAAGGCGGGACGCTCGGCATGGCGAGCATCTTCGAGAGCGGCTTCCGGGAGTTCAATCGCGGCCTGCAGAGCGGCGAGGTCAATCCGGACAAGCTCATCGAGGAGTGTCGCCGCGCCATGCACGTGTCGCAGATGAGGGAGGTGGACCGCCTCGAGCAGGGCCTCGCGCCGCTTGCGACGATCGGCTCGACGAGTCCCTACGTGGGCCTGTTCGGCACGGTCTGGGGCATCATGAGCGCCTTCATGGCGATCGGCAACATGCAGTCCGCGACGCTGGCGACCGTCGCGCCGCCGATCGCCGAAGCTCTGATCGCAACGGCCATGGGGCTGTTTGCGGCGATCCCGGCCGTCATCGCCTACAACCATTATGCCGACAAGGTGGTGCGGCTCGAGTACCGCTATGACGGTTTCATGGAGGAATTCCAGAGCATCCTGCACCGACACGCGCGCGCCAAGACGAGGTAGCCGACATGCCGACCCCGCTGCAGAAACGCAAGCTCATGGGCGAGATCAACGTCGTGCCGTACATCGACGTCATGCTCGTGCTGCTGGTCATATTCATGGTGACGGCGCCGCTGCTGACGCAGGGCATCGAGGTCGAGCTGCCGAAGGCCGCTGCCGAACCGATCCAGGATGTGCCCAATACGCCGCCGCTGGTGCTCAGTGTCGATAAGGAAGGCAATCTCTATATCAACGTTGGCGATGACGAGGACCAGCCGACGACGGGAGAGGAAGTCATTCGCCGTGTCGGCATCGTGCTGCGAACCAGCCCGGAGACCCAGATACTCGTCAAGGCCGACCGCGCCGTGCCCTACGGCAACGTGGTCGGCGCCATGGTGGTTCTGCAGCAGGGCGGTGCCGAGAGCATCGGTTTCGTCACCGACCCGCTGGATACCTACCCGATACCCGAGTAGCGCGTGATTCGCGACCGCCACAACGTCATCCCCATGTTCATGGCGGTGCTGCTGCATGCGCTGATCGTGGCGTCGATGCTGTTCGCTTTTGATTTCACGCGCCGCAAGCCGCCGCCGATGCCGCTCGTGATCAAGGGCACGCTCGTCGCAGACAGCACGATCGTGCCGCCGCCCGTAAAGAAGGCGCCGCCGCCGGTGGTCGAGCGGGAGCCGCCGCCGGTCGTGGATACCGCCGCTGAAGACCAGGCGCGTCTGGCCGCGGAGGAGGCGAAGCGGCAGCAGGACGCCCTGGTGGAACAGCAACGGCTCGAGGAACTGCGCCGCCAGCAGGAAGCCGAGGAACAGCGCAAACGCGAGGAAGAAGCTCGCCGCAAGCGCGAGGAGGAGGCGGAGCTGGAGCGCAAGCGCCAGGAGGCCGAACTCGAGCGGCAACGCGAGATCGAGCGCCAGCGCGCGGAAAACGAGCGCAAGCGGCGCGAAGCCGAGGAGGCCGATCTGCAGAGCGCCATCAACGAGGAAGCGGAACGCATGGAGGCCATGAATTCCAACGAGATGGCGGCCTACCAGTTCGCGCTGCAGCAGCGAGTGCTGCGCAACTGGGCGCGTCCGGCGAGTGCGCAGGCTGGCCTGGACTGCCTGGTGCAGGTACGCCAGTCTGCGACCGGCGAAGTTATTTCTGCGCGCGTGGTAAGTTGTAATGGCGACGCGGCCGTCGAACGATCGATCGAAGCCGCGGTCTACAAGGCGTCGCCGCTGCCGTTGCCCGAAAACCGGCTGCTTTTCGATCCGAACTTGCGATTTCGCTTTATACCTGAACAATAGCCCGCCAATGACGGAAGTAGGTGTCTATCGTGCTTAGAAATTCATTCATTTTGGGATTCGCGACGTGCCTGTTCGCGGGCAGTGCCCTCGGCGACATCACAGTCGAAATCACCAAGGGCGGCGTGGCCCGGACGCCCGTTGCAGTGGTGCCGTTCGGCTGGGAGGGCCGGGCGGCCGACATGCCCCTCGATATCGCTGAAGTGATCGCGGCGGACCTGCAGCGCAGCGGTCGCTTTGCGCCGATTGCCGAGGAAAACATGCTGCAGAAGCCGACCACCGGGGCGGAACTCGATTTCGACGACTGGTCGTTCGTCAAAGCCGAAGCGGTGGTCGTCGGCCGGATCGTGCAGACCGGCGACAATGCGTACGACGTGAGTTTCCAGCTGTTCGACGTGTTTCGCCGCGAGCAGCTCGTCGGCTACCGCATACCTGCCAGCCGCGGCACGATGCGCATCGTCGCGCACCGCGCGGCGGACATGATTTACGAGAAACTGACCGGCATCAAAGGCGTATTCGCGACCAAGGTCGCCTTCGTCACTGCCGAGCGCAATCAGCAGGGACAGACTTTCCGCCTCGTCGTCGCGGACCAGGACGGCGCCAACGAGACTGTGGTCCTGCAAAGCGCGGACCCGCTCATGTCGCCGGCGTGGTCGCCGGACAGCCGGCGCCTCGCCTACGTCTCTTTCGAGAACGACCGCTCGTCGGTCTGGGTGCAGACGCTGCGCACCGGCAACCGCATCCAGGTATCCAACAAGCCCGGCATCAACGGTGCGCCATCGTTTTCGCCGGCAGCTGGTCCTGACGCTGGGCGGCATCGACGGCAATCTCGACATCCACGTGCTGGACCTGTCGACGCGGCAGACCCGGCGCCTTACCACCCACCGCGCCATCGACACGGAAGGCAGCTGGTCTCCCGACGGGCGCTACGTCTATTTCACCTCCGACCGCAGTGGCGGCCCGCAGGTGTACCGGGTTGCGGCCGCCGGCGGTACACCGGAGCGCGTGACCTTCGAAGGGAGTTATAATGCGCGCCCACGGCTGTCGCCGGATGGCAAGCGCCTGGCGATGGTGCATCTCGATCGCGGCAACTACCGGATCGCGGTGATGGACGTCAAGACCAAGGGCCTGCTGGTGGTGTCCGCGGGCCAGCAGGACGAGTCGCCGAGTTTTGCGCCGAACAGCGATACGCTGATTTACGCCACGCGCCAGGCGCGCAACGGGGTACTCGAAACGGTGACGGCCGACGGACTGATTCGCCAGCGCGTCAGTTCCGGGCAGGGGGATGTGCGTGAACCGGTGTGGTCGCCATTCCCGCGTTACTAGGTTGTGAGTTTGCATTAAAAAAAGGCAGTAACTTATTGTTTTAATTATATTCCGATCTGGCCGGAATACACTTCGCGAAGGACGACACGATGCTTAACTACAAACTGGTTGTAACCATACTGATGCTTGCGCTGCTTGCGGGCTGCGCATCGAACAAGGTGCCGGACCCGGAGCCCGGCGACAGCACCTATGACGCGGCGGGTTCCGGCGCGGATACCGACATGTATGGCGACGACCCGCTCGGCGGCGGCGCGGCGCTCGACGACGACTACACCGCGGGCGAGCTCACCAACGTCATTTACTTTGACTTCGACTCGTCGGAGGTGCGCGACGATTTCACCGATATCGTTGCCCGGCATGCGCTGATTCTCGCGAATGACGCGACGGTACAGGTGCGGCTCGAAGGCCACGCCGACGAGCGCGGCTCGCGCGAATACAATATCGGGCTCGGCGAGCGGCGCGCGCAATCGGTGCGCCGCATGCTCATGATCCAGGGCGCATCGGCAGCACAGATCGCGACGGTGAGTTTCGGCGAGGAACGCCCCGTCGCGTTTGGCAGCGACGAAGATTCCTGGGGACAAAATCGCCGCGTCGAGATCAAATACACCAATTAGCAGCAACGGTGATCGAAACGTGAAAGGTAGTCGTACGTTTGCAGTCTTACCGGCGGCCCTGGTGATGTCCGGGTGCCTGGCCGTCACGCCTCCGTCCGAGGACCCGGTGCTCATCAAGCTCGAAGAGCTGGACCAGCGCCTGCAGGCGGTGGAGCGCGTGGTGCAAAACCAGAGCCTGGTGAACATGACGCAGCAGCTGAGCGCCCTCGAGCGGCGTGTCGACGAGCTGCAGGGCACCGCGGAGGAAATCCAGTACAACGCGTCGACGACCTACGAGCGGCAGCGCGAGCTGTACGCCGACCTCGATGCCCGCATCCAGGGCCTCGAGAGTACGCTGCAGGCACGTGGCAATGTGAACGTGCTCGACGGGGGGCCATTGCCTCCGGGTCAGCTGCCGGTTCCCGGCGGCTCCGACCGCGACAACTACCAGGCCGCGTTCGAGCTGCTCAAGGAACAGCGCTACGAGCCGGCGGCGCTGGCGTTCCAGCAGTTCCTGAAGACTTACCCTGACAGCGAGCTGGCCGACAATGCCCAGTACTGGCTGGCGGAGTCGCATTACGTTACCCAGCAGTTCGAAAAGGCGCTGTCGGCATTCCAGACGGTCATCGATGACTATCCGCGTTCCCGGAAAGTGCCCGATGCGTTGCTGAAGATGGGGTACTGCAATTACGAGCTGCAGCGCTGGGACGTGGCGCGCGCCGCCCTGTCCAAGGTGCGCGCGGACTACCCGGAAACGACGGCTGCAAGGCTCGCCGGCCAGCGGCTGGAAAGAATGGGGTCGGAAGGCGTCTGAGGCGCGGCCCGCTTGTCATTTGGCGGCTTTACGGTATTATGCGCGGCCTCGCGACCGGAGCCCGTGTCTCGGACATCCCCGGGGGTATAGCTCAGTAGGTAGAGCATCGGCCTTTTAAGCCGCTGGTCCTAGGTTCGAATCCTAGTGCCCCCACCATTTTCCTCGCGAGACCCATTTGGGGACAGTGACTTTAACCCATTTGGGGACAGTGACTTTAAGTTCCAGTCTAACCGTCGCTTCCTGGTCCTCGACTGGCACTTAAAGTCACTGTCCCCTTTAATAAACAGGCGACGCCGCCGGAAACTGCCGTTATCATTCAGCGTTTTGCGTAAAGGGCGCACGGGCAATTGGCCAAAGATCGCTGGAAAATCCATAAGTTCGGAGGCACCAGCCTCGCGGACGCAGACTGTTTCACTCGCGTAGCCGGTCTCATGATCGAGCGCCCCGGGGAACGCATCGGGGTGGTCGTATCCGCCATGGGCGGCATGACCAACGCACTCCTCGATCTCGCGAGCCAGGCGGAACGTGACGACGGCGCGTACGAGGCCGGCCTCAACGCCATCGGGGACCGCTATGCGCAGACGGCAAAAGCGCTGCTCGACGGCGAGGCGCTGGTGCAGGTCCTCGATGCCTGGGGACAGGATGCGGAGGATATCCGCGACGTCCTGAAAGCCATCGCGCTGGTGCGTTCGGCGCCGCAAAGGAGCCGCGACGTCGTCGCCGGCTTCGGCGAAATCTGGTCGGCTCGCCTGCTCGCCGCGCTGATCGGAAAACTGGCGCCCGGGCGCGGCGGCACCTGGGTCGATGCGCGCCAGGTGATCACGGTTCGGCAGACCGAACTCGGCGCCACCGTTCTGTGGGAGCCGTCGCGGGAAAATTTCAGGACGGCCGTGCCCGACGAGTTTTCCGGCATCGCCGTCATGACGGGCTTTATCGCAACCGACGAGACCGGCCTGCAGACGACGCTGGGCCGCAACGGCAGCGATTACTCGGCGGCTATTTTTGCCGCGCTCTCGAGCGCGTGCGAACTCACTATCTGGACGGATGTCGACGGCGTAATGAGCGCCGACCCCAACCGTGTGCCCGAGGCGCGCGTGATCGGGCAGCTCACCTATAGCGAAGCGATGGAACTCGCGTACTTCGGCGCGAAGGTGATCCATCCGCAGACCCTGAGCCCGGTGATCGACAACGAGATCCCCGTTTTCATTCGCAACAGCCGCAATCCGGAGCATCCCGGAAGCCGCATCGCGGCCGTTGCCGCGGAAGCGGACAGCATCAAGGGCATCACGGCCATCGGCGACATGGCGCTGGTGAATCTCGAAGGCGCCGGCATGATCGGCGTGCCCGGCACGGCGGATCGGCTATTTGCGTCTCTCAAGAATGCCGGGGTTTCGGTAACGCTGATCTCGCAGGCGAGTTCGGAGCATTCGATCTGTATCGCGGTGCCGCGGGCGCTGGCGGAACGTGCCAGGCAGGTCATCTCCGATGCATTCGCCGATGAGCTGGCGAGCGGGCAGATTCACAGCGTCGACGTGACGGATTCGCAGAGCATCGTGGCCGTTGTCGGCGACGGAATGGCCGGCACGCCCGGCATCGCTGCACGATTCTTCGGCACGCTGGGCCGTGCTGGCATCAACGTGCGCGCCATCGCGCAGGGGTCGTCCGAGCGCAATATTTCCGCCGTGGTTGATTCGGACGAGGCGACCCGCGCATTGCGGGCCGCGCATTCGGGCTTCTACCTGTCGGCAAAGACGGTTTCGATCGGCCTGATCGGCCCCGGTACCGTGGGCAGCGCCTTGCTGCGGCAGATCGAAAAGCAGCATGCGCGCCTCGAGGACCGCTTCAATCTCGATCTGCGCGTGCGCGCCATTGCGCGTTCCAGCCGGATGCTGCTCGGCGACCGGCGCATCGATCTCACGGACTGGCGGGCTGCATTCGACGCGGACGCCGTGGATCTCGACCTCGCCGCATTCGAGGCGCACGTAAACCCGGATCACCTGCCGCACGCGATCATCATTGACTGCACGGCCAGCGAAGCCGTTGCGTCGCAGTACACCGAGTGGCTGTCACGCGGCATTCACGTAATCACGCCAAACAAGAAAGCATTCAGCGGCCCTTTCGAGAACTACCGCGCGTTGCAGGCGGCCGCCGACAAAGGCAGTGCCCACTACTTTTACGAGACGACGGTCGGTGCAGCACTGCCGGTGATTAGCACGCTGTGCGATCTCATTCACACGGGTGACGAGGTGCATTCCGTGCAGGGCATTTTCTCGGGCACGCTCGCGTACCTGTTCAATGTCTACGACGGTTCGCGGCCGTTTTCCGACATCGTGCGCGAGGCGAAAGAGAACGGCTTTACCGAGCCGGATCCGCGCGACGACCTGTCGGGAATGGACGTGGCCCGCAAGCTCACGATACTTGCGCGCGAGATCGGCGAGAGCATCGAGATCGGCGACTTCGCGGTGCAGAACCTGGTTCCGGAGGCGCTCAAAGACTGCAGCATCGAGGAATTCCTCGCCCGGCTGCCCGAGTACGACGGCGAAATTGAGGCGCTGTACCACGACGCGGCGAAGCAGGGCAGGCGGCTGCGCTATGTCGCCCGTTTCGAGGCGGGTGGCGACGCATCGGTCGGGCTCGAAGCGGTCGATGCCGAGCACCCTTTCTGCAATATCAACCTGACCGACAACATCGTGCAGTTCAAGTCCGATCGTTACTCGGCCAACCCGCTCGTCGTGCAGGGGCCGGGTGCGGGACCGGAAGTGACCGCTGCCGGCGTCTTCGCCGACCTGTTGCGCCTGGCGAACTACCTCAGTACGGGTGCGGGCTATGTCTGACACGGTAACGGCGTTCGCGCCCGCGTCGATCGGCAACGTCGGCGTCGGTTTCGACATGCTCGGCCTGGCGCTTGCCGGCGGCGCCGGCGACACGGTGATCGCATCGCGAAGCGAGACGCCGGGGATCGCGGTTGCGGAGGTACGGGGGCTGGATGGCGAGATCCACCCGTACCTGTCTACCGACCCGAAAGAGAACACGGCCTCCATCGCGGCGCAGGCGCTGTGGGATGCCGCGGGCGCCACGGGCGGCGCTTCGCTCAAGGTGCACAAAGGTGTGCCGCTGCAATCCGGGATGGGAAGCTCTGCGGCGTCCGCGGTTGCGGCCGTCGTCGCGGTCAATGCGCTGCTCGACGAACCGCTCGCGCAACAGGAACTGTTGCCGTATGCGATCGAAGGCGAGAAATACGCGAGCGGCGGCTTGCATGCTGACAATGTCGCGCCGAGCCTGCTCGGCGGCCTGATCCTCTGTCCGACCGTACTGCTGCCCGAGGTGGTGCGTCTGCCGACCCCGGCGGGCGTCAGCGTCGTGTTGTTGCACCCGGAATTGCAGGTGAATACGGCCCATGCGCGACGGGGACTGGCCAAAGGCTATTCGATGGAGCAATGGCTCCAGCAACAGGGTTACCTGGCCGGTTTCATCGCGGCGTGCATGGCCGGCAACGTCGATCTGATCGGCCGTACGCTGCGCGACGTCGTGATCGAGCCACAGCGTGCGGCGGCAGTGCCGTGCTTCGAGGCGGTCAAGGGGGCGGCCATGGATGGAGGGGCGCTGGGCTGCAGCCTGTCGGGCAGCGGGCCGAGTATTTTCGCGCTTTGCGAAGAGCGCTGGGCGCTCAACCTGGCGAGCGCGATGGAGCAGGCCTGCCGGGCACTCGGTATCGAATGCCAGTCGTGGGTGAGCCCGCTCGACGCGGAAGGCGCCAGGCTGGAACCCTGACGATGCAGTATTTCAGCACGCGCGGTGCAGGGCCGGCTACGCTCGACGAAGCGCTGGTGAAAGGCATCGCCGCAGACGGCGGCCTGTTCCTGCCGCAGAAGCTGCCGCAGTTCACCGGCGACGAATTTGCCGGTGCGAATTCGATCCCGGACGTAGCGGAGAAGCTGCTGGCACCGTTTTTCGCGGGATCGATGCTTCGCGACGATTTGCACGCGATCCTGGCCGAGACCTTCAGTTTCCCGTTACCTGTCACGCCGCTGCCGGCCGGGCAGGGGTCTGCCGGGCTCCTCGAGCTCTATCACGGACCGACGGCGGCCTTCAAAGACGTCGGCGCCGGGTTTCTCGCCGCCTGCCTCACTCGGCTCGAGGGCGACGAAGCCCATCCGTTGACGATACTCGTCGCGACCTCCGGCGACACCGGCGGGGCGGTTGCTGCCGCCTTCAACGAGCGGCCGGGCATGCGCGTCGTGGTGCTGTTCCCCGATGGCCGCGTCTCGGAGCGCCAGGCCCATCAGCTCACCTGCTGGGGCGACAACGTGTTATCGCTGCGCGTACGTGGCGCGTTCGACGATTGCCAGGCGCTGGTGAAGAGCGCCTTTGCCGACCCCGGGCTCGGCCAACGTTTTCGCTTCAGTTCCGCGAACAGCATCAATATTGGCCGCTTGCTGCCGCAGAGCACCTATTATGCGCACGCGAGCCTTGACCACTATGCGCGCACCGGCCGCGAGCCCGGCTTCATCATCCCGACCGGCAACCTGGGCAACGCGCTGGCCTGTGTCATGGCGCGCGAAATGGGTTTGCCGATAGGTCCGATCATTCTCGCGACGAATGCCAATCGAACGATCAGCGATTATTTCGAGACGCTCAAGTGGCTGCCGCGGCCCAGCGTGCAGACGCTCGCCTCGGCGATGGATGTCGGCGACCCGAGCAACATGGAACGGCTGCGGAGCCTTGTCGGGGACGCGGATATCCTGCGCGAGAGGCTTGGTGTGCTGGCGGTCACCGACGATCTCATTGAGGCGGCAATACGCCGGGACTACGAGGAGTTCGGTTTTGCCACCTGCCCGCACACGGCGACGGCAACGCACGCCTGGCGGCAGCTCGACGAGCAAATGAAGACCCGGCACGACTGGATCCTGGTTGCAACGGCACACCCGGCCAAATTCGAAACGATCGTGGAACCGCAGATCGGCGCCACGGTGCCACTGCCGGATGGGCTCGCGGAAATTCTCGCGCGACCCAGCCGCTCGGTGCCGATCGAGCCGGAGCTCGCGGCGCTCGACCGGGCCCTGCACGACTACTTTTCCGCATGAGCGCTTGACGATCGCACAATCAGCCGCCATTAATACGGCTGGTCAGCAAGAGTCCGCCCCGACAAATGACAGAGATCTTCGAATCCGTTGACGCGACCTGGTTGTTGCCGGCGCTTGTGGTTCTTCTCGTTGTCTGGCTCATCTATCGCCGCCGTGTCGGCGGCGACCATTTGCAGCGCGTATTGAAGGACATTGCCTACGCGCGCATCGAGGGGCTCGTCGTTCCCGACTCCGACGACGGCGAGATACAGATCGATTACCTGTTGCTGACGTCGCAGGGTCTGTTGATTCTGCACATCAAGGACGTGCAGGGCGTGGTTTTCGGCAGCGACAAGATGCAGGACTGGACGGTGATCAGCAAGGATCGCCGTTACACGTTCTCGAACCCGCAGCCGGCACTTTACGATCGCATTGCTGCGGTGAGGCAGATCGTGCGCCAGGTGCCCGTCGAGGGACGGGTTCTTTTCCTCGATGGCGCGGAATTCACGAAGGGCGTTCCTTCGATGGTATGCACGCTCGACGAGTTGCAGGAGCAGTTCGGCGAGAAGGACAAGGCCGCGGCGCAACGCAAGGTCGAGGCGTTCAAGCCGCACTGGGAGCTGTTGCAGAAACATGCACTCGGTGGCGCGTGAGCCAGGCCATTCGCCTCGTTGACGCGAGCGTCACGGATGCCGGGGCGCTGGCGGCGGCAGGTGAGCGGTTGTTCGTGCAGGCCTACGGCAAGTTTTCGCGGCCCGACGATATTCAATTGCATGTCGAGCAGTATTTCGGGCGCGAAAACGTCTTGGCCGAACTGCAGAAGCAAGGTGTCAGTTACACGATCGCGTACGATGACGATGCCATTGCGGGCTTTATGAAAATATCGCGCGGCCCCACGCCCGACAGCATTCCGGCCGCCGAGGCCATCGAGGTCCAGCAGCTCTACGTGGATGCAAACCGGCAGCGCAAAGGTGTCGGGCGGTCACTCATGGATCGCGCGGTTGCAACCGCTCGTCAGGAAGGCCATGCCGGACTCTGGCTCAGCGTCTGGCAGGATGCGGACTGGGCCACCGGGTTTTACGAGGCCTACGGTTATCGGCGGGCCGGCACCGCAGAGTTCCGCCTCGGCAAGTCACTTTTCGCCGACCACCTGATGTGGCTAGCACTGGAATAAGTCGGGGTCGGACCAAGATAAACTATTGATTCGCATTCACTTTTAGAGCATTTTCGAGCCAATAAAGGGCTTAATCCGCTGGTTTTGGGGCGCAAATCAACGGTTTTGGGGACCCCAGCGTGATGCGGACCGGCTAACATGCCGATTTCTACCCCAAAAAGCCCGGTTTAGAGTGCTTAATCCGGCGCTTTTTCCTACCAATTGCGTTTAAAAATAAAGGCTTATCCAGGTCCGACCCCAACAGCAGGTCCGACCCCAACAGCTAGCCCAGTTCGAAGAACTTCAGGGCGTTTTCGGTCGTTATCTTTGCGACGTGTGCTTCCGACTGGCCGCGTGCTTCCGCGACCACTCGGAGCACTTCCGGCAGGTACATCGGCTCGTTGCGGCGCGTTTTCGGCTTCGGCTTGATCGTGCGCGGCAGCAGGTATGGCGCGTCGGTTTCGATCATGAGGCGGTCGTCGGGAATGAT
>Ga0316194_10002509_pt1 | contig 12822 bp, 12 predicted proteins | sample CroRivsedime1_MG_FD_204936 | JGI IMG/M metagenome (GOLD analysis project Ga0316194, IMG submission 204936) | Coastal sediment microbial communities from Maine, United States - Cross River sediment 1 | ecosystem: Environmental > Aquatic > Marine > Coastal > Sediment | place: USA: Maine...
CATCACTTGATCTTAAAATTGGGCCAAATAAATTCCAAATCTCAATATCAAAATCTCGACTAAGTTCAAACGCCAATTGTTTGGCCTGCGACGAGCTCAGCCGTGTCGAATTTTGAATTTCGGTCATTGTGATTTGTTTGGTATTTGTGATTTGTTATTTGATTTTTTTCCTGACACCCGAACACTGACACCTGAACACTTCATTTTCTTACAACATGTTGTCAGAAAAACCACCTAAGGGCCTAATACATAAAAACAGGAGGTGTTTTATGGCACTTTATCGCACTGTTTCCCCGCAGGAAGCCACCGGCAAAGTCAAGGAAGTCTACGAAGATATCAAAGAAACGAAAGGAATCGATTTTATTCCCAACTTCTGGCAGGCGCTGTCCAATAACCCGGATCATCTGGAAGCCACCTGGCAGAAATTAAAGACCGTCATGAAGCCCGGTAAACTCGACCCGCTGACCAAAGAGATCATCGCCCTGGCAGTATCCATCACCAACAACTGTACCTACTGAATCCACTCCCACAGCGCCGCCGTGAAGCGGCTCGGACTGGACAATGAGGCCGTAGCAGAGGTCATCGCCGTGGTGGATGTGTTTAACGGCACCAACAGCCTTGCCAATGCCTACCAGGTGGAACCGGATGTGACACCGGACCCGGATTAACGACTTTCGAGGGAACCCGATTTATTTACCCATTGGCTGGACAGTCGGAACTTTTTCATCGCTTTTGACTTAAATCAATGCAACCCAACGGGGTGACAGGGTAATATCCACTTAGATTAATTCTACGTTGTCATATTTTTCTTTACCTCAGTCCCTTGTTATAACAGATCGATATAGCAGGATAAACAAATGCCTAAAGTGACCTAAAATGCCTAAAATTAAGGAAACGCTGCGCTCTGCCTTTTTTATAAAATTGACAGAATACCACAATTTTAGCTCATTTTAGTTCATTTTAAATTTTAACTCATTTTCTCAATTAAAACGGAGGCAAACTATGAAACAGCTCAACCTTTATGAAGAAAATGATTTTTCGGAGAAAGCTTTTAAAAAACTGCTGGTGCACGACTCTCCATATTTTAAGATCATCAATTTTAACTTCAAAGCCGGGCAGGAGCTGCCGGTACACAGCCACGAGATTGAAGGTCAACTGAGTCTTGTTGTCATTGAGGGCGAAGGAGAGTTTATGGGAAAAGACGACACGACGATGCCGGCGAAAACCGGTGACGTGGTAATCAGCGACATTGCCGAACCCCATGGACTTCGCGCCAAAACCGATCTGAGGCTGCTGGTTACCATTGCACCGCCGATATAAAAGGTTTACCGACTTCGGATCGTCGCATTGCCGGGAATTTTGTCACCACGGTGGCCGACCCTAATTATTTTTATTTATTGACATAGGTTGCCACCTTGTGGCAATTAAAAGCTAAGATCCGGCGAGAAGGAATTTGGAGAGAATCAACCGACAGTTTGGGAGTTTAAAACTCCTCTTTTTTGCCACAAAATGTCGTAGATCCGCCTTTGGAGGGCACCCAAAAAATTCATAAAACATAGGGAGGGAAAATGATGGCAGCACAAAAAATATTACTTCCTTATAATTTCAAGACTCTGGATCAAAAGGCCCTGGCCTTCGCAAACAGTACGTTTGGCCACCTTGAGGATGTTGAAATCACACTTTTTCATGCTTATACGCCCCTTCCCGAAATTGAAGCCGAGAGTACGTCGGTTATGGGGAAGCTGAAAGGGGACTTGAGTTATCTCAGTCAGAAAATCATGCAGCTGGAGACCGAACTTAAAGCCGTGGAAGAAAAGCTGCTGCAAGGTGGGTTTGCCCAAAGTTGCATACACACCGTTTTCAAACCCCGTAAAAAAGACATTGCAGCCGAGATCATCGAGTTCGTCTCCGACGATAAATCCAACGTGATCATTATCAATCATAAATCCGGGAAAGCCAGCCGGTTTTTTACCGGCAGCGTTTTCAGCAAAGTCGTTTCAGCTTTAAAAGATACCACCGTCTGCATTGTGTCCTGAGACCTGTCTGCAATTGGCTGAAATCCGCTAACCACCGCAACTCATAAGACCTGCAGGCTAAAAACAGGTGAGGAGGTATTCCATGGGTAACGCAGAAAAAATAGATATCGACGTCTTTAAAGCGGTCGCAAGAGCCATCGCGCATTCGGACGACCTTGAAATCATGACCGGCCATTTAACGCAGTTGCTGGCCGGCACCCTGGAAATAAAAGGATGCTCTATTTTTGCTCTGGAGCCGGAGAGTGGCGAACTTGAATTGCTGTCAAGTTTCGGTCTTAGTGTCGGCTACCTGAACAAAGGCCCCGTTTTTTCGGGCAAAAGTATTGGCGACATCAAAAAGGGGAAGCCGGTGATCATCCGCGATCTGAAGGACACGGACCTTTTACAATATCCCCAGGAGGCCAGTGAAGAGGGCATCGGCGCCATAGTTTCGGTTCCGATTAAATTCTACGGCAAGAATATCGGAGCGCTGCGCTTGTATCACCATGAGCAGTGGGACATATCTGAACAGGATATCGATTCTTTGCTGGTGCTGGCCGAAAATATCGGTTTGGCCATGATGTACACCCGTCTTCTGAACGCTTTAAAAGAAGTTAAAAGCACCGTTAACGAAGTGCATTCGGTCTGGTTTAATGCGATCGGCGGCTAATTCAGACAAAACTTCGATTCCCAATTGAGTGGATCGGATTTATAGCCAGATGAAGACACAATTTCTTTGATGTGAGCTATCTGGGGTTTAATCAACCCGGAACGTTGAATCCTGCGTGTGGGGTCGACATGTTCCGTCCTAGCTTGAAGAGCGAAGTCGGAAGCCCGAAGGGCCTAGTCCCAAACCGTGTAACCTTAGTCATATTTTTTTATTGTGATATGGAAAATCAAGATTTTAATCAATTGCCTGGTATCACAATGACGTATTTCTTATTGACAACCATACCACAATGTTACAACATATAAACTGTATAAAAATTAAACTCGGAACCAGGGACTAGATTGATGGAAAGCAATGAATTTAAAGCTTATCGAATAAAATTAAACAAAACCCAAAAACAGATGTCACAATTACTGGGGACATCCTTGAAAGCCATTCACAGCTATGAACAGGGTTGGCGTACCATTCCGCCTGCGGTGGAACGACAATTATTTTTTTTGGTTTCCCGGATATCCAACAGCCCAAACGGCAACAAACCCTGCTGGAGAATAAAAAAATGTGCTGCCAAACAGAAGAAACAATGTCCAGCCTGGGAGTTTAAAAGCGGAAATCTTTGCTGGTTTATCAATGGCACCATCTGTGACGGCGACGTTTACAACAACTGGGAAGAGAAGATGAAGGTCTGCCGCTCCTGTGAGGTTTTCACCAGCAAATTTTGATCACCCCTCCTTTCTTCCCCCTGACTACCTGCCAAAGACCTTTGAATATCTTCAGGTCGATGCATTCAGGAAGTTGGTATCAGTATTTACATTTTTTAATAGGGAATCATTCCCGGCAACCGGGAGAAAAATGTGAAACCACGGCAAAGCGCCCACAAATTGGAAGCGCATTTAAAAAAAACACAGCAGAACATGATTGCTTACAGCGGAGGTGTGGACAGTGCCCTGCTTGCATTTGCTGCGCACAGGGCCCTGGGCGAGCGGATGGTGGCAGTTCTGGCCGACAGTGCGTCTCTTTCACGCCGTGAATATCGCAATGCCCTTGATTTTGCACAGAAACACGGGATCCCGCTTCAAATCATTCGAACCCGTGAGATAGAAGATCCGAGCTACCAGGCGAATCAGGCAGATCGCTGTTATCACTGCAAAAAAAACCTGTTTGCAAAGATTGAAACGCTCCGCGAGCAATTGCAGGGAGCGCGGGATGTCGAACCCTGGCAGATAAGTTACGGTGTCAATGTGGATGACCTCGGTGATTATCGACCGGGGATTCAGGCAGCCCGGGAAGCGTCGATTCAAGCACCCTACCTTGAACTGGGTTTCAGCAAACAAACAATCCGGGACGTATGCGCATATTATAATCTGGAAATTGCCGATAAACCCGCCATGCCCTGTATGGCCAGTCGAATTGCTTACGGGGAGAAAGTAACGCCGCAAAAGCTGAACCAGGTGGAACAGGCCGAAGATCTTCTTTATGATCTCGGATTGCGGGTGCTACGGGTCCGTCACCATGGCGATACGGCCAGAATCGAAGTGCCTCTGCCGGATTATGAAACCATATTGACGCACCGTCAGGAAATTCGTCAGAAATTCCATGCACTGGGATTTGTCTATGTTGCTTTGGATTTGGATGGTTTTAAAAGCGGCTCTCTCAATTCAGTGTTGAAGTCGACCTAATTCAGCGATCCGGATTAATTAATGAAGAATTCTGGACAAACAGGTTTTTAAATCAGATCCAAGATAGGGCCTTTGCCCCACTTGGCCTCCGGCCCGTAGGAAATGTTGGAATTATTCCATAATTGCGGTAAATAACTCAAACTCAAAAATACACTATATTGACAATTAGTTATAACAATTCCAAGATGTCAAATTATCAAAGGAGTCGAGCGATGAGTGACGATTACAAGTTTGAAACATTGTGCCTGCATGCCGGTCAGCAACCGGATACAGACACAACTGCCAGGGGTGTCCCGGTTCACCGGACTTCTTCCTATGTATTTAAAAGCACCGAACATGCCGCCAATCTATTTGCACTCAAAGAACCTGGCAATATTTACACCCGCATCATGAACCCGACCCAGGATGTTCTGGAACAGCGGGTTGCCGCCCTGGAAGGGGGGGCCGCCGCCCTGGCCCTGGCCTCGGGGACTTCAGCCGTATATTATTCCATAATCAATATCTGTTCGGCCGGCGATGAGATCGTATCCGCAAATAACCTTTACGGTGGGACGTATACGATGTTTGACGCCATATTACCCCAATTTGGTATCCGGGTAAAGTTTGCCGATCCCCGGGAACCACGCAGCATTGAAACGGCAATATCGGAAAAAACCCGGGCGATTTTCATTGAAGCCATCGGCAATCCGCTGCTCGAGGTCACCGACATCGGGGCCGTTTCCGAAATCGCCCGCAAACACAATCTGCCGCTGATTGTCGACGCAACCTTTACCACGCCGCACTTGCTGAAAAGTATCGAATATGGTGCCGATATCGTGGTCAATTCGCTGACCAAATGGATGGGCGGACACGGCACCGGTATCGGCGGCATCGTTACCGATGCCGGGAAGTTTGACTGGACGGATCCCAAATTCAGACTCTATAACGAACCCGACGCAAGCTACCACGGAATCCGTTATGCCCAGGATCTTGGCGATCTTAATCCCGTGGCGTTTATCATGAGAATGCGACTGGTACCGTTACGCAATCTGGGGGCATGTATTTCTCCGGATAATGCCTGGATGTTCCTGCAGGGACTGGAAACGTTACCGCTTCGAATGCAGCGCCACTGTGACAATGCAATGCGCGTGGCACAGTTTCTAAAATCACATTCAAAGGTTAACTGGGTACGATATCCGGGATTGGAGGATGATCCCACATATCCGATTGCCGGAAAATATCTTGAGAACGGATTCGGTGGCATGGTCGTGTTCGGAATTGAAGGCGGTCTTGAGGGCGGTAGTAAATTTGTCGACAATTTGAAACTCTTCTCTCACCTTGCCAATGTGGGAGACGCCAAAAGCCTCGTGATCCATCCCTCAAGCACAACCCATTCGCAATTGAGCGAAGCCCAGCAAAAATCCGGCGGACTCACACCGGATCTGGTGCGACTATCGGTAGGCCTTGAACATATTGATGATATTATTGGCGATTTAGAACAGGCCTTTGCTAAAGTGTGAATGACCAACGGCTAAAAAAAATTGATTGCAGAGTACACGGCCTGTTGCCGTCGGGGAGTAGGGGTAATGGAGTATCGGAGTAATGAACAGGCCTTCAACACTCCAATACCCCAGTACTCCAACACTCCAGAATGCATCGATATTCTCCAATACATTTGAAAGCGAAAATGTTGAAACAGGGATTTTGAGATTGATCTGATGGGCTAACATGAGCGAATACATCGAGCATGATAAAGACGCCAATTCGGTAGGAATCGTCGAAAAGAAGTTATACACTTTTGCCGAACCCCCCGGGGAAATGGTGCTTGAAAGCGGTGCCAGATTGGGTCCCGTAACCCTGGCCTATGAAACCTGCGGTACGCTGAATGCAGACAGAAGTAATGCCATTCTGGTTCTGCATGCCCTGTCGGGAGACTCGCACGTGGCCGGCTACTACAAAGGGGACGACGAAAAGCCCGGCTGGTGGGATAACATGGTGGGTCCCGGCAAAGGACTTGATACCAACAAATATTTTATTGTTTGTTCCAATATTATCGGCAGTTGCATGGGCTCCACCGGACCCTGTTCCATCAACCCGAAAACCGTGTTGCCCTATGGGCTTGATTTTCCGGTAGTCACCATCGGAGATATGGTCGATGCCCAGAAATCATTGATGGAGCATTTGGGGATAAAAAAAATACTGGCCGTTGTGGGAGGATCCATCGGGGGTATGCAGGTGCTGGAGTGGTGTGCCAGGTATCCCGAAATGGTGACTGCGGCAATTCCGCTGGCAAGCACCACCCGGCACTCTGCTTTGACGATTGCATTTAACGAAGTGGCCCGGCAGGCGATTATGGCCGACCCCAAGTGGAACAAGGGAGAATATTACTTTGGGCCCAAACCGGATCTCGGGCTGGCGGTGGCCCGCATGATCGGTCACATCACCTACCTGTCCGATGAATCCATGCGCCATAAATTTGGCCGCCGCCTGCAGGATAAAAGCGATTTTTCATTTAACTTTGATGCCGACTTCCAGGTGGAAAGTTATTTGCGCTACCAGGGGAAAAAATTTGTAGAGCGCTTTGACGCCAACTCGTTTTTATACATCACCAAAGCAGCTGATTATTATGACCTGGAAAAGCAACATGGTGATGGGTCCGAAGTGAAAGCGTTTTCAAAAACCGATGCAAAATTTTTGGTTGTCTCCTTTACATCCGACTGGCTGTATCCGACCTACCAGTCCCGGACGATGGTCAAGGCCATGAAAAAAAACGGGCTGGATGTGAGCTTTTGCGAAATCGAAGCCAAGTGGGGCCATGACGCCTTTTTATTATCCAACGAGCGGTTATCCGCTTTGATCAGAGGTTTTTTAGAGCGTGTCTACAACGAATCCCGAAAATAATAAAATGCGGTTTGATCTGGAGATCATCGCCGCGTGGATTGAACCGGGGTCCCGGGTGATCGATCTTGGCTGTGGTGAAGGTGATTTGCTGAAATTTTTGATCCATCATAAAGGGGTGACCGGCACCGGAATCGAGCATAATGAATCCAAGGTTGCCCAATGTATTGAAAAAGGCTTGTCGGTTCTCCAGGGCGACATCAATGAAGAAGTTCTCGACTATCCTGAAAACACCTTCGACTATGTCATTATGAGTCAAACTTTGCAGCAGGTCTACGAACCCGACACCTTGATTCGATCCATGCTGCGTATCGGCAAGAAAGGAATTGTCAGCTTTCCCAATTTCAGCCACTGGGGGTGCAGGCTGCAGTTGTTGTTATCCGGCTATGCGCCCGTCACCCAACAATTGCCCTATGAATGGTATAACACGCCGAACATTCGCGTCATTACCATCAAAGACTTTAGAAAGTTTATCCATGATGTCGGGTTTAATATTTTAAAAGGAGTTGCGATAAATACCCATTCGGAAAACAGATTCGGAAAAATAATTGATGTTATGCCCAATTTGCGGGCGACCTACGGGATTTTTCTAATCGGTAATGGCACCTAAGAGCGTGCTCCACAAATATATTAGAAAGGCGATATGAAATATCAAAGTACAATTGAATCCTTGAATTGAGAAAATACCAAGCATCAAATAACAAATACCAAACAATATCCAAAATTCAATTTCAAATGAACCAAACGGTTTTGTTTTGGTCATTAAATATGGAATCCAGACAATGAAAATCGTTTCGATTGCGATAAGCAAGAAAAAGGGTACCCGTAAAACTCCGGTAAGCGAGGCCTTTATATCCAAAGACCACGGTCTTAAAGGAGACGCCCACGCCGGAAAATGGCATCGACAGGTGAGCTTTTTATCCTCGGAAAGTATCGAGGGTGCCAAAGCACAGGGGCTTGATGTAACCTTTGGTGATTTCGCTGAAAATATTGCTTCCACCGGAATTGACTGGAAAACGCTGCCTTTGGGAACCCGGGTTCGACTGGGAGAGACCGTTTTAGTCGAAATCACCCAAATCGGTAAAGAGTGTCACAATAAATGCGCCATTTATTACCAGGCCGGAGACTGCATCATGCCGCGCGAGGGGGTCTTTGCGCGGGTTCTGGAAGAGGGCAAAATTCGGTGCGGTGATGAGATCCATATAGTGACCCAATGGTAACCCGGTATGGGCTTTATCTGACGTCATGTTTTCAGAAATTGAAGGTGCCACGTATCGGTGTTCGGGCTTCAGCAATAAAAAAATTTCTGGTTTATCCGGGTTAGGGTAAACCATCTTAACCGCCCTATGCAGACATTTATCGGTTTCAAAGATGCCCTTGATCTGACCCTGTCAAACGTATCCGTCGGCAAATCGGAATTCCTCCCGCTGGGACTGCTAACGGGAAAAATCCTTGCAGAAGATGTTATTGCCAGGGTAGACTGCCCGTCGATCAGCAGTTCACGCAAGGACGGCTATGCGGTGGTAGCCTCCGATCTGACCCAGGCAAGCGAGCAGAACCCGGTATTATTAAAAGTGCACGGCAGTTTATCAGCCGGCGATCGCCGGCAGCTGAAGATACATCGCGGCCAGACGGTTCGTGTCACTACCGGCGCGCCGCTGCCAGAAGGTGCCGATGCTGTGCTGTCGGAAGAATTCTGCCGATCGCAGGCTGAAAATATTATCGCTTTCAATACCGCCGAGGCCGGACGCAACATCCAAAACCGAGCAAGAGACATCCGCAAGGGGGAGACTGTGGCCGGGAAAAATATGCGGCTACATCCGGCACTCATCGGCCTTCTGGCGGCAGCCGGGCTGGATGCGGTGGCTGTGTTTCGATCGCCGCGGGTGGCCGTGATCGCCACCGGTGATGAGGTGGTATCTCCCGGTAAGCCCCTCCTCGGAGGCCAGCTGTATGCCAGCAACATGGTGGAGATTTGTTCCTGGCTGTCTCAGTTCGGATTGCCTTATAAAAAGGAGCTGGTCCCTGATTGCAGACAGACGATTAAAAAGGCCATAACGAAGAACCTGCCGGATGTCGACATATTTTTAACCAGCGGCGGAGCCTGGGGCAGTGAACGCGATCTGATTTTAGATGTTGTCTCCGATTTAAACTGGCAGGGTATTTATCACCGGGTTCGGATGGGGCCTGGGAAACCTGTAGGCTTCGGCCTGTTGGACAAAAAGCCTTTTTTTTGTCTGCCCGGCGGCCCCCCGTCCAATGAAATGGCATTTTTACAGCTGGCGTTGCCAGCCTTGCTGAAAATGCAGGGGCATCATCCCTTCTTTTTCCCCTTAACTTCGGCTCGGCTTGCAGCGGCCGTTTATGGCAGAAAAGAATGGACCGACTTTATTCACGCCCGCCTTGAAAATCGAAAAAATAAGCTCTGGGTTCACCCGGCTCGTCTTAAAAGCGCCCTGCGGTCCATGGCCGAGAAAGAGGCCTTAATCATTATCCCAGAAGACCGTGAAAAAATTGCCGCCGGCGAGACAATTGAACTACAACTGCTTTCCCCAGATTATCTCAAATCCTTTCCCAATCGAAAGAATATGCTTACGACCATCTATTGAACTGCACTCCAATTGCCTCAAAATGTCACCCCGCGCACATACAATCTCACTTGACAACCCAATCCACCTTCGCTAATTGGATACAGACAGTTTCCGCTGGCTGTAAGTTGCTATATGTGGGCTTCAGAAGAATCCGGCATCCAATTCATCATATTCGCTGATTTTCCTCTCTAAAAGGCGAGTTCCTAATGATTCAACCGCAAATGTATAATCCTTATGCAATAAAAAGTATGTTACGAGGAAAACAACCTTGACCGCTGACATTGCCATCATATTGTCTATTCTCGCTGTCGCCGTCGTATTTCTGATCACTGAATGGATACCCATGGAAGTCACTGCTTTGCTGTCGTTGGGAGCAGTTGCCTTGCTGGGTCTGGTTAGTCCAGTGGAAGCACTGGCGGGTTTCAGCAACCCGGCGGTGGTTACAGTCTGGGCGGTATTCATTCTTAGCGGCGGTCTTACTCGCACAGGAGTTGCGAACGTCATCGGTAATTTTGTGCTGCGAATTGCCGGAACTCGTGAAACCACGATGATCCTTGTCATCATGACCACGGCCGGGGTGATGTCGGCCATCATGAACAATGTCGCCGTCGCAGCCCTGATGCTTCCGGTCGTCATGGATATTGCCCGTCACACGGGCCGACCGCCTTCGCGGTTGTTGATGCCGCTGGCATATGGCTCACTCCTGGGGGGGTTAACCACCCAGATCGGCACCCCTCCCAACATCCTGGTCAGCGACGCCCTGCGCGATGCGGGACTCACATCATTTACCTTTTTTGATTTTACCCCGGTCGGGCTGGTGGTGATGTTCTCCGGAATCGCTTTTATGACCTTCATCGGTAGGCACCTACTACCCCAGCGGGATGTTGTCAAAGAATCATCGGGTGACCAAAAAAAAGACTGGCAATCCCAGTATGACTTGCAGGAGCGCCTGTTTCACATCCGCGTACCCCACGGCTCGATCCTTGCCAACAAAACCTTGGCCCAGGTCAGAATGGGTTTGGTCCTGGGTTGGAATGTGATCGGCATTACCCGCGGTGATCGAACCGTTCTGGCACCGGGACCGACCGACACTTTGCTGGTTGGAGACCGTTTAACGGTTGAAGGTCGGATTGAAACGCTAAATGAGTTGAAAAACTGGCATCAGCTTGTTGTCGAAGAGGGTGGAATCGACCTGCAGGAACCTTACTCCACTGAAATCAAAATCGGCGAAGTCTCACTACCGGGCAATTCCCGTTTTGTCGGCAGCACGCTCAATTCACTTAGCTTCCGCGCCCGTTTCGGCCTCAACGTACTGGCGATTCGCAGAAATGATCAGATCATGCGAACCAACCTGCAGGATGAGAAATTGGAGCGTGGGGACATGCTCCTCGTAGCAGGCACTGAGGAGTATCTCGAAAAATTAGAAAAGACGACCGGCTTTGATCAATTTCGCTATGTTGAACGATCGGAACTGACCGATATCTATCGTCTGCATGAACAGCTAATGGTCATGCAGATACCGCCGGACTCAGACCTGGTCGGAAAATCGTTGAAAGAAAGCCGCCTGGGGGATGCTCTGGGTAGCCGTGTTTTCGGAATCTTACGTGGCGAAAACCCCATTATTATGCCCGAACCGCATGAGATTTTGCAGGCCGAAGATCGTCTCGTGGTCGAAGGACGCCAGAGGGATTTTGACAATTTGCGGGCCCTTGAGGAAATGGAGATCGAGCGCCGAACCGACACCGATGTGGATAAACTGGTTTCTGGTGAAGCCGGACTGGTGGAAGCCATTCTATCACCCCAAACCACCCTGGAAGGCAAGACCCTGCGCCAAATCAATTTTCGTGAAAAATTTGGTTTGAATGTGCTGGCTCTGTGGCGCAAGGGACGGGCCTACCGATCCAATCTAAGGGATATGGAACTGCGGTTCGGTGATGCCCTGCTGCTGCTCGGCCCACGGGCCAAGTTGCAGCTGCTTGGCCGTGAACCGGATATTATTGTTCTTACGGAGACCGCCCAGGAGGAATTGCGCACAGAAAAGATGAAATTATCCATCCTGATTATGGTGGCTGTATTGCTGCCGGTAATTTTGGGATGGGTTCAGATATACATCGCGGCCGTGGTCGGCGCCGCGCTGATGGTTCTGGTCGGCTGTCTGAGTATGGAAGAAGCCTATCGCCAAATTGAATGGAAGGCAGTCTTTTTGATTGCCGGAACGTTGCCGCTGGGCGCCGCTTTGGATCAGACCGGTGCGGCCAAGCTAATTGCCGAAGGGGTTGTTGCTTTGGTCGGACCCTTCGGACCCAAAGCAGTGATGCTGGGTCTGGTTGGGTTGACATTTCTGGCAACCTGTTTCGTACCGACGGCGGCACTGGTGGTCCTCATGGGGCCGATTGCCCTGAATACTGCCAGCGATATGGGACTGTCGCCATACGCTTTTATGATGGCCATTGCCATGGCGGCATCGGCCAGTTTTATGACGCCCGTATCCCATCCGGCCAACATTCTGGTAATGGGACCGGGAGGTTATCGCTTTGCGGATTATTTAAAAATTGGCGGACTGTTGACCCTGGTTATTTTGGTGGTGTTAATGGTGATACTGCCGGTTTTTTGGCCGCTGGTTCCCTGACGCCGATATGGGTGTAAATCACAGCTGATGGTAAACGACAGTCATTCTTTCTTTATCAAAAGAGGAGGTTAATCGTACTTGGAGTTATGGAGTAATGGATTGATGAATGGTTAATATAATGGAAAAATACAATCCATGCCTGAATCTTGGATAATCAAAGGTAAGAGAGTAAAATCAGACCCATTCCCGCTTATAAGCCCAACGCTCCAATACTCTCTCCGAGCCGTAGGCTCCACGGATCGGAGGCCAGCACTCCTACACTTTATATGACGACATACCACAAATGGCCACGGATATACCAATAACCAATAGTCTTGATTCACACCCCGCTGGGTCACTCAAATTCCACACTTGTTATTGACAC
>Ga0316194_10002510_pt1 | contig 12813 bp, 4 predicted proteins | sample CroRivsedime1_MG_FD_204936 | JGI IMG/M metagenome (GOLD analysis project Ga0316194, IMG submission 204936) | Coastal sediment microbial communities from Maine, United States - Cross River sediment 1 | ecosystem: Environmental > Aquatic > Marine > Coastal > Sediment | place: USA: Maine...
CCTCATAATACTGGGCTGTACCATGGATGACCGTCAAAGTAGTTCTACGGGGGTCAATGGGGTAACCTGAAAATTCTACCATGTTCCTGGCAGCATCTTCCGCTGTAACCGTATAATAAGTTTCAATAATAGGCTCCTCAGGATAAGGAGCAAGCTTTACCCACCCAGTCACCGGGTCTAAGTCCAGAACCGTCCAAGCAGTCCCATCAACAGTAACAGCGATATCATTTATTGTAGCCAGGTTACCGTCAATGTCTACAATAGGTAGAGCTGGATAATTTATTAACTGGTCATCGTACCAGGTCTCGAATGTTTCCGGTAAATAATATTCCGTTGGAGCGTCATCATCTGTGGGAGTCGAGAATGTGTAGGTATATTGAGCAGCTCCGGTAGGTTCAACTTCCCTGAGAATGAAATCTTCCCTCAAGTTCTTGGTATCTACGCGAAGATTCGGAACACCGCGGTATTCTCCCGGAATTGTCACCGTATCATTATTGACTTGTACCGTATCATACAGTATCCACGGCTCACATTCAGAGAGTCCTGCATACGTCTCATCACCCATACCTATTTCAAAAGTTGTCTTCTCTGAATCACAGATAGGACTTAAATTTACGCCACTATTTTCCGGAAATTCCTTCAATAGCAGGTCAGAATAAAGCAATAATTCATGGTTTGTACGGATATCCTGCAGTTTCCTGCTATATATAAGATCCGGTTGGTATCCGAATGTCTTCTGGAAAGGAGGAGTGCCTTCATTAAGCTTCAATATTGGTTCAAGACCATTCATCAAATAATTATCATCCAGAATGAAAGAACTGGTATCCGTAAGAAATTCAGGAGAGAAGAAAATATTGAAATGATTAAGCGTATCAGCCTGATTTATTATGGAAGCTCTGGTAGCAGGTTTCTGAAACTCATTTAATTTCAGAGTATCCGGTGAATTTAATACCGAGCTATGGTGCAACAGGTACCCGCGATAACGGTATCCAATCTCATTTGTTGTTGAATCAGGTGACACAGGACTGATTTCAGGATCCGAACTGGCATCACCGTCCAGAACGATGCCATAAGTCATCCCAGACCCTACATAACCGTCCATTACCCGGCCTAATTCATCGTAAATAGCTGAATAAGTGTATTTCAGGCCCCAGCTAAAATCAAAGATAAATTCATCACCAATCTGAGGAGTACGGCCCAGCTCCGAAGAGTTCCAGAAATCCGCCGTCTGGTGAAGATATACGTGCCCCAATAAAGGAGTCACATCAGTAACTGCATTGGTTATCTCGGTACCATCTACGGACAGCATGATATTACTCGTTCCAGCCAGATTACCTGTCCCGTCTCCCTGTGTAAGAGGAGCATTAGGCATTTGCCAGCTTGAAACACCAAAGACCATTAAAGAGGTCGTATCGTAATTTGTACCGTCAGAAAGGTATTTATAAGAAAATAAGAGGTCATCTCCAGCAACCGGTGTAGTGCCGGCAGTCTGATCCCAATATTCATGGGATTCACTGAGCTGTACTCTCCCTGAACTGGCGTCTACCCCTACAACCGGTTGGAGAGGTAGTGCAGTGCCATCCAGATTGACTATAACATCAGAAACAGAGGCCGGATTACTTGAACCATCCGTGAGAGGAGTGTTCAGCATCCAATAGGAAAAGTCATTACCAGGTAATGCTGTCTGATCAGAAACGTAAGGCTCTGAGAGTCTGGGCTTACCCATACGAGCACTGAGAGTCATGGAATATTCTTCTGAATGTTCGCTACCGGTGTCACAGGATACTCTTAAATCCTCGTATAAAGGCTGTAAAGTGTCCTGCACCCATTTATCACAGACTGTTGTGGGAGTTGTCTTTGTCTGGAGAGCAAAGCGCCCGTTAGCGTCCATCTCTTTTTTTACGAATTCTTGGAAGATTGGGCGTCTATACACGTCTTTATAGAATTGGGACTCCCAGTTTGGTAAAATCTCCGTGGGATACCACCAGAACTGAAAACTTCCAGGTATAACCTGAGAATTTATCCTGACATATTGCCCTATTTCAAGGGCATTAAAGGTAACCTGACGACCTTGCTCATTAAAAATCCGAGTCCCACTTGTTCCGGGTTCTGTTATTACCCGTGTGGCATCGTCAAGATAGAATATTAAGTCTTCATGGTGAATTGAGTCGATTATTCCAGTAGCACCCTCGGAAGTGGGAAGTATAAAGACCTGCAGCGCCAGAATAGTAGGTTCTTCAAAAGGTGTATAAATGTAATCAGGGATACACCCACCACCGGTATCTCCGAAGTATATATCATGTATCTTATTTACATCAATCTGTTCAGACCATATCAGTCTGGTGTCATAAAGGACATGTGCCGGTCTTACCAGATTAACAAAGAAGTCTAAATCATTTAAGAGGGCATTTATATTATACCCGGCTCTGAGAGCATCCGCGATTATTACATCAACGACCATCATGTTGGTGTCAGAGACATCGAGGGAAGAACCTGGCTCACGGGCCAGAAGGTACAATTCCCTTATATTTACCTCTTGGCCTATAAATTCCGATGCTAAATCTTCTATATACTCTACTTTACTGCCTTTTAAATAGGCGCTCTTTATAGAAATGAGGTAGTCTCTGAAGGTCTCATCGTTGTAATTGGCAGGAGCTATCTGCTCTGTCAGGAACAGGCGCTCTCCGAGTATCTGCTGGAGAAAGTCGGGCCTTGTTAATGTGTACTGTTTATCATCATTTATGGCATTATTCGACCATCTAATACGGGCTATTTCCCGAGCAATAGTCCTATTGAAAATAGCCTGATTAGTATTAGGGTCTTTTGGGTAATTACTAGGTAAGAGCCCTTCCATTTGGGAAAGGACGTTAAGGGAAAGATTACGGACTCCCTTCCTGAAAGTTTTATTATCAGGGAATCTTTTCCTTCCAAGCTCTTCTTGACCAGGAATATAAAGTGCCAATCAAATCTCCTAAAGCATCTTTGAATATGAAACCAAACTTACAGTCCCATCAGTAGAGAGAAAAGTCATCTCTGTCAAAGGGAAATCCGGCGAATAATACGGGTTACTGGAGTCAGTAGGTAAAACAGGCGATGACAGTGCGCTGAGAGCCGATGTTACATCAGAGGAAGCTCTCGTCATATCAGCTACACCGTTAAACTGCTCCAAATATAGAAGAGTATTCTGATATTCAGTATCGGTACCTACGAAGTCAGTGATTCGTTCAAAAGGAGCACTACTCCCATCAAATGGAATCAGTGTATTCCCTATACGTCCCGTTCCAGCAAGAATAGTCACTGTCGAATCCTGAAATTCAATACCAAAATTATGTATTCCTGTTGTATTGAACATTATTTCCTCACTATAGGTTTATTTGGTAAGCGATAAACCGCTATTACGCTATTATCATTTGCACTGTAACCAGTGTAATTACCCAGTTCCAGTAATTCATTCCGTGATATAACTAAAAGGACATATTCACCTTTCAGAAGTTTCCCGTCAGAAGATTCTTTCACACGAGCTATGACTCCCATAAAGATTTTACGAGGCACTCCTATCTGAATACCTTCAGTTATAAACTGGAAATCCTTAGAGCATGTGTTATAATAAGCCCTCTGATTATTATCCTCAGCAATTATTGATAAATCCAATTCCTCTCCGAAACTTCCTGGCACAAAGACAGGCATCTGAACAAATCCGCTATCAACACTGAAATTTGAAAACCTAAAAAGGTCTAGGTTATAGAACTCGTTATCGTCTGAGATAAAGGAGTCATTCGTCGGAATATGGTTAAGAGGCTGACCATAGGGCTTCTGCTCATACGCACTTCCACCGGTGCCCAGATTCGATATATGCAGAACTGTGGGCTTCGTTACCATCTCAACCGTAAGATTAAGAGGTAAGTCCGTAACACTCTGATACGGGATATAGTTATAACCGATTAAAAGGCCATCGGTGCTGTCATCAGAATACAATAGTGAACTTTGTTCTACCAATACCTGGACTGAGAGGTACCAGTCATCAGGATGAGGGTCTATGAATGTCAACGTAATACTATTAGTACCAATATTTGTAACAGAAACCTGCACAAGCTGATCCAAGGCACCTACCGTCTGACCAAACCAGCAGAAATGTTGTGTAAGACCCAGCTCAGTCTCCGTAGCACTTACACCTAGCGCTATACCATTAGGAATAGCTAATATGTAACTGGCATCGACACTGTCTATTGCATCGCTAGGACTGAAAAGCTGTGACCTGCAGAAAGAGCCTACTTTCTTAAAACTCGATGTGAAGTTCATGGTAGCGCCGTTTCTGATATTACTATCACCAACATTCGATTCGACGGCAGCAATGACTTCAATAACAGCTCCTTCAAGAAATTCGTACCCAGCCAGACTTGTTATATGCAGTTTCCCCTCAGAAACATCGTATGATATGTCATCCAACTTATAAGAGAAACTTGATTCAACATTATTGATTTTGCTGACAGTATATATAGAATAGGTATTACTGTCAGTAACTATCGGCTGAATTGTCTGATTTATAGCTATCTCATTCGCTCCTACTATCTCATTAGTAGTAAGCCTCATAAACCAGTGCACTTCGAGTGTAGAGGCCCTGACCTCCTGAGTCGTGTCAGGTGGAGTTACTGCGGGGTATGCTATAGAATAGCTCAGGTTCCCTGAAATTCCGGTATCCCACTCTTCAACTACTTTTCCAGAAGTCGTGTCATCAACTCCATGGTAAAAGAAAGCCTGCCCTCCTCCAGATGCAGCAGTATAATTCTTCGATAATTTAGGCTCTGAAGGAATAAGAGTTAAACCGGTTGTACTGAACTTAACATAACTACCGTAAATAATGTAGTCAGTTAAATTTGGGTCTTCAGTCTGTGTGTTAGCGTCTATATGAAAAGTAAATGTAACTTCATTCGTCCCTATCCCAGAGAATTCGCCAGGAACAGGCTTTCCGTCATAAACAGGGTCATCACTCTTATATTTAGCAGAATAATAAATAGTATTTGGATGGTAAATACCCCGGATACCCGAAGGAATAGTAAGTGTAACCGGATCTGGAGGTGAAGTATCCGCACCTCCAGATCCTTCCGACTGGGCCACTAATTCCGAATCAGAAGAGATATCGTCTGTGGCTACATCACTCAGAGAACCGTTTATTAAGGTACCGCCATCTCCTGTAGCGCCCTGAACACGGTCTAACTGTAATATCTCTGTACCGTATTTATCACCACCTTCAGCATCACGGAAAAAGCGTGTCTGAAGCTTATTATCTAAAAGAAGGTCATAATTCTTGTCAAGAAGCTCCTGCACTGAAGGTATCAGTACCTCTCTACGAACATCCCAGATATCAGAATCCACAACATCAGTACCAGTCAATAAATCATAGCGAATATTGCCCGGAGGGGTGTGCGAACCATTTGTGTTTTCTTCCGGACTATAGGCGGTACTGTTTCTCCGGTTTACAAAGAACATCGGAATAGCCCAACACTTGCCATCAACGGTATTTGCACAATCAGCTTCCCATAGACCATAATCACCGGTTGATGCTCCTTGATTCTGGAAAGCAAATGAACCGCTGGTATTAGGCCCAAGCCCTACAATAGCTGAAGAACCTAACCCTGCTTCTGGATAGGTAGAAGGGTCAACATTCTCTTCGATACGTATTCGATACTGTACCTGTACCCGTTTAGTTGTCTCTATGTTCGTGTCTGGGTGAATGCTCTCATCATTGAGGTAAATAACCGTCCCGACATTACCCTCATTGTAAACACGCTGCTGCTGCCTGACAATAACATTACTCTTCTGTTCTGTCCAGACAGTCCTCGTGGGATCATAGGCATCAGTTAAATCAGTTCCGTTCTCTGTATGACGTATAACGGAGAAGTCACCGCCGACCCAGCCCTTGCTCTCATCAGAGAAATCTACTGCATTGAGGTCATAAGAGGTGTCAGGATCCTGAACAAACCAATTGGCTCCTAAGTCAGCTGTTGCGAGTAATGTACCGGATACACCAGTTATCCAGGCATTTCCTATAAAGAGCCCGCTACATGCCTTAAACCAGTAATAAACCTTTACAGTATCGGTAGCTCTCGGGGCCTCATGGAGGATGATTTGACCGGTAGTACCGTTGACACTATCAACAAGAACAGCGTCACCATTTACTTTTACCGTAATATCATCAGGATTATTTGTCGTTTCACCCAAACCATTACCCTTCGTAATAGGAACGTTCATCGTGGTGAAATTCTTGTTTGAACCTATAAACTGAGAGGAGACTTCCTCACCGTCTACATACTGATCAAGGGTAGGTATCATTGTTATATCAGTTAAATCAGTGGTAAGACTTGTATAACCGGAACTTGTCTTTATATTCCCAGACTGACTTACCCATGAAAGACCTCCATCAGAAGTCCGGAGTATTGTTCCGGAGGCACCTACTGCAAAACCGAAGTTCAAGTCATAGAAATAGACAGAACTTAAATCTGCAGTTACTCCGCTGTGCAGGGTTATCCAGTTGGAACCACCATCAGTCGTTTTCAGAATTGTACCGCTGTCTCCTACTGTCCACCCTACCAGATTGTCATAAAAATGAACAGAATTAAGGTTTACGGTGACATTACTTGTCTGTGAAAGCCAGGTAATACCGTTGGTTGTCTTCAGGATAGTTCCCGTATCCCCTACAATCCAATTTACAAGCTGTGAGACACCGTGGGTATCATTAAAATTAACGTTCAATTCACTGGGTAAGATTGTCCAAGACGACCCACCTGATGCTGTACGGGTAATAGTCCCGCTATCACCTACGGCCCATCCTATCGAGTTGTTTATAAAGGAGACACCATTTAATTTTCTTTTTGTATTACTGAGCTGTTCGTTCCAGCTACTACCACCGTTTTCAGTGGACAAAATAAGACCGTTTTCCCCGACAGCCCAGCCGTTATTCTCACTAGTCATTGCGATATCAACAATAGCATCAATGACTGTCTCTGCGTCGGGCCGGTTTGTATCAGTATCAGGGTCTAACAGGGCTCTCCAGACTTCCAGAAAAATACCGTGGACTTTATTCCCTGTTAAGGGAGGGTCTGACAACTCTATTAAATTAGAATTCGCTTCTGTTGTTCCCGTGTTGGTAACATAAAGAACCATCCCATTTACTATAGCATACTCGGGGACGGCACCGGTCGGGTTCTGCGTATAGAATTGGCTTCCTTCTTCTCCCTTTGTATTATTCTGGGTTGTTAAGACTGGACTGGTATAGGGAGGCTTCATACTGAGCCATCCGGACGGAAGGGTATCTAATTGTCGTCTTGCCAATAGACGTATTTGCTCTTGAGCAAGATTTAATTCAGAATCTAACGGGGGTTTCCCTTTCTGAAAGACCACCATTACATTATTATAACCTTCACTCTCATATACGTAAGAGACGCCTGTTCCTAAATTTTCAGACATTGGATTACTCCTTAAAGTACCGGTATAATATTACGCGGTGTATCATAAACTATCGTGAGAGTTCCTATTGTTAACGATTCTATTTGATTTACATTGATGTCTTCGGAACCCTCTTCACCGTAGACATAATATGCGACTTGATAATCCTTTATATCGGGCAACTGACCGTCCTTTGTGCTGACAACTATTTTCCCATCATCCTGTATATATCCGCGCCCAGCACCTCCGGACACATCCAACGGGTCATCCTGTAGTGTAAGGGCAAGATTATCCTCAAAAATCCCTTTAAACAGGTTCTCAGGCCCACCTTGGTCAACAGTCCCGAAACTTAGAACCTCTGCCACTGTTATATAAGATTTAACGACTCCCTCATTATAGATTTCAAATTGGGCATTCCCTATATCATCCCGGACAATGAGAGAATCATTCGCTTTCACCATAAGACTGAACGGTAATACTACATAGTCAACATCAGCTATCTTTCTTATCTGATGGTCAACATCACTCTGAGTAAGAGACCTTCCTATACCTAACTGATTGACAAAATTCGCTATCGATGTTGTAATCTGAGATGTCAACGTCGTGAAATCAGTTACTCCTGATTTAGGTATTATTGTCAGAGCCATGTCTACTTCGTTCTCTATGGCCTGCTTAGCTATTGCATCTGCACAGGCATGTTTCATTTCGTCAAGTTCGTCCTGTACAGAGGATAGAAGTTCATTAGTCGTATAAGTAATAATGAAATTCTCGATCGCAACATAATCCACCTGAATCTGCTGACCGTTCGCTATATTACCCGACTCTATCAATATTAAAGTGGTAGGGTCTGTGTCTGTACCAGGGTCTACCCGGTAGTCCACATTCTCCGTGTACCTGATAGTTCTGTCATTATTTCTCACCACAATGGATGTCGGATCCGCCCCCAGATAATCAAGGGGCTCCGGTTTTCCGAGTATAATAACATGGACTTCACCGGTTATCGTCTGGAACTCCGTCAAAGGGAGATTATTTGCAAACTTAATACGTATACTGTCTTGTGCTATCGTTGAGTTACCTTCTTCAAGAGGGTCCTGAAGTTTTACCAGCTCCCAGTTATCAGTCGTCAGTGTTCCGGATAACTGACCGGTGATAGAGACGATATCATTTACCGGTTGATGCTCAAGTATGAATGTATCTGAACTCCGGAATTTATAATCAACCTTGATAACATCATCAGATGCCAGACCTATATGGACATTTGTTGCTTTTGTCTCATCCAAATCAATTGTATCACCGTCACCTATGATTTGATAACCTGATATATCATATTCCGCGGCCTTGGTGGCATTATAAACCCGTGTGACCTCAAAAATAGGCGTATGGGCTGTTACACGCGGATTTGTTGTCTTGAACTGGAATGCAGCCACATTAACAATAACGAATGTTTCACCGGTCTGCGCTCCCTGAGAAGAAATAATACTCTCAAAAGAAAAGGCAATTTGGTCAGTTACCTGCCGAGACCTCATCCCCTGTATATAAACATCGACTTTACCCCCGACATGTTTCTGTCGGATGGAGTCATAGTCACGTATCATGAGAGGGTCTTTCGCTTTCTCAACACGAACTCTCTGAACACCCGGGACACCCGCAGCAACCTTCACATAACCACCCTCTGTACCGGTGTCTGTAAAGAACTGAAGCTCTATCCTGGTTGCCAGGTCATGGTTAGATTCAATATCGCGGCCAAAACTGATAGGATTTGTGTTTACCACAAAGAAGTCACTATCAGCGCCTGAAGAATTTATCTCGACAGTAAAAGCATCTGTATTACTGTCTTCTCCTTCATCTATGGCCTCAACATCGACATCTATTTCATACCGGGCCGTAATAAAATTATAATACTGGTCACGGTTTTCAACGTGTAAGATTTTAGTCGTCAACGTTCGGTATGACTGAGCTAAGATATTCTGATCGAGATCACCTAAAGTAGAAACTACCGCTCCTTCATTGATAGTCATGTCTCTTATAGGTTGTGTTTCAGTATAAAAAGTAACAGTACCAATAGCTGAGGCGGCACCACGTCGGGTAAGATCTACATTAGAAGCGAGTTTATCAAATTGGTCGTCAATTATCCGTTGAACATCAGCAGGGTCTGTTAAAAACAGAGCAAGTTGTAGAGCTTTCTTCGGTATTGAAGTCTCTACAGGGTCACTTATTGTATCACCATCTGCATCGTCAAACTGCTGAAGCCCACTCACTGACAATGACCGTGCCATAAAATCCTGAATAACATAGACTCTGGCCATTTCCTCCGTAATGGGATCCATCATATCTCGCACAACGGTACCTGGCTTCGTGTCAGTCCCAGCATTAGAAACCAGTAATTCCTGGCTCATGGTAAGAATGATATCATTCTGAGTTCTCGCAGGTAAATCCCTTATACCGGTTGTAATAACGAGCGGAGAACTTTCCATTTCTATTGAAAAAGCGCTCTCTGTTACCTGACCAAGAACAGGATCATAAATTACGGCCGTTACAACAAAGAAAAAGGAAGTAGCCTCACCAAAAACTGCGGCTGGGAGGAGCCCTTCAGTAACAAGTTCTTCGTAACGGGTCTGATCAAAGAATATAGAGTAATAATATTCCCTGGTAATCTCTTCAGTCGTTGTCGTTACCCGGATATTACCGGCAGTGTCCGTTGTGGTATTGAGTACCTTTGTGTTATCTTCATAGAATGAAAAAGCAATCACTGGGTCAGTATTTATTTTCGCATAGAAACCATTCACTCCACCGCTTTGTAGACTGACGTAATAATTATAGCCCACGGTATTCGGTTCTATGTTCTGAGCATTGACTATTTCCATTTTACTCTGGTAACGGAGAGTTTTCACTCCTGAAGGAGGTGAGACAGTTACAAAGTCATCGCTCTGAACATACGTGATTTTTATCGTGACAGCTGGACTTGGTAATTCAGTCACTTTTTCGATAGCTATGACATTAATGGTGTTCTCTCCAAGGGTTAATCCCCCGGTCCACGCCCATACAGATTCTCCTTCAGTATAAGAGACACCGAGACCAGACCCATTCACCTGGATTTCTTTAGTATCCGTGGATGTTGTCCCCGATAAAGTTTGTATCTGAATATCGGTGGCATAATCAGAACCGCCTGAAGGTAAAACAATAACTGGAGCAGGTATAGCCATATTTTATTTCCTATGGAGATAATTGCAAAAATTGAGTATAATCTACAGTGCGACCCGACCTCGCAGTAGCCGTAATTACTGCCCTTATTATAGTTGGGTCTTCCGGGTCAAAACGTATCTCTATATTTTGTACTTCATCTAAAAGTTCACCATCAGTCACCGGACGATCAGTATAACGGTACTGATCTTGCAGGCTCTTCAAAACACCCAGAGTCGTAGTTATTTCCTGAGTAATTTTAGTCGAAGTATACGATGAATCTAAAATTTTCTGACCAAGGAGTTTTACAAGAAATGTCCCTATATAAGTATGGAAGGGATTACTTTCTCTTTCAGTGATAGTAAATTTCTCAAGATTCTGGAGAAGTAATTCCTCATCCCTGACTGTAATGAGAGCCCCTCTGATATTATAATCGATATCATTTAATACCTCAAGGCCTACACATTTCGGACAAAAGCCCCTTAAAGTAACATAAGTAACCTCGAAATAGTCTTCAATAGAGCGCCACTTTCTATTTAAATAGATAATCCGCGGTTGCTGTACAGTCAGAGTCTGAGGATCGTATACTATTGTGTAATCAGTCTTAGGAATCAGTTTATCCGAGGCAAATAACTCTGTATTAGACGCAGCAAGAGGCCTATTGAAACGAAGAGTCCTCCGGTCATCCTCAAGAGTTATTAGTTCTTTATAAATTCTGTGATTACAGATAGTGTTAATTTTTAAATCATAAGACATATAATGTAATAACTTATTTAAAGATTATTAAACTGGTATAACAGCATTTTTCTTTCCATATAAGATGTATGCAACATATTCATTCACAGGAGTTTTGGCTGCTTTCTTTATCTTTGCTGTTAAACTCCTCCCGTATTTCTTAGGGATTTCAGACTCAACTTCAGGGTCGTCAGGAAATATCGTTTCATAGAAATTCAAGGGCACATAAAGACCCTCCCCTATATCAAATTGATAACCCGTTAGACTTGGATACCAATAACGGGCCTTTTCCTCCATGTTATCCTCAGGTTGAAAGGTTACCCAGCTAGCCGCTCTGGTGAAAGCCGATTCAGCGTCATCGTTACTCGTCCCACGAGTCCCAAGAACTTGGTTTCCTCGGTACACGTAGACACCCCACGCACTTTGTCTATGCCTCTTTACATAGACTTTCACCCAGTCAGGGGCAGTATCGGGCAAATCTCCTAAATCTATCTTTATCTCTTCTTTCTTATAATCCTGAGACTGTGCCAGTACTTCTTTATATTTTTCCTCTGCTGCTATTGTCTGGGCACTCTTCTGTATTTCTTGCTCAGCCTCTTTTACATCTGTAGAAGTACCAGAGGGCACCGCATTTGGGCACAACGGCAATCCAAATTCAAAATTCTTTGCGTATAATTTAGATTTATTTTTTTTCCAAGCCTTAGTTATGGTATCCTTAAGAGTAGGTATTTCAAAAGAGCCTACATAAAAATCCCCGAATTTTAAAACAGCATTGGGATATTTTATTGTATCAGCTCTCATAGATTCTGAAACGGGTATGGCAACATCAGGCCTTATCTCTACTCCCTTAGATACTGTAGGGTCTGCAATAACAGAATCCACGTCTGTGATATACTGTTTTACATTTTCAGAAATTTTTTCATTCTTCGCGGCTAACCTATACACATCAACAAGGTCTCCTAAGATTTCTATATTTTTTGTGTTTGCCGGGTTATCAAAATCCAATAAAGACGCTAAAGGTACTGTGGTGGTCTCTTCTCCCTCCGTCCTTTCAACATCCCCTATAGAATGGCCATGTGACCAGAAGAGCTGGATGTAAATGCGTAACTGGTTCACCGTCCTTCTATCACCGTCAGGAAAACCAACAATTTTTCCCTCTTCCTGTTTTTTTAACCATTCAGCATAGGTCTCTCCTGGAACGGGCAGGTCACCCGGTAATTGAGCAGATAAATCAGAGAATCTTTTACTTAACTCTTGAAGTAACATCAAATTAGCAACTTTGGCTTGAGCTATCTGATCAGCGATAAGGTCTTCTCGCGTAGGGAAAAGAGTCTTTCCAATTTTACTCCTATTTTTCTCATCCTCAGCAGCTTTATCAAGTCTCGCCTGCAGTTCGTCGTATTTAAACTTATACTGGTCTATTGCAGTATTTAAATCTTTAATTTCAGTATTTAT
>Ga0316194_10002511_pt1 | contig 12808 bp, 12 predicted proteins | sample CroRivsedime1_MG_FD_204936 | JGI IMG/M metagenome (GOLD analysis project Ga0316194, IMG submission 204936) | Coastal sediment microbial communities from Maine, United States - Cross River sediment 1 | ecosystem: Environmental > Aquatic > Marine > Coastal > Sediment | place: USA: Maine...
ACATTTATTTTTTTTTACAATTAGTTAAATGTTTTTCAGAGAAACATCCTAACCAATACACTGGTTCTCAACAGGGTACATAATTTTGCCATTTATTTGGCGCCACAGCAACCATACAGACTTACGACAGCCGAATAATCGAGGGAGTTCTGAACATAAGGCAATAGAACGCAACGGCAACATTGCACAGATCAACCGAAAGGCCATCAAGCGCAGCGCGGCTAGCGTCAAGCACGACCCCGCAGACCTTTGTTCCCATCAGGTGCCCTGCTCCCAGGAGGAAAGATAGTCCAGCTGATCCGCAGTCAGGGTGTCTATCCGCACTGCCATCGCCGCCAGTTTCAGGCGCGCCACTTCCTGATCGATTTCGGCAGGCACCGAGTGGACGCTGTTATCCATCTGGTCAGCCTGCGTTCCCAGATACACAGCACATAAAACCTGGTTGGCGAAGCTCATATCCATGACGGCGGAGGGATGCCCTTCGGCAGCAGCGAGATTGACCAGCCGCCCTTCCGCCAACAGGCAGATGCGCCGCCCATCAGCTAGCCGGTATTCATCGACTGATGGCCGCGGCCGCTGCTTGGCAGTCGCCATTGCCTCCAGCGCGGGAATGTTGATCTCGACATTGAAGTGCCCCGAATTTGCCAGCACACAGCCATCCTTCATGACCTCCATGTGAGCCTGGTCAACGACGTGTTTGTCGCCACTGGCAGTGACAATGAAGTCGGACTGTGCAGCGGCTTCCAGCAGCGGCATGACACGAAAACCGTCCATGGCGGCTTCCAGTGCCTGCAACGGGGCGACCTCGGTGACAATGACATTGGCGCCATGCCCCTTGGCGCGCATGGCAATCCCGCGCCCACACCAGCCATAGCCGACAACGGTAAAGGTCTTGCCGGCAATCAGGATATTGGTGGCACGAATGACGCCGTCCAGCGCGCTTTGACCGGTTCCGTAACGGTTATCGAACAGATGCTTGGTCATGGCGTCATTCACTGCAATGACCGGGAACTGCAGTGCGCCGCCCCGGGCCATGGCGCGCAACCGGATGACGCCGGTGGTGGTTTCCTCGGTTCCTCCCAGCATGTTGTAGATCAAACCGTGACGTGACTGGTGTATGCGGCTGACAAGATCGGCGCCATCGTCCATGGTGATCACCGGGTGATGATCAAGCGCCGCATCAATATGCTGGTAATAACGCTCGGTAGATTCACCGCGAACCGCAAATACGGGAATGCCATAACTTTCGACCAGTGCGGCGGCTACGTCATCCTGGGTACTGAGGGGATTGCTGGCGCACAGAACGACTTCCGCGCCTGCCGCTTTCAGGGTTCGGGCAAGGTTCGCGGTTTCCGTGGTGATGTGCAGGCAGCCGCTGAGGTGAATTCCGTGCAACGGTTGCGTCTCGCTGAAGCGTGCCTTGAGCTCACCCAATACGGGCATTTCCTGCCATGCCCAATCTATGCGCTTACACCCCGCCTCTGCCAAGGCAGGGTTTTTAATATCGAAATCACCAAGGCTTGTCATCGACTGTTCCAGATCGCATTCGACAGAATTCCCCGACAACACACTCGGATTCAGGCAGCAAAGTCACTCAACCTGACAGGTTGACGTTGTGCCCCCCAGTTTCCATGGGCCGCCTCAAACACGCCGGCACAGGGCGTCCCGCAGGATGCGCATTTTCCATCAGCAGTCAGTTTCCAGTCGGTCAGGACATACCAGTCACGGCCGATCAAGCGTTCACCACACTGGTGGCAGTAGGTACTGTCACCCGCTTCGTTATGCACGTTCCCTGTATAGGCATAGCGCACACCGTTTTTCATGGCGATCTCGCGTGCACGTATCAGGGTTTCCCGGGGTGTCGCCGGGACATCCAGCATCTTCCAGTCGGGATGAAAGGCGGAGAAGTGCATGGGTACATCGGGCCCCAGTTTCTCTACCACCCACTGGCTCATGGCGTCGATTTCCTTGTCCGAATCATTCTTCCCCGGTATCAGCAGGGTCGTCAATTCGAGCCAGACAGCGGTTTCGTGTTTTATGTACTCCAGCGTCTCCAGCACCGGCGCCAGGTGTGAACCGGTAATCTTGTGATAGAAGTCTTCTGTAAAGGCCTTCAGGTCGACATTGGCAGCATCCATGTAGCGGTAGAATTCACGGCGCGGCTCGGGACACACGTAACCCGCCGTGACAGCAACCGACCTGATCCCTTTCTCATGACAGGCCCTGGCAACATCGATGGCATATTCGTGAAAAATCACCGGGTCATTATAGGTGTAGGCCACGCTCCGGCAGCCCAGTTTCTGTGCCGCCCGGGCAATCTGCTCCGGCGAAGCCTCGTCGGCGAGGGTATGGGTTTCCCGCGATTTGCTGATATCCCAGTTCTGACAGAACTTGCAGGCCAGGTTACAACCCGCGGTACCGAATGACAGCACCGGTGTACCGGGCAGAAAATGGTTCAGCGGCTTCTTCTCGATCGGATCGATACAGTAACCGCTGGAGCGACCGTAGGTCGTCAGTACGATCTGATTATCAAGATTTTGACGAACAAAACACAAACCCCGCTGTCCGGCGTGCAATTTGCAGAAGCGCGGGCACAGGTCACACTGAACCCGACCATCGTCCAGCTTGTGCCAGTAGCTGGTATCCACGGTATAGCGATCGCGCTCTGTCATATGAATCCTTATAAAACAGCTTTACAACTCGCTGCTTGCACAGGATCTTTCATGGATACACGCAAGCAGAAAAACACCCTGTCTGAAGTATAGTCAATATAAGCACCTTAACCAGATGACCGGCCGGGTCAGGAGACCGGTCAGTCTCTGTTCATGGCAACCACACCCTAAGCGTGACGTTGGGTCAAAAAAACATCATGGTATTGGTCAATAGAAGGTCAAGGTACTGTGCTTGATGCAACTCTGCCTGCTATCCGGCAATACCGGGAGAATGTGTAGCCCCGTCCCGGTGGAGAGACAACAACGAAATGAGTACCCGTGTAATCAAGATCTGCATTAAAAAAGAACAGGCGCTCTACAACGAGTTGTATTCTGCAATGATGGAGCACCGCGAATATGAAGGCTGCTACGTCATGCAATACACCGAGCATCAGGAAAATGGCTGGACGGTTGCATCATTCTCATTGCGTGATGCGGAGCAGTCTTCCATGCACAATGGTCGATAACTCCCTTCCACATAGCGGGGTTTACTTTGTGGTAAAAAACGACGGTCAACAGCTTGCGGCCGAAGACCGTCGCTCGGGGACTCAAAAGCCTCCGACTGTGACCTCCGAAAAAGCCACGTACTGAACGTAGCTGCTGGCTGGGATATTGTTATCAGCAGCTATGGGTATTGCTATTGATGGAAGTACATACAGCAGATTCAGATATTCCAGGCTGCACCCCATGCCGTATGCTGGTTCACGGGTTGCTGGAATCCCTGTTATCAATCGGGGGGTGCGTTGCAGTGAATGCGGGACTATGCATAACGCCACATGCAATTCCCGCAAACGTTCCGCAAATGAAATATGATGCAGCTAATTACCTGTCGAGATAACAAAGATAAGCCATTGTATTATATATATAAAATTGGTCGGGACGAGAGGATTTGAACCTCCGACCACTTGACCCCCAGTCAAGTGCGCTACCAGACTGCGCTACGCCCCGATTTGGAAAAGGGAATTATACAGGAAACACGGCAGGTTAACGTTTCAACAATTGCAGCACATCCTCAAGCTCCAGGCGCACCTGGTGCACAATCTGCTGACTTTGAGTAACGTCTTCCTTCGCATCATCACCGGACATTTTCTGACGCGCGCCACCAATGGTAAAACCCTGCTCGTAGAGCAGGCTTCTGATCTGGCGAATCATCAGCACGTCCTGTCGCTGGTAGTAACGGCGGTTACCCCGGCGCTTTACCGGCTTGAGTTGTGGAAATTCCTGCTCCCAGTAACGCAGAACATGCGGCTTGACCCCGCACAGATCACTGACTTCACCGATGGTGAAATAACGCTTGCCCGGAATTGCTGGAAGTTCGTTGTTATTGCTCGCTTCCAGCATACGCCTCTACCCTCGCCTTGAGTTTTTGACCTGATCGGAAGGTGACGACGCGACGTGCTGAGATAGGGATTTCTTCACCTGTTTTCGGGTTGCGCCCCGGACGTTCATTTTTTTCCCTGAGATCAAAATTACCGAATCCCGAGAGTTTTACCTGGCGGCCATTTTCCAGTGCGACGCGTATTTCCTCGAAAAAGAGTTCCACCAGTTCCTTGGCCTCGCGCTTGTTCAAACCCAGTTCTTCAAACAGCCTTTCTGCCATGTCGGCTTTTGTAAGTGCCATAGTTCTAATCTCTTAATGTTGCCCCGAATTCTTTTCCTAGCCGGTCAGTCACCTGCGTGACCACCCCCTCTATATCTTGTTCCGTAAGTGTGCGTGAATAATCCTGTAGAATCAAGCCAAAGGCGATGCTTTTTCGCCCTGTTTCTATACCTTTTCCACGGTAGACATCGAAAATCAGCAGCTCCTGCAGCAAATCGCCGGCAACCAGATGCACCGCCGCCTGCAAATCTGCCACACTGAGCGTGTCATCAACCAGCACAGCCAGGTCACGCCTTATCGAGGGAAAGCGGGAAATCGGGTGAAATTGCGCCAGCCGACCCGTTCCAAGGGCCGCATACTCGAGCTCAAAAACAAAGCTGTTCGGGTTCAGGTCAAGCTGGCTGGCAAGCAGCGGATGTAGTCGGCCCGCCCAGCCAACCGGGTTTTTTCCGCATCTGATCTGTGCGCACTGACCGGGATGTAATGCCGGATGTTTGGCCGCGATAAAGGTGAATGCACCGGCATTACCTGTCAGGGAGAACAAGGCTTCCATATCACCTTTCATGTCAAAGAAATCAACCGGGTCACCCTTGCCGTCCCAGTGCTCGGGTAAGCGTGTTCCGGTGACCACACCCGCCAGCATCATATCCTGGTGGATTTCGCCATCCCGGGCATAAAAGCGCAGGCCATGCTCAAAAAAGCGCAGCCGCGATTTCTGCCGACGCAGATTATACTGAACCGCTGTCAGCAACCCTGGCCACAGGCTGGTGCGCATCTCAGCCATCTCGGACGAAATTGGATTGGCCAGCGGCACAGACATCATGTCCGGATTAATGCTTGCCTGCAATCCGGGATCGACAAAACTGTAGGTCACCGCTTCCTGGTAACCACGGGAGACCAGCACATCACACAGGTCTTCAATAGTATTCTCGCTTTCGCTGAGCGGCTGTACATCCAGGGCTCCCTGCAGCACCACGCTGGGCAAGCGGTTATAGCCATAGACACGACCGATTTCTTCTATCAGGTCCGCCTCAAGCGCAATATCAAAGCGGTAGGTCGGAGACGTCACCAGCCAGTCATCGCCTTGTACTGCAACCGTCATACCGAGTCGGGTTAGGATATCCACTACTTCATCCGCTTCCGGCAGAATGCCCAGCACTTTCCGAATACGTTCTTTCCGCAACACCACAGGAACGCTTTCGGGTAAATAGTCCGCAGTGGCGTGCGTCACCACCGGGCCCGCCTCACCGCCGGCAAATTCAATTAACAATGCCGTGGCACGCTCGACCGCCCGTTGCTGCAAACATGGATCAACGCCACGCTCGAATCGGTAGGCTGATTCGGTATGCATGCCGTAGGCACGTGCACGGCCTGCAATGACTTGCGGCGGGAAAAACGCACACTCCAGCAACACGTCGATGGTCTGATCCTGTATACCGGAATGCATGCCACCCATGACACCGGCAATCGCCAGTGGCTTCTCATGATCAGCAATGACCAGCGTTTTGTCATCAAGGGTAATGGCGCGCTCATCAAGCAGGGTCAACTGTTCACCCTCGCGGGCATAACGCACCTGTATGCCACCCGATAGCTGTGCAACATCAAAGGCGTGCATCGGCTGTCCAAGCTCAAGCAACACATAGTTCGTTACATCAACGACTATACCGAGACTGCGCAGTCCGCTGCGTCGCAGGCGTTCCTGCATCCACAATGGTGAAGCTGCGTTTACATCGATGCCGCGAAGCACACGTCCGAGATATTGCGGACAGGCTTGCGGAGACTGTACTTCTATATCAAAAGTGTCATCAATGGTGGGTGCCACCGGCTTGATGTCAACCGCTGTCACGGGTGCGCGCAGCAAGGTTCCGACCTCGCGCGCAATGCCTTCTATGCCGAGGCAGTCACCACGGTTCGGTGTCAGGTCGATCTCGATTATCGTGTCGTCGAGACCCAGCAGTGCCTGCAATGATTGCCCGGCATGCGCATCCGATGGCAAGGTCATCAGGCCGGCATGATCCTCGCTGAGACCCAGTTCATGCGCCGAACACAACATACCGTATGACTCGACACCGCGTAGCTTGCTTTTCTTTATTTTGAAATCACCCGGCAATCGGGCGCCCACCGGTGCCAGTGGGTACTTGCCACCCACAGCAACATTCGGTGCGCCACAAACAACCTGCAACGGCTGCCCCTCGCCAACCGCAACACCGCATACACGCAGCTTGTCGGCATTCGGATGTGCATCAACCGACACCACTTCGCCAACCACTAAATCACCCAGTCCGGCCGCCGCCGGTTCGACCGAGTCAACCTCCAGACCGGCCATGGTCAACTGTTCAACCAGTTCGGCCGTCGACACCGGCGGGTCGACCCATTCACGCAACCATTGTTCGCTGAATTTCATAACATACCCGATCCAAAAGTCTCCCTCCCCCTCAGGGGGAGGGTTGGGGAGAGGGTATCAATCATCCTGCCTCCTCTCCGTGGTCCTCTCCCGTTGGGAAAGGAAATACAACTTTCCAGTACTGTAATACCCGACAAACGCCCGCTTAATTAAACTGCGTCAGAAAATTCATATCATTTTCGAAGAACAGGCGCAGGTCATTCACCCCGTAGCGCAGCATGGCCAGTCGTTCAACACCCATGCCAAACGCAAACCCGGTGTAACGTTCGTTATCGATACCGACCTGTTCGAACACTTTCGGATGCACCATGCCGCAGCCCAGTACTTCCAGCCAACCGCTCTGGCCACAGACCCGGCAACCCTCCCCGGCACACATGACACACTGAATATCCACCTCGGCCGACGGTTCGGTAAAAGGGAAGTAGGATGGTCGGAAACGCACGGCCAGGTCCTCGCGCTCGAAGAAGGCACGCAGAAACTCATCGATCAGCCCCTTGAGATTGGCGAAGCTGACATGTTCATCCACCAGTAATCCCTCGACCTGGTGAAACATGGGGGTATGCGTCAGGTCCGAGTCGCAGCGGTAGACACGGCCCGGCGCAATAATGCGTAGCGGTGGCTGACGCTGCTCCATCACGCGCACCTGTACTGGCGATGTGTGGGTGCGCAACAGGGTATGCGCATCGAAATAAAAGGTATCGTGCATGGCCCGTGCAGGATGGTGGTCCGGAATGTTCAGGGCACCGAAATTGTGATGATCATCCTCAATCTCGGGACCTTCCTCAACAGTGAAACCCAGCGGCCGGAACAACTGCTCGATACGGCGCAGTGTATGAGTGACCGGGTGCAGTCCACCCTGGGTGTGCCCGCGCCCCGGCAGGGTGACATCGACCGTCTCGCTCGCCAGCTGCTCGTTCAGTAAAGAGGACTGCAACAGCTCGCCACGTATCTCGATGGCGTGCTGAACCTGCTGTTTAACGCGATTGATTTCCTGTCCCGCGGCTGGCCGTTGCTCCGCGGGCAAGGCACCCAGTTGTTTGAGCTGCTGGGTGAGCAGGCCTTTCTTGCCAAGATAGCGTACCCGCACATCATCAAGGGATGCGGCATCGCCAGCCTCCGCGACTGCCTGCAGTGCCTGTTGTTCAAGTTCGTCCAGGCTGCTCACCTGTTGTACTCCCTGGTATTGTTGGTCCCCTCCCCCCAAGGGGGGGGTTAGGGTTAGGGAGAGGGGATGAAATAGAATTTTCTACCCTTAGCAATCCCCTCTCCCTGGCCCTCTCCCGGGGGGAGAGGGAATGGGAAATTCTGCTTCCGTGAGAAACAAAAAAGGGGAAAGGTTTAACCCTTTCCCCCTTTAGTGTGTCTTTTTCCGGTAAAGGGGTTAAACCGACAACCCGGCCTTGGCCTTTTCTGCCAACGCACTAAAACCGGCTGCATCATAGACGGCGAGGTCTGCAAGCACTTTTCTGTCGACCTCGATGTTTGCCTTGTTCAGGCCATCGATCATGCGGCTGTAGGACATCCCGTTTTCACGGGCAGCGGCATTGATGCGCGCAATCCACAGCGTGCGGAACTGGCGCTTGCGTTGACGACGGTCACGGTAGGCGTACTGCCCTGCCTTGGTAACGGCCTGCTTGGCAACGCGGTAGACCTTGCTGCGTGCACCGTAATAACCTTTCGCCTTACCCAGTACCTTCTTGTGCCTGGCGTGCGCGATGACTCCACGTTTTACTCTTGGCATTGCTAACTACCTCTGAAAAATGTTTTCAAACAAACGGCAACATGCGACGCACGGATGCCACATCGGCTTCGTGCACTTCCGCCGGCGAACCCAGCAGGCGCTTACGCTTGCTGCTCTTTTTTGTCAGGATGTGACGCAGGTGTGACTGTCCGCGCTTGAACCCGCCAGACCCGGTCTTCTTGAAGCGCTTTGCAGCACCCCGGTTAGTCTTTAACTTTGGCATTTCCTGTTACTCCAGCATACTTGAATCTTTAAAATAGCCTATGCGGCTTACCTGTTCTTCTTTGGCGCCAGCACCATAACCATCAGGCGACCTTCCATTTTCGGTTCCTGCTCAACCGTACCGTATTCACTGAGGTCGACCTTCACCCGCTGCAGCAACTCCATGCCGAGCTCCTGGTGCGCCATCTCCCGGCCACGAAAGCGCAACGTCACCTTGGTACGGTCGCCATCCTCCAGAAAACTGACCAGTTTGCGCAGTTTGATATTGTAATCACCAATATCCGTACCGGGCCGGAACTTGATTTCCTTGACCTGTGTCTGTTTCTGTTTCTTCTTGGCGGTCTGAAGTTTCTTGCTCTCTTCAAAGCGAAACTTGCCGTAATCCATGATCCGGCAAACAGGGGGCTCGGCGTTTGGTGAAATCTCCACCAGATCCAGACTGGCCTCGTTGGCAATTGAACGCGCCTCTTCGATAGAGACTACACCAACCTGTTCACCTTCCTGATCGATTACCCTTACTTCAGGCGCAATAATTTTTTCATTAACCCGGTGCTGCGGCTTTTTCGCGGCGATATTCTAATCCTCCAAAACAGTACGGCCGCGGCTCGCAGACTCGGTTTTCAGTCCCTCGGCCAGCTGCCCAATCGACATACTGCCCAGGTCTTCACCGCTTCGCGTGCGCACGGCCACGGTCCCAGCTTCAGCTTCCCGATCGCCGATTACCAGCAGATAGGGAATGCGTTTAATCGTGTGCTCGCGGATTTTAAAGCCGATCTTCTCATTTCTCAAGTCCGATTTAACCCTCAAGCCCTGATTATTCAAGGATTCTTCCACTTTACGGGCATAGTCCGCCTGATTATCAGTAATATTGAGGATAACTGCCTGCACCGGGGCCAGCCACAGCGGCAGCGAACCGGCGTAATGCTCGACCAGAATCCCGATAAACCGCTCCAGCGAGCCAAGAATTGCGCGGTGCAGCATGACCGGCACCTGCTTGCTGCCGTCCTCGGCGATATAGTGGGCATTGAGCCTACCCGGCATGGAGAAATCCAGCTGGATGGTGCCCAGCTGCCAAACCCGTTCCAGGCAGTCCTTCAGGTTGAACTCGATCTTGGGTCCGTAAAAGGCACCCTCGCCCGGCTGCAGTTCCCAGTCCAGCTGCTTGTGATCCAGCACCGCCTGCAGGGCGGCCTCGGCCTTGTCCCAGAGGACGTCCTCGCCGACGCGCTGCTCGGGACGGGTGGAGAATTTCACGCTGACCGCCTCAAAGCCGAAGTCGGCGTAGACGCGGTACAACAAGTCGATGAAGTCAGATACCTCGCTCTCGATCTGTGCCTCGGTGCAGAAGATATGGGCGTCGTCCTGTACGAAATTGCGCACCCGCATCAGGCCATGCAGGGTGCCGGACGGTTCATTGCGGGTACAGGATCCAAACTCGGCGAGACGCAACGGCAGATCACGGTAGCTCTTCAATCCCTGGTTGAAGACCTGGATATGCGCCGGGCAGTTCATCGGCTTGATGGCGTAGGTGCGGTTTTCCGACTCCGTGGTAAACATGTCAGCGGAGAACTTCTCCCAGTGCCCGGATTTCTCCCACAACGAGCGGTCGATAATCTGCGGGGTATGGATTTCCTGGTAGCCCTGCTGGCGCAACATGTGACGAATGTAATCCTGGATCACCAGGTACACCTGCCAGCCGTTATTGTGCCAGAACACCATGCCCGGTGCCTCTTCCTGGGTATGGTAGAGATCCATGATCTTGCCGAGCTTGCGGTGGTCGCGTTTTTCCGCCTCTTCCAGCCGCTGCAGGTAGGCCTTCAGCTCTTTCTTGTCGCGCCACGCGGTACCATAGATGCGCTGCAACATGGGGTTATTCGAATCACCGCGCCAGTAGGCACCGGCCAGTTTCATCAGTTTGAAACCCTTGCCGAGCTTGCCGGTACTCGGCAGGTGCGGGCCACGGCAGACATCGAACCACTCACCCTGGCGGTACACGGAAACTTCCTCACCCTCGGGAATAATGTCATCGATAATCTCCACCTTGTAGGCTTCACCGATCTTGCCGAACACCCTGAGCGCCTCGTCGCGATCCCACACCTGCCGCTCAATCGGCAGGTCGCGTTTCACGATTTCGTGCATGCGCTGTTCAATCTTTTCCAGGTCATCCGGTGCAAACGCTTCGTCGCGTGCAAAGTCGTAATAGAAGCCGTCCGCGATTGCCGGACCGATGGTCACCTGGGTACCCGGGTAAAGTTCCTGTACAGCCTGTGCCATGACATGCGCCGCGTCGTGACGCATCAGCTCCAGCGCCTCTTCATTCTTGCTGGTAATAATGGCGAGTTCGGCATCTGTACTGATGACGTAGCTGGTATCCACCAGCTGGCCGTCCACCTTGCCGGCCAGTGCGGCCTTGGCAAGACCGGGACCGATGTCGGCGGCAATATCATGTACGCTAACGGCTTGATCAAATGAGCGGGAACTACCGTCGGGAAGTGTCACTACAGGCATATTGTGCTCCAGTGGTGACCGATACGAGGGGCCACTTGCGTTAAGTAAAGGGGGCAGCTTGATAAAGGGACGGATTTAATCTACCGATATAATTTCTGCGGCAGTATTCTAGGTCATAACACCTGGTGACACAATCGACGCAATTTCCAGACAGGTACAGCATCATTTACACTAGCATCTGCCTGCATAGACCCTCGTTCCCTACATCTATTACACAGTAGAAAAGGAAATAATCCCATGGCTTGTGATTTGAGCATTGTAATCCCGGCCTTTAGCGAAAGAGAGGTTCTGCCTCTTACCCTGGATACCATCAAGGCAATAGTCGAGGCGGAGAACGTCAGTTATGAAATCATCGTGGTAGACGATGGCTCCAGGGACAACACCTCCGAACTGATCGATGCAACTCATGCCACGACTCCGGAAATCAAGGGCATAGTGCTATCCCGTCAGTTCGGGAAAGAGGCAGCACTGTTTGCCGGTTTAAAACACGCCAGCGGCAAGGCCGTCATTACGCTGGATGCAGACCTGCAGCACCCGCCTGGTCTGATACCCGAGATGCTCGAGCACTGGCGCAAGGGGGCCGAGATCGTTCATGGCGTAAAACAGGACCGTCATGCAGACACGCTCATGCAACGGTTTACGGCGGCGGTGTACAGTGGGATATTCTCACGACTCTCGGGCTTTGACTTGCGCGGCAGCTCTGATTTTAAACTGCTGGACCGCCGCGTTGTTGATGTACTGACGAACAGCCTGCCGGAGTATGGACGATTTTATCGTGGATTAAGTGCCTGGGTTGGCTACCGGCAGGTCTCCCTTCCCTTTGATGTGGCTCCCAGGGAGTCCGGCGAGAGCCGCTGGGGTGGACTCGGTCTGTTACGTTACGCAATCCATACAATGACGGCGTTCAGTTCCCTGCCCCTGATGATCGTGCCGGTTCTCGGACTGCTGATGCTCATCATATCAATCATACTTGGCATTGAGGCAATATTTTCAAAACTCGCTGGGCACTCAGTCAGCGGCTTCGCCACGCTGGAAATCACCCTGTTGTTTTCCGGAAGTCTGATCATGATCGGACTGGGTGTCATCGGACAGTACATGGCGCGGATGTTCGATGAAATCAAGGGCCGCCCGGTCTGCCTGATAAGCCGTCTTATCGGCCTCGATAACAGTGTTGGCAGCAAAGATTAAATTCACTCGCGGCCGCTGCCCGCTACTGTTTCGTGCCTGACTCCTTGGTGGCCTTCAGTGTCCAGGTGTTCTCCGGGAAATACTGCAACAACTGATTATAGGCGTTCCCGGCGGCACGCTCATCACCTCTCTGTCTGGCTAACGACACAATCCGGTACAGCGACTCGGCCGCCCAGTAGTTATCAGGATAAAGGCTGGCCAGCTCCCTGTAGCGCTCAAGCGCCCCGGAATAATCGTCCATGAATTCAAGACTGCGGCCCGCCCAGAACAACGCTTCGGCCTTTTTGCCAGGCACTTTTCGGCCACTGTAGGCACGATCAAATGCCTGCGCAGCCGACTCGTAGCGCTCATCCGACAGCCGTTCATGGCCATGCTTGTATACCCGTTCCGGGTTATTCCACCAGCTCCAGAGAGAGACACTCAGCGCAAGCGCA
>Ga0316194_10002513_pt1 | contig 12807 bp, 13 predicted proteins | sample CroRivsedime1_MG_FD_204936 | JGI IMG/M metagenome (GOLD analysis project Ga0316194, IMG submission 204936) | Coastal sediment microbial communities from Maine, United States - Cross River sediment 1 | ecosystem: Environmental > Aquatic > Marine > Coastal > Sediment | place: USA: Maine...
CATACTCTGTTAACAATAGGTTTCTGTACGCTCTGGCTTATCGTGTAGCCTGTTGTACCTTCGGCATCTCGTGGCAAGCAATATCCCAGATAAAGCCCACCAGTTCCCGAGCAATCGCAACGGTCGTCTGTTTGGTGTTCTTGCCTGCCTGCAGCAGGGTGCGGTAGCGACCGCACAGCCGCTTCTGGGCTTGCCAAGCGATAGCCTTGGCCTCGTCGGAGGCGTTTTTGGCCTTGCGTCTCAGATGTGCCGTCTGACGCGCCGGGAAGCGGTAGCTCCAGGCCGACTCCACCAGCATGCGCCGGGCATGGCTGTTGCCCGTCTTGGTAATCGCCCCCTGGCGCCGACGTCCACCGCTGGTGTGCTCGCTCGGCACCAGACCAAGGAAGGCCATCAACTGCTTGGGTGAATCAAAGCGGCTGATATCACCCAGCTCCGCCAGCAACACCATCGCCGCCAGCTTGTCGATGCCGCGCAGGGCCACCAGTGAATCGACAACCGGAGCCAATGACCACTGCGGCAACACCCGCTCCATCTGTGCGGTGATATCGGCGACCCGCTGGCTCGCCGCCTTCACCGCATCGATGTACTCCTGCAAGACTACTTGTTGCCAGTCATGGGGAAATTTAAGTGACTCCAGCCAGTTGTAGTGCGTCTGGGTCCAGCGCGTCTTGTTCGACGGCCAGGCATGACCATGACGCAGCACATAGGCGTTGAGTTGCTGGCGTGCCTTGCGCTCCTGTGCCTTTAAGTCATCGCGGGCGCGGGTGAGATCGCGCATTGCTTCCTGTTCCTCATCCGGCACCCACACCGCCGTCAGATCCCCGTTGCGTAACGTTCGTGCCAGCTTGCAGGCATCCCGTCGGTCGGTCTTGATGCGGTCTCCCGGCTTCTTGGGAATCAACGAGGGGGCAACCACCTGACAATCGTGACCCAGACCCAGAAGCTGGCGATACAGCCCGTAACCGCAGGGTCCAGCCTCATAGCAGAACAGCAGCACTTCACCACCGAACTCTTGGTTCAGACGCTCGACCAGCTTGGCCACTTTCTTGGGCTTGTTGGCAATTTCATCCCAGCTCTCCGGGGTCTTTCGGCCTGCACGTGCTATCGCTACCGCAATGGTCTCCTTGTGTACATCCAGTCCAATGTAGGCCGGATAGCCAACCCACTGGGCACGCTTGATTGCTTCCAGTGCCGATGTCGTTTCAACTCGAACTTCTTCTGCGTTAAACTCTTTCATGACCTGTCCTCCTCAATTGTGGCTCTGAGCCAAAGGTTTCCAACCCCAGCTTAATCCACGCTGCTTGAGGTTGGGCAGGTCAAAACATGATGTCTAGTCGGGAATGCTGCTCAATTAATTTGTTTTACCTATATCAACAACCATTGGCCACGGAAACACACGGAATTATTTCTGCTAAGGCAATTTATTCTTCCGTGTATTTCCGTGGCAGTATCCTTGATTGAGTGCCGTTCGGTCTATTTCGGCTTTTCACGGTAGATGAGCGCAATGTGTCCGATGGCCTGTACCAGCTCGGCCTCGCAGCTGTCGCAGATTTCGCTAATGATGGACTTGCGTTGCTCACGGTCGGCTGCACCGATCCTGATTTTCATCAGCTCGTGATGTTCAAGCGATAATGCGATCTCCCTGAGAACGGCCTTGCTGAGACCGGCATTTCCGGTGCTGACAACGGGTTTCAGTGTGTGTCCGCGTCCGCGCAGGTCGCGTTTCATTTTTTCGGTCAGTGACATGGTCCGTTTTTCCGTGAACAATATGCCATTATACGGGCAACCCTTCACCGGTAGACAGTGTGCGATGGGCAGAAGCAAGAGTAGCCACCAGTGGCTGAAAAAACATTTCGACGATGAGTTTGTCAAGCGCGCGCAACGCGAGGGTTACCGCTCGCGTGCCGTTTACAAGCTGGACGAGATACAGCAAAAGGACCGACTCCTGCGTCCTGGCGCTGTAGTGGTGGATCTGGGAGCAGCACCCGGCGGCTGGTCGCAGTACGCCGCGCAGACACTCGGTGACAAGGGCCGCATTGTTGCGCTCGATATCCTGCCCATGGAGCCGTTGACCGGTGTTGAATTCCTTGAGGGTGATTTCCGCGAGGATGAAGTGCTTGCCTCATTGATGGAACTGCTTGGCGGCGCCACGGTCAACCTTGTAATGTCGGATATGGCACCCAATATTAGTGGTATGGACGCCGTTGACCAGCCCCGCAGCATGTACCTTGTTGAGCTGGCCGCTGATTTTGCAGCAACGGTTCTGGGCAAGGGCGGTGATCTGCTGTTCAAGGGGTTTCAGGGGGAGGGCTTTGATACCCTCCTGAAAAATTTACGAGAACAGTACCGCAACGTTTTGATTAGAAAGCCTAAAGCTTCGCGACCAAGAAGCCGCGAGGTGTACGTTTTGGCGAAAGGTCGTATCAATGCGAATGTGTCATAATGATTAAAGCCACGCTTTTGACGCGCCGTCATACTGGTGCTGACGCAGCTCACACATACATTAAGTAAATCGAGGACTCCGGTTTGAACGATCTGGCAAAAAATCTCATGCTCTGGGTTGTCATTGCAATAGTGCTGATGACCGTGTTTAACAATTTTGGTCCGAAATCAACCGCTGGCCAGGCCATTAACTACTCCGATTTCATCAACGAAGTACAGCAGGGCCGCGTACAAAAGGTAGATATTGAAGAACATACCGTTAAAGGAACGCGCATTGACGGCTCGCGATTTACCACCACCACGCCACCTGACGATCCGAAAATGGTGGATGACCTGCTGAGCAACGATGTCGAGGTCAGGGTCACCGGGCCGAACGAGCATGGCTTGCTCATGACGATCTTTATCAACTGGTTTCCGATGCTGCTGCTGATCGGCGTCTGGATCTTTTTCATGCGTCAGATGCAGGGCGGCGGCGGTGGCCGCGGTGCCATGTCGTTTGGCAAGAGCAAGGCGCGCATGCTGGGTGAGGACCAGGTGAAGACAACATTTGCGGACGTGGCCGGTGTGGAAGAGGCCAAGGAAGAGGTCGGTGAACTGGTCGAGTTCCTCAGCGACCCGAGCAAGTTCCAGCGTCTGGGTGGCAAGATTCCGCGCGGTGTGTTGATGGTCGGCTCGCCCGGTACCGGCAAGACGCTGCTGGCGAAGGCCATTGCCGGCGAGGCCAAGGTGCCGTTCTTCACCATTTCGGGTTCCGATTTTGTGGAGATGTTTGTCGGTGTCGGTGCCTCGCGGGTACGCGACATGTTCGAACAGGCGAAGAAACATGCCCCCTGCATCATCTTTATCGACGAGATCGATGCCGTTGGTCGCCATCGTGGCGCCGGTCTTGGCGGCGGGCATGATGAGCGTGAACAGACACTCAACCAGTTGCTGGTGGAGATGGACGGTTTCGAAGGCAACGAAGGCGTGATCGTTATTGCGGCAACCAACCGTCCCGATGTGCTGGACCCGGCACTGCTGCGCCCGGGTCGCTTTGACCGCCAGGTGGTCGTGCCGTTGCCGGATGTGCGTGGTCGCGAACAGATACTGAAGGTCCACATGCGCAAGGTGCCGATGGCGGACAATGCCAAGGCAAGCATCATTGCACGCGGTACCCCGGGGTTTTCCGGTGCCGATCTTGCCAACCTCGTCAACGAGGCCGCGCTGTTTGCCGCACGTGGCAACAAGCGCCTGGTCGATATGGAAGACCTGGAAAAGGCCAAAGACAAGATCATGATGGGCGCGGAACGCCGTTCCATGGTGATGAGCGAGGACGAAAAGAAACTCACTGCCTACCACGAGGCCGGTCATGCCATCGTCGGCCGCGCCATGCCTTCACACGATCCGGTCTACAAGGTCAGTATTATCCCGCGCGGTCGTGCGCTGGGTGTCACCATGTTTCTGCCCGAGGTGGATCGCTACAGTCACAGCAAGGAGTTCCTTGAAAGCCAGATCTGCAGCCTGTTCGGCGGTCGTATCGCCGAGGAACTGATCTTCGGTCCCGACAAGGTCACCACGGGTGCCTCGAATGACATCATGCGCAGCACGGAACTGGCGCGCAACATGGTGACCAAGTGGGGTTTGTCCGAAAAGCTCGGCCCGCTGACCTACAGTGAAGACGAGGGTGAGGTATTTCTCGGTCATTCCGTCGCGCAGCACAAGGCGGTGTCCGATGAGACGGCGCACGATATCGATCAGGAGATACGCTCCATCATCGACCGTGCCTATGCACGCGCAGAAGAGATCCTCAAGACCCATCTTGACAAGCTGCATACCATGGCCGATGCGCTGATGAAGTATGAAACCATCGACAGCGACCAGATCGACGACATCATGGCCGGCAAACCACCGCGGCCACCGGCAGACTGGGATGCCTCGGAGCCCACGGCGGGTTCCGGCGACAGTGGCTCCACCGGCGCCGACGAGAAATCGGACACCAAGATTGGTGGTCCGGCCGGTCAGCACTAGTTCGTAGGAGCGGATCGCATCCGCGAAAGAAATAAACACAATCGCGGATGCGATGCGCTCCTACGGTGTGTCTAGCAGGTCAATGAATCCGTCAGATTCGATTCCCGACAAGATAATGAACTGTGCCGGCAGGTCGCTGGACCTGTCGCAACCACAGGTCATGGGCATCCTGAATATCACCCCTGATTCCTTCTCGGACGGGGGTGATTTTTTTGTCCCCGAACAGGCCGTCGCCCATGCCGTGCGCATGGTCGAGGAGGGGGCCGCCATTATTGATGTCGGTGGTGAGTCCACCCGGCCCGGTGCCGCACCGGTAGTTGTCGAGGAGGAGTTGCGGCGGGTGATACCGGTAATCGAGGCCCTGCACGCGATGCTAGCGGTTCCCGTGTCAATCGATACCCGCAGGCCCGAGGTCATGCAGGCCGCAGTGGCAGCCGGGGCAGGACTGATTAACGACGTCAATGCTCTGCAGGCACCGGGTGCCATCGAAGTGGCGGCACGGCTGGGTGTGCCGGTGTGCCTGATGCACATGCAGGGGACGCCGGAAACGATGCAGCAGCAGCCCGAGTATGGCGACGTGGTCAGCGAGGTCAGGGACTTTCTGCTGGCGCGCGCAAACCTGTGCATTCAGCAGGGCATTGACCGTGAGCAGGTCCTGCTGGACCCGGGATTCGGTTTTGGCAAGACCGCCGCGCATAACCTGCAGTTGTTGCAGCATCTGGAACAGCTGGCGGCATACGGTTTCCCGGTGCTGGCAGGCTTGTCGCGCAAGTCGATGATCGGTCAAACCCTGGGATTGCCGGTCAATAAAAGGTTATATGCCGGCATTGCACTCGCCGTGCTGGCCGTCTGGAAGGGAGCGGCCATCGTGCGTTGTCACGATGTGCGCGAAACCCGTGAGGCGGTCCAGATGTGCCAGCTTGTCAGGGATGCCGGCTAGGATTCAACGGGCAGTCTGTGGCAGGCCGGGCGACGTGCTCGACATGTGGCTATAATCAGCAGAACTACGGAGACTAACGTGGCAAAGAAATATTTCGGAACTGACGGAATCCGTGGCCGGGTTGGCGATTACCCGGTAACAGCAGAGTTCATGCTCAAGCTGGGCTGGGCAACCGGCCGGGTGCTGGGCGGCAACCGTGCCAACCGTGTCATTATAGGCAAGGATACGCGCATCTCCGGTTATATGTTTGAATCAGCGCTGGAGGCCGGGTTGTCTGCCTCCGGTGTGGATGTACGCCTGCTGGGGCCGATGCCGACTCCCGCCATCGCCTACCTGACGCGGACCCTGCATGCCTGTGCCGGCATTGTCATCAGTGCTTCCCACAACGGCTTCGCTGATAACGGTATCAAGTTTTTTTCCAGTGAAGGCACCAAGTTGCCGGACGAGGTGGAACTGGCCATCGAGGCGGAAATCAACCACGACATGGTCACGGTCGCCTCCGACCGGCTGGGCAAGGCAGAGCGGGTTGCGGATGCCGCCGGCCGTTATATTGAATTCTGCAAGAGCACCATTCCGTTGTCGATGAGTTTGAGGGGCCTGAAGATCGTTGTCGATTGCGCCAACGGCGCCACTTACCACGTGGCACCCGAGGTGTTTGATGAACTCGGCGCCGATGTTATTGCCCTAGGTGTGGAGCCGGACGGCCTGAATATCAACCAGGCATGTGGATCGACGCAACCGGAACTGTTGCAAAAGGTCGTGCTGGAACACCATGCCGACGTCGGTATCGCGCTGGATGGTGACGGTGACCGTGTCATCATGGTTGATCACAAGGGTGAGCTGGTGGATGGCGATGAACTGCTGTTCATTATTGCGTGCTCGCGGCAACAGGAAGGTACGCTGCACGGTGGCGTGGTCGGTACCTTGATGAGCAATCTTGGCCTGGAGCATGCGCTGCAATCCAATAACATTGAATTTTCACGCGCCAATGTGGGCGATCGCTATGTGCTGGAGTTGTTGCAGCAAAATAACTGCCTGATTGGTGGTGAATCCTCCGGTCATATTATCTGCCTGGATCGAACCACCACCGGTGACGGCATTGTCTCTGCGTTGCAGGTGCTGGCTGCCATGGTGCAATACGGCAAGACCCTGCATGAGTTGAAAAGCGGCATGAAGAAATACCCGCAGCTGATGATCAATGTGCCGGTGAGTCACAAGGTGGAACTGGGCAGTACCCCCGCCGTTCAGGATGCCGTCAAATCTGCCGAGCAGCGACTCGCCGGCAGGGGGCGGGTGCTGTTGCGTCCTTCAGGCACCGAGCCATTGGTGCGTGTCATGGTGGAAGGCGAGGATGCGCAGCAGGTAAGCGCAGAAGCAAACCAGCTGGCCTCGGTGGTTGCCGAGGCCGTTTAGAAGCTGCTTCCCCGGAAAACCGCCTGACTAGACATTATACTGCAGGGGCCAGTTGGCCCGCACACCCCGGGAATACAGTGGTTCCCCGTTATTCCCTGCTTGATAGCCGACAAAGTCTGATTGTTCCCGGAAATGATTACACCGTCCTGTTGCAAAAGCTGGCCACAGCAGCGATTACATTGATTTTCCCGTCCCGGATGGCTAAGCTACGCGGCTCGTTGTTATCAAGGATATAGTGATATGCGTCAGCCACTGGTTGCGGGTAACTGGAAAATGAATGGCTCACTCGACAGCGTCACGGCGCTGGTTGAGGGTATCAAGGCCGGTCTGGACTCGGTTTCGACTGCTGAAATGGCGGTGTGCCCGCCTTATGTCTACATACCCACCGTTGCCACCCTGATTGGCGGTGCCTCGATCTCGCTGGGTGCACAGGACGTCAGCGACCAGGAGTCCGGCGCCTATACCGGCGAAGTTGCCCCCGCGATGCTGACGGATGTGGGCTGCAAGTACGCCATCGTCGGACACTCCGAGCGCCGCAGTATTTACGGCGAGAGTGACGGGTTTACTGCAAGCAAATTTGCCGCCGCACGCAAGGCCGGTCTGGTGCCGATCCTGTGTGTGGGTGAGCTGCTGGAAGAGCGTGAGCAGGGGATTACCGAACAGGTCGTCTCGCGACAGCTGGATGCTGTGATTGAACTTGAGGGTGTTGGTGCACTGGCAGATGCCGTGATTGCCTATGAACCGGTGTGGGCGATTGGTACCGGCAAGACCGCCAGCCCGGACCAGGCCCAGGAAGTACACGCGTTCATCCGTGGCAAACTGGCTGCGCTGGACGCGGCTGTCGCGGACAAGGTGCGGATACTCTATGGTGGCAGTATGAATGCAGCGAATGCCGCTGAACTGCTGGCAATGGCCGATATCGACGGTGGACTGATTGGCGGTGCCTCCCTGAAACCGGCTGATTTCCTTGCGATTGGATCCGCGGCCAACCGTTAAGCCCTGACTCTCTGATACTGACACGAGCAGTTAACTGATATGTTCTCTTTCTTACTGGTAGTACAAATTCTGGTGTCCGTCTCCATCATCGCGCTGGTGATGTTGCAGCAGGGCAAGGGTGCCGATATGGGGGCCGGTTTTGGCGCTGGTGCTTCGGGTACCGTCTTCGGTGCGCGTGGCTCCGGGTCCTTCTTTACTCGCGCAACCGGAATCCTGGCCGCAGTCTTTTTTATTAACTGCCTGCTGATCGCGTCGCCATTAATTCGTGAACAGACCCGGTCTGCAGATACCATCGCTGAACAACTGGAGCAGCAGGCCATCCAGCAGCAGGAAGCTGAACAAACCAATGCCGTGATTGATGCACTGGAAGAACAGCAGGCCGCGGAACAGGGTGCGGCAGTGGAAATCACCGAGACGGTCATCACCGAGACGGACGTCCCGAATGCTCCGGAAAATGATGCGGCAACACCAAAGGCAGATGACCTGCCCGAATAGGCAGTAAAGGTAGTAGCAGTTCTGATTATGTATCCCGGCCGATGTGGTGGAATTGGTAGACACGCTATCTTGAGGGGGTAGTGGCGAGAGCCGTGCCGGTTCGACTCCGGCCATCGGCACCAGATTTTTCAATGAGTTGCAATGAATCCGTAGCCCCTGTTGTGCTCATGCCGGATGGAGAATAGTTACTTTTTATACCCCTAAAAAACAATCTAACCTATTGAAAAATATAATAAATATGCCGATTATCCAACTTGACAGAAGTCATGGGCTGGCCTAGACTGCATCCCTCTTTTTCATCGCCTGTCTGATCCTAAAAAAATGAATCGCGTCCGGCTGTTAGTCGCACTGGCCCGAAGAGACAAAAACGATGCTGGATAACTATCTGCCTATCATGATTTTTATCGCCATTGGTATCGCCATTGGCGTTGGCCCGATAGTTCTGGGTTTCCTGCTGTCTCCCCACAAACCGGACGCCGAGAAAAATTCCCCCTTTGAGTGTGGCTTCGAGGCTTTCGAGGACACGCGGATGCGCTTTGATGTGCGCTATTACCTGGTTGCTATTTTATTCATTATTTTTGACCTCGAGATTGCTTTCCTGTTTCCCTGGGCCGTGGTACTCGATTCCATCGGCATGTTCGGCTTTGTTGCCATGATGGTATTCCTTGGAATCCTGGTGATCGGTTTTATCTACGAGTGGCAGAAAGGGGCGCTGGAATGGGAATAGAGGGACTCCTCAAGGAGGGTTACGTTACTACCTCGGCTGATGCGCTGATCAACTGGGCGCGCACCGGGTCGATGTGGCCAATGACCTTCGGTCTCGCCTGTTGCGCCGTGGAAATGATGCAGGCTGGCGCCTCACGCTACGACCTGGACCGCTTTGGAATCATCTTTCGTGGCAGCCCGCGCCAGTCGGATGTGATGATTGTAGCGGGTACCCTGTGTAACAAGATGGCACCGGCACTGCGCAAGGTGTATGACCAGATGGCCGAGCCGCGCTGGGTGATTTCGATGGGGTCCTGTGCCAATGGCGGCGGCTACTACCATTATTCCTACTCGGTGGTGCGTGGCTGTGACCGCATCGTTCCTGTTGATATTTACGTGCCGGGCTGTCCGCCCACTGCAGAAGCGCTGTTGTACGGGATTATCCAGCTGCAAAATAAAATCAAGCGGACCAATACTATTGCCCGTTAACGGGCTGCCAGGCAATTCACAGTGACTGACTCATCCCGCCAGCTTGCAGAGCAATTACAACAACGTTTCGGCGAAAGCCTGCAGGCGATTGTTGATTCGGTAGGTGAAGTGACCGTTGAAATGGCCCCTGATGCCTTACTGGAAGTGGCCACCGCGCTGCGTGATGAGCCGGGTTTTGCTTTTGAAATACTGATGGATGTGTGCGGCGTCGACTATGCCAACTACGGCCGCGACGAGTGGGCCACCGAGGAATCAACCACCTCCGGGTTCAGCCGTGGTGTCGAGGCGGCAACGGCCGGGCGCTTGACCGCGGTGACCGAAGACCTGGTGGTCGAAAAGCCGCGGCAGTCAAAACGCTTCGCAGCGGTTTACCATCTGCTATCCATCAGCAAAAACCGGCGCCTGCGACTGAAGGTGTTCGCGCCGGACGATGACCTGCCGGTGATACCGTCCGTGATCGCTATCTGGAACAGTGCTGACTGGTATGAGCGGGAGGCATTTGACCTCTACGGTATCCTCTTTGATGGCCACCCGGACCTGCGCCGCCTGTTGACGGATTACGGTTTTGTCGGCCACCCGTTCCGCAAGGATTTTCCGCTCAGTGGCAACGTCGAAGTGATCTACGATGCAGAAAAGAAACGCGTGGTGTATCAACCGGTGAGCATCGAGCCGCGCGTGCTGGTGCCGAAAGTCATTCGATCCGGACCCGCTGATGCCGTCGATCTCACGCAGCTGGTCGAGGAAGCAGATGAGGCAGCAGCCGGGGAAGAGGCGCAATAACACATGCCTGAGATTCGCAATTTTACCCTGAACTTCGGGCCCCAGCATCCTGCCGCTCACGGCGTGTTGCGCCTGGTGCTGGAAATGGACGGCGAGGTAATCGAGCGCGCCGATCCACATATCGGCCTGTTGCATCGCGGCACCGAGAAGCTGGCCGAGAGCAAGCCGTTTAACCAGAGTATTGGTTACATGGATCGCCTCGACTACGTGTCCATGATGTGTAACGAGCATGGCTACGTGCTGGCAATAGAAAAGCTGCTCGGTATCGAGGCACCACTGCGTGCACAGTACATCCGCGTCATGTTTGACGAGATTACCCGTATTCTGAATCACCTCTTGTGGCTGGGTGCACACGGTCTGGACATTGGCGCCATGACGGTCTTTCTCTACGCTTTCCGCGAGCGCGAGGATCTGATGGATCTTTACGAGGCCGTGTCCGGTACGCGCATGCATGCGACCTATTACCGTCCCGGCGGTGTCTACCGTGATCTGCCGGACAGGATGCCGCAGTACGAGGCGTCCAAGTGGCACAGCCAGAAGGAAGTGGACAGCAAGAATGAGCATCGCCAGGGTTCCATGCTGGATTTTATCGAGGCATTTACCGATCGTTTTCCGGGTTGTGTCGATGAATACGAAACCTTGCTGACGGACAACCGTATCTGGAAACAGCGTACCGTCGGTATCGGCGTGGTCACGCCGGAGCGTGCCATGCAGCTGGGTTTTTCCGGCCCCATGTTGCGTGGCTCGGGAATTGAATGGGACCTGCGCAAGAAGCAGCCCTATGAAGTCTATGACCGGCTGAAGTTTGACATCCCGGTGGGTGTCACCGGGGACTGTTATGACCGTTACCTGGTGCGCATCGAGGAAATGCGGCAGTCGAACCGGATCATCAGACAGTGTGTGGACTGGTTACGCAACAATCCCGGTGCCGTCATGCTGGACGATGCCAAGCTGGCGCCGCCGCGCCGCGAAGAAATGAAGGCCGACATGGAAGCGCTGATTCATCACTTCAAGCTGTTTACGGAAGGCTACACGGTGCCGGCCGGCGAAGCCTATGCCGCAGTGGAACACCCGAAAGGTGAATTCGGTGTCTACCTGGTTTCCGATGGCGCCAACAAGCCCTACCGCCTGAAGGTGCGTGCACCCGGTTATGCGCACCTGTCCGCAATGGATGAAATGGCGCGCGGCCACATGCTCGCCGACGTGGTCGCGATCATTGGTACGCAGGATATTGTGTTCGGGGAGATCGATCGCTGATGGCTAGTGCGACACAAACACGCGGTGCCGGGCTGTTGAACGCAGAGTCCCGTGCGACGATTGATGCCTGGCTGACCAAGTTCCCGGCAGAGCAGAAACAATCAGCCGTGCTCGCTGCACTGCAGGCGGCGCAGCACCAGAACGGCGGCTGGGTGACGCGCGAGCTGATGGATGCCGTGGCTGATTATCTTGATATGCCGAAGATTCGGGTTTACGAAGTCGGTTCTTTCTACTCCATGATCGAACTGCAACCGGTTGGTCGCAACATGGTGGCCGTGTGCACCAACCTGTCCTGCATGCTGTGCGGTTCAGAGACCATCGTCGAGCATGTTGAAAAGAAACTCGGCATCAAACTGGGGGAGACCACGGCGGATGGCCGTATCACGCTGAAGCTCGAGGAAGAGTGCCTGGCCGCCTGTTCTGCTGGTCCGATGATGACGGTGAATGGCCATTACCATGAAAATCTCACCCCTGAAACGGTGGACGAGATCCTGGACGGGCTGGAGTAGCGTATGAGCGTACAAGTCTGTTTTGACACCCTGCAGTTCGACGAGCCGTGGATACTTGAGAACTACCTCAAGGTCGGCGGTTACGAGGCGTGGAAAAAGATCCTGCAGGAAAAAATGCCGCCGGAAGTCGTTATCGAGGAAGTCAAGAAGTCCGGCCTGCGCGGCCGTGGCGGCGCGGGTTTCCCGACCGGCCTGAAGTGGAGCTTCATGCCGCGCAATGCACCGGTACAGAAATACGTGGTGTGCAACTCGGATGAATCCGAGCCGGGCACCTGCAAGGACCGCGACATCCTGCGTTTCAATCCGCATGCCCTGATCGAGGGCATGGCGATCGCCGGCTATGCCATGGGCGCGACCGTGGGCTACAACTACATGCGCGGTGAATTTCATCACGAGCCGTTCGAGCGTTTTGAACAGGCCCTGCACGAGGCCCGCGAGGCCGGCTATCTGGGTGACAACATCCTGGGTTCCGGGGTTGATTTTGAATGTCACGGCCACCTCGGTGCCGGTGCCTATATCTGCGGTGAGGAAACCGCGCTGCTGGAATCGCTGGAAGGCAAGAAGGGACAGCCGCGCTTCAAACCGCCGTTCCCGGCCAACTTCGGCCTCTATGGCAAGCCGACGACCATCAACAACACCGAGACACTTGCCTCGGTGCCGGCCATACTGCGCAACGGCGGCGACTGGTTCATGGAACTGGGCAAGCCGAACAATGGCGGCGTGAAAATATTTTCCGTGTCCGGGCACGTCAACAACCCGGGCAACTTTGAA
>Ga0316194_10002515_pt1 | contig 12806 bp, 3 predicted proteins | sample CroRivsedime1_MG_FD_204936 | JGI IMG/M metagenome (GOLD analysis project Ga0316194, IMG submission 204936) | Coastal sediment microbial communities from Maine, United States - Cross River sediment 1 | ecosystem: Environmental > Aquatic > Marine > Coastal > Sediment | place: USA: Maine...
CAGTGGCTGTATAGCCTGTGGTGCGTGCCATGGAAGATGTCCCGGTTTCTTTGCAGTATACATCATGTAAGTCATAGACCACCTCCTCTTTTTGGCCATCAGCATTTTCTCCTTTGAGGCTAACACGCATCACCGTAAGCTCCTCTTCTGTATCCCCAAGTTTCCATTCCTTGAATAGCATCTTGCTGGTAAAATCCAGGGGAGAAACCAGGCTTCCGTTCACCTCTATTGTTTCTGTTTCGAAAAATCCACTCTCTTTCAACACTTTTACATACTCCACATGTCCGGGATAGCGCAGGGTCTTCTCCTTCATATTGGGTATATGGGGCATGGTGAAAATAATAGACCTCAGGCCATCCGAATTGAATGATTCCAGGGTTCCCACTTTATCAAATTCCACATATTCGCAGTCGGTTAGCGGTTCCCTAACCACGACTTCGCCGTGTTCCACATACCTGGCCGGGCGGGTATATTCTTCGATCACATCGATGGGAGAGAAAGGAGCTTTGTAGCAAAATGGCCACTTCTTAGTGAGGGGCAGGCCTCCGACCAGGCACTCGAAATCGGTGAGTTTCATTGTCTCGTTGTAGCGACCCAGAATCACATTGTCCATTCCGGGAGCCACCCCGCAATCCACAATGGCAGTGACCTTATGCTTTTTGGCCAGAGCATCCAGATCCAGGGAATTTTCCGGGAAGAAGGCGATATCAATAACATTCATCCCTGCTTCAATGATGGATCTCAAGGTTTCGAAACCCAGGAAACCGGGGACCGCATTGATGACCAGCTCATATTGCTTTATGATACTTTGAAGCTTCTCTTTATCGGTAGCGTCTAGCTGAAGAGTAGTCAGATCGCCGCATTTCATTTTCACTTTGTCAAGTACATCCTGACTCAGATCGGTCACTGTTACCTGATGGTTTTTTGCCAGATCGATGGCCATGGCACTTCCCACCATTCCGGCACCCAGTACTATTATTTTGCTCATATCTAGTGAATTTACACGATGTAAAAATATAAATGATAAGAATCCAGGAGGAGGAGAGAAAGTCTTACAATCCCGGAATCAGAACCCAGGGCATTTCGTTGGTGCTAAGTATCCTTGCTGCAAGCATGAACTAAATATACGATTTTTGAGTCAGGCGGAGAGGCTTTGCTTTTTCGCTTCCAATCGGATTTTTTCAGCGGCTTTGGCGATATAGGGGACGATGGCGTCGTTCATCTGGTCGCTGGTGCCGTCGTAGGTAAGGGTAACAATGGGAACTCCTGTAAGCTCCCTGATTTTTTTGGTCATGGCTTCGGTCACCAGAGCGGGGCAGCAGAAGGAAGGATTGGTCTGAGCAAACAGCGATATCTCAGGGTAGTTCTCCATAATGTAGAAGATCTTCAGGATGTTGTCGTAGGATTCCCCGCCGTGGAATGGATCAATGTTAAAATCGGCCAGGCGTTTCTCCAGGATTTTGGGTTTGATGACAGGAGCGGGCCCCAGGTATTTACTAAAGGATTTGTAATACCTGTCATCCATGAATTTAACCACATTCAGCAGGACCCTGTTTACACTGGTTTCTACAAACTCGCCCCGCTCATAGGCCCGGCGGAACATATTTTCGATCATAATCTTGGTATAGTCGTGGTAAGGCGTAATCAGCGCTTCTCCCCCTGCCTCCTCGATGGCACGAACCAGGCCCTGATTCATGACCTCATTGTCCCTGACATAGAGGTCGCCAAAAATGGCCACAAGGGGTTTGCGGTAAGTAGTATCATACCTGATGTCCGCTATCAGATCCAATCCCTTCCGAATGATCTTATCCATGGAATCTTTCCCGGAGAAGCCATGAAAGAGGATCTTTTGTACCTTCCGGAATGCTTCATCGGTCTGACCGGGAATCAGTTCATAGGGCCGTATGCGACAGGCGGTCTTGTGAAAGAGCCCGCCAAGCATGTAGGCAAAATACACATAGTAGGTGGCCTTGATGGATATCTCCCGGTGACTGATCTTCCCGGAATACACTGCTGTTTTTTCAAAGCCATTCCCGTGGTTCTCGAATATCTTCTTAATGTAGTAGGGGTACTGTCTCAAATTGCATGAAATGTATCCTTCCAGCATCCATAACATGCATCGGGCGGGATCGAGATCGTGTTTTTCAATATAATCCATGCAGTTCTGGGCGATGATATTGATGGGCAGGCACTGGCCCGTGTTGTGCACCATGCTTTTCCGGATTCCCAGTTCGTTGGGTTCCAGGGCACGGGCATCAATACCCCCTCTCCGTAAATTGGCAGCCACCAGCGGACTCACAAAGGGATCCCAGTTGGGAATGAGGAGAATTTTATCTCCTACTGTTTTTTCCACCCGTGGCAGCAGGGAAGCCAGGTCTGCATGTGGATGGGCCGTCATGCCCAGGGCATGATTCCGGAAAGAACGAAGGGCCGCTTCGATGCGGGTCTCATAGCCCGTATTGGAATCATGCTCATCGATCTGTATAATCAGATAGGGCTTGTCGTAGAGGTCCATCAACTGCTTGAAATACTCAATGATGAAGGAATCGGGTGCGCATTTGAAAGCAGTGATCAGCACCGGATATTGATTCCTGGTCCGGCCCACCAATTCAGCTGCTCTCAGAATGTTCGAGGCAAAATGCCATGGGGTTTTTACCAGTAGCTGGTTAAGGGCCTCATCGTGTTCCGGATCGATGGGCAGCATGTCCTGGTACCAGGTCTGGATGCCCATCCCCGTGAAAATATCCGGGATCCCCTTGTTCAGGGTATCAGAAAGCACCACGTAGGGCCTCCCCAGCAACACGACGGAAACATTTTCAGAGCTGTCATTCTTTTGATGATAGAGCTCCTTCATCTTTGTTTTTAGCCTGGCCGTATTGGCTTCTGCTTTATTGAGGGCACTCAGAACATGGAGCAAAGTCGGTGAATGAAAGCCCATTTGTTTCAGACTCTTAAGGAGAATCCTGGCATTGTGGGTGGAATCTTTGTTGAAATTTACCATGGGACTGATCAGCTTGTCCTTCACATGGGGTCCTTCCTGGTAAACCAGGGAAGCACTGTACTGGGTATAGTAGCAGAAATTTAGTTCGGTATTTTTAGCTTTGACCCTTGCTTCCAGGTAGACCGGCATAAAAACATAGTCGCATTTCTCTGCCATGTAAACCACATGTCCGTACATGGAATCGACAGGGGCACAAAACTCGGCTCCTGCAATTTTTTTGCCGGCCTTCAGGGAATCCTTGAAACCCTCACTGGATTGGAGATGAATCCCCAGCCTGTTAAAAAAGATGGTCCAGAAGGGAAGGTCTTCCAAAAGGTGTAATGTAGCCGGGATTCCCACTGTTGCTTGATGTTTGCCCCGGGGAATTCTGCGGGCCATCTGGCGCTCCAGCTTTCGTCGTTCTTTTAGCAACTCGAAGCCCTTCTTTTCTTTGCTCACAAACTTTCGGGTTTCATAGTCCCTGCCACAGAGAAAGCCGTAGGCCTGTTTGTCGCCGTTGATGGTGGCCACGCTGATGGTACAGTGGTTCAGGCACAAATCGCAACTTTCGGTCTGTACGGGAATGGTCCGCTTATACAAATCCAGTCCCCTGAAGCGCGTTGGTCCGCTGTGTTCTTCCTTCAGGAGTAAGGCCGTTCCCAGGGCACCGGTAAGGTGACAGAGCGGGGAAACATAGATAGTTTTTCCCAGTCGCTGCTCAAAGGCGGCCACCAGGGCCCGGTTTTTGGCTGTGGCACCCTGGAAGCAGATGTGATTTCCGATGTGTGACTCACTGGCCACTTTTTTCAGATAGTTTTCCCTGACCGAATGAATCACCGTGGCCAAAACTTCTTCCACAGAGTAACCCTGGCTGAGAAGCTGGTTAATGTCACGCTCCATAAACACGGTGCAGCGGTCACTGGCCAGCGGGGCCTGCATGTGCATGGCCATGCGCTCGTAATCTTTCAGTTCCACTCCCAGTTTTCCGGCCAATTCTTCGATAAAACTACCGGTACCTGCGGCACAAACGGTATTCATGTGAGAAAAAGTGACCATGCCCTCCTTCATCTGGGTGAATTTGGCATCCTGACCGCCGATCTCAATAATGGTATCGGTGCGTGGATTAAGCTCATAGGCGGCCCGGGCATGGGCTGTTATTTCATCGATATCCTGGTCGGCTTGCACGATTCCGCCAATGAACTTCCGGCCCGAACCTGTGGTGCCACATGCTTCAATATGAAAATCGGTGTGGCTTTTAACAGACAGGTGGTCAATGGCCTCGAAAAGGGCCTGTACGGCTTTTAAAGGTTGTCCGGAGGTATAGGTGTAGAATCCGGCAAAAGGTTCTCCGCTGATATTCAGCAGTACGGCCTTGGTGCTGGTCGATCCTACATCGATGCCCAGGTAAAACTCGGGCACCCAGGGTTCTGACAAGGCGAAGCGGTCGACCTGTATATCAGCCGTATGATCGGTTTTTTTGGGAGAATAATTGTACTGTTCCTCGATGGAGATTTCCTGAGATACAGCTGAGGGATCACCAAGGGCCTCGTAAAAATATTCCCGGCTGGACTGTTCAATAAGAATCTTATCCAGGTTCAGAGCTGGGGGCTCTTTTCCCCCGGTAATTTCTTTGAGCAGGAGCTGAGCTGCCCCGATGGCCGGAAGGTGTTCAGAATTTGGATGGACCTTGATTTCCTTGCCTATAATTCGCTGCAGGTGCCTGACTACCGATTGGTTCTTTGATACACCACCCGACATGTAGATGGGAGTTTCAGGGATGGTCTTATTGAAGAGGGTATCAGCAATGTTATCGGCCAGACCTTTGCAAAGGCTGTCGCATATGGCTTCCAGGCCATAGCCCTTCTGCTGGGCATGGATAAGGTCCGTCTTGGCAAAAACAGAACACCGTGCAGCAATGTCAGGTATGAGGGAGCTGTTTTGAAGAGCCATGTCCGAGAGATGAGCTGTATCTTTTAGCTTGAGCCTGATCGCCTGCTGGTCAAGGAAACTGCCGGTTCCTGCGGCGCAGGAGGAAGAGTGACTGGTCTGGAGGTAGTTGCCCTCCCGGTCAAGCTCCACCATGTAAAAGCGTTCAGCTCCCACGTGGAGAATGGACCGAGCATGTAATTCCAGGTACCTTGCGGCCTCCATCAGGCTTACCTGCTGATCGTATGAGCTTACCTGCTTTGTAAAGTGCGTTTTGCCCGAAGGGCTGGCCAATCCTAGAATATCCTTCTCCTGGTAGCCCTTCATCATTTTGTCAAGAGCACCACGTACGTTGCCATGATGGAGCATATAGGATTGCTCCTTCAGCTTCCCTTCCAGATCCATTGAAACCACAGAGATCGATACAGAACCTACATCAATCCCCAGAATTAATCCCCTTTGTGACAGTGCTTGATCCCTCATATCTATATCGCACTTACGTATAAATGTATTGAAAATATAATAAGCAGCACTATGGAGCAGTATATCTCCATTTTGCTCTGCTTTTCCTATTTTTAGAACAGTTTGCTATCTCCCTTGTTATAGAAAATAAAAATCATGAAAAAACTCCTATTTCTAGCTTTCTTATTCACGGTATCCTGTGCCGTAGTACCCATGACCGGAAGAAAGCAATTTGTGGCCATACCATCCTCACAGATGATAACATTGAGCGGCGAAAGCTATTCCCAGGTGCTTGCGGAAGGCAAGTTATCGCCCAATACCTCTTACGTGAATTCGGTCAGGAAGGTAGGTGAGAGGCTGACCGTGGCTGTGGAAGCTTACCTGAAGCAAAACAACCTTGCTTCTGCCACCCAGGGCTACCAGTGGCAATACAATGTTTTGGTCTCGGAAGAACTGAATGCCTGGTGCATGCCCGGGGGACAAATTGCATTTTACGAAGGAATTATGCCGGTATGCAAGGATGAGAATGGAATTGCTGTGGTGATGGGACATGAGATTGCCCATGCTGTGGCCCAGCATGGAAACGAGCGGATGTCGCAGCAGCTGGCCATTCAGATGGGAGGCATAGCTCTTTCTGAAGCCCTTAAGACCCAAAAGCAGGAAACCATCGACCTGGCCATGCTGGCCTTCGGGGTGGGCGCCAAGGTTGGCGTAGAGTTGCCCTATTCCAGGACCCATGAAACAGAAGCCGATGAGTTGGGCCTGTATTTTATGGCCATGGCTGGTTACGATCCGCAAACTGCTCCTGCATTCTGGGAACGAATGGAAGCAAAATCTGCTTCCCGGCCCCCGGAATTTCTATCCACCCATCCCGATCCATCCAACCGGACTGCCAACCTGAAGCGCATCATGCCCAAGGCAATGGAATACTATAAGGCCAGATGACATTGGCTTATAATGAGAGAATTATCTATATTTAAACATGGACGCAACTGAAAAAAGCAATCATTCATACTGGTGGGTACCCATGCTGTTTGGTGTTATATTCATTATAACCGGAATCTGGATTTTAAAATCGCCAGTGGAAAGCTACGAGCAAATCACCAAAATGATCGGAGTAATAATCCTGGTCAGCGGGACCACACAAATTCTCTTCACTGTGGGCAACCGTAAAGCGATTCCAGGATGGGAGTTTCAAGCTACTGGTGGTCTTATTGACCTGGTAATCGGGATCATCCTGATTCTGAATCCTGCCATTTTGTTGAGGATCATCACTCTGTTTGTAGGTATCTGGCTGATTGTGAATTCGATTACTCTGATCAAGCGAGGACTGGAGGCCAGGAAAGAAAAGCGAAACTTCTGGAAGTGGGAGCTAATCCTGGGGGCGATGTTGCTTTTGCTCGCCATCCTTTTCTTATGGCATCCCATGGTCATTGGATTCACCATTGCCATCTGGTCCGCCTGGGCCTTTATTATCCTGGGGGTATTCAGGATCGCTCTGACCCTAAAGCTGAGAAGGCAATCACTTCACCATCTCAAATAATCTTTAACAAGCTTTATTAGGCTCACAAATTCCTGCTCATATTCTGCTTCGGGTAAGAATATGCGAAATTTTTTGTGATATCTTTAACAAGTTCTTATGATTTCATTAACAACAATTTAGGGAATAATTGCGCTACTTTTAATAAAACCGATTTATTCCTTAAAAAGCGCAAATCATGAAAGCCATTCTTTGGTATTCTCCCCAATTTTTCTAAAAATCTGTTAAGCAGTCGTTAAATAAGGCTGTTGCCAGAACTTTTTCCCTGCAAGTTTGTTTGTCGGAAGCAATTGAAAAATCCACCACTTACAATTTAACCCTGGTAGTTAACACCTGAATCATGAAACATATTTACCGCATTTCCTATATATTTTCCCTACTCCTTATCACTTCTTTCCTCTTTCCCAACACTACTCTTGCCCAAAAGGCTGAATTGGAAGTTGAGCTCTTCGTGTCCTGTGTTGAGGACCTGGGCAATGGCATCTTAGTGGCTTATTTTGGCTACGAAAATCCAAACGCTGATACTGTAACCGTTCAAGACAAGAAGAGCCTCATTGCCTATAACTATACCCGGGACGAAAAATACGTAACAAACACCTTTGAACCCGGCGTGCATGATAAGGTCTTCAGCCAGGAATTTCCTTCGGACGACTGGGTAAGGTGGACAGTGAGGTTTTCCGGCTATACAAAAATTGTACGTGCCGACAGTGCTTCTGTGGCTTGTGTAGGTGAACTGCCTATTATTCCGGGTTATCAGCCACCAGTAGGCGGGAAGCAGTACTTTTCCAAGATTGGCGCTGAACTTACCTCGCTGTATAATGCTTACAGTTTTGATCCGAATAACTTCACCGGAGCCACCGATGATATATTTCAACTTGTAGGCACAAAGGTGCTTATCGAGGTGTATGCTTTGAGTGGTCAGTACTCCGGTATGATCTACAGCCTCGATAGTCTTGGCTATGACCAGGTTACGGCAAATCCTGGATTGGGACATTCCACAGGGTGGGTGGAGATCGGTGATCTGCTTAAACTCAATGATTTTATACACTTATTTTATGCCAGACCGGTTTATCCAGGGGTCCCCAATTATGTTGTTCCACCTACCGGGGTCACTAAAAGCCAGGGTGATTTTGCCATGCATTCCGATTTTGCCCGTCTTGGATTTGATGTGAACGGCTCCGGAGTAAAGATCGGGGTACTATCCAACAGTTATAACAGCAAGGGTTTAGCTCATGTTGATGTTCAGAATGGGGACTTGCCCGGTTCACCAACGCATCCAAGGGGATTTACAAGCGAGGTAGAGGTGCTTAAGGACATTGCCCCGAATCCCACACCCTTGTCCGACGAGGGCAGGGCCATGCTTCAAATTGTACACGACATTGCCCCCGGAGCCCAATTGGGTTTCAGAACGGGCTTCCTTGGTGAGCTGGATATGGCCCAGGGAATACGGGAACTGGCAGATGCAGGCTACAATGTGATCGTGGATGACCTGTCCTATATTACTGAACCTTTCTTCCGGGATGGAATCATTTCCCAAACCATTGATTCAGTTGTCAGTGAAGGAGTTGCATTCTTTTCTTCTGCGGGGAATTTTGGCAAAACCTCTTATTCAGGCATGTATTCTCCTGCCACCGCCCCTTCCACCTTTACGGGAGATGCTCATAATTTTGCCTACCTCTCTGGAGGTAGTCCGGATATTTTCCAGGAGATTGAACTTCCCGAGGGTTCCTATATGATGGTACTCCAGTGGGACGATGGATCAGATCCAAGCATGAATACTACCTCCACCGACCTGGACCTCTTTCTTTCCGACAGCACCGGATTTGCTAAGATGGGATTCAACAGGGAGAACATCGGGGGCTTCCCCATCGAGGTGGTACCCTTCTCTGTAGAGGGAGAAACAGTTATATCGAATATTGTGGTGGCCAGAGCCAGTGGTCCGGATGTAGATGTCCGATTCAAATACATTCTGTTCCGGGGAGGTTCGCAATTCAAAATGCTCGAATACGGGGACCAGGGAAATTCCACCATTGTAGGTCATCCCAATGCTGCAGGAGCCATTTCTGTGGGGGCTGTTCGCTTTGACAAGAATCCTGTATACTCGCCTGGTCTCTATCCCGTACCGGTCATCATGACCTTCTCTTCAGTGGGAGGTACCCCTGTGGACGGAATTGTAAGAGACAAACCTGACATTAGCGCTCCCAACGGGGTAAATACAACGGTCGATTTAGGGAACGGGGACTGGATTGATCCCATCGATCCGGATACCTTATTTCCCAATTTCTTTGGTACCTCGGCAGCCTCACCCCATGCCGCAGGAGTAGCGGCACTGATTATTGAAGCCAAAGCCAAATTTGACCTTGATAGTACAGTAAGCCCTGAAGACATTCGTACCCTATTGAAGAGTTCTGCCCTGGACATGGAAACACCCGGGGATGACCATATATCGGGTTCAGGATTTATTCAGGCACATAAGGCTTTGATGGAATTTGCCAATCCTACTCCCTACATAGAAAATCTGATTAACATCACCGACAGCCTTTTGGTGGGAGATTCAATTGTCCCCTTTACATTTACGATAACGGGCGACTTCTTTACCGATTCCACACAGATATTGTTCAGGGGGGAAGCCCTTGATTCCGGAGTAGTAGTTTTGGATGAACATACCATTGTGGTGAGTCATCCGGGCTTTCTTGGAAACCCTGAAGTTCAGGCATATATACCTCCCATATCCGAAAGTGAAGAGGATGGAGGATATTCGGAAGTGAAGCATTTTTCTGATTCGGTGAAGCAAAAGGTGATCATTACCGCCAATAATGTCAGCAAAAAATATGGAGAAGAGCTCCCGGAGTTTACAGCCTATATCCAGGTCGTTACTGTAGCTGATGACACCCTGACTCTTGAACAGGCAGTTTTGGACGGGATTGTTTTGCAAGCAGAGGCAGATCGGTTATCAGGTCTGTCGTACGGTGGTCCTGCTACTGATACTTCAGATGCGAGCATATATATCATTACTCCTTCACTGGACCCTGTTCTGGACCTGGACAGCATCCCCAATGAAGTGGACTTTGCAATTTCCGAGAAATACATCCTGGAGTTTGTGAATGGGAACCTGGTGATAGAAAAACTGGCCCTGAAGATCACTCCGCATGATGTGAGTATTGGCTATGGAGACGAGTTACCCGCTGCAGGCTTGACCTTTGATTATGAAATTGGAGATTCCACTGTAGTTTTAGGGGATTCACTCTTCCTGGTAAATTCAGTGCAAGCGGAGCATTTGGCTGCTCTGACCAATGAAATTGCACTGGTTCGTGGTATTGCTATGGTCAATGGAGTACCCATGCTCAGGGGCATTGCCATGGTCAATGGCCATACCTTGGTGCGGGGGATCGCACTGGTGAATGGTGTGGAAGTTAAGGTGGAAATAGTGGGAGCCGATACCACGGTTTATGTAGCCGGTGAAGCAGTGGTCAATGGAGGCACTTTGATCCGCGGGATTGCGATGGTAAACGATTTGCCCTTTGTGAGCATGACAGAGATTGTACGAGGCATTGCCCTGGTGAATGGAAATGAAGTCACCCTGGAAGACGGTTATATGACTGAACTGAATGGCATCGCCCTTGTAAACGGGAAAGTCCCTGCTGTAAGAGGCATTGCCATGGTCAACGGTGGCGGTAGTGTCAGGGGTATTGCGCTGGTGAATGGCCATACCGTGGTCATCGATGAAAGCGGGATTACCACCATAAATGGTGTTCCTGTACCTACGGCAGGCATTGTTGAGGTCAATGGCATCCCGGTTGTTCGGGGAATTGCCCTGGTCAACAGCTCTTTGATGTCCAGAGGTATTGCCCTGGTGAATGGCCTGGAGATACCCATCGAAAACGGTATTCCTAACCTCAGGGGAATCGCCCTGGTCAACGGTCTGCCCGTTAGAGGAATTGCCATGGTAAATGGAATCCCCATGCAAAGAGGCATAGCCCTGGTGAATAACCTGGAAGTGGAAGTGATAGATGGAGAAGTAAGCCAGGTGAAGGAGAACGGAGTTGTTGTAAATGGCGTGAATCTGAGCAGAGGGATTGCCATGGTTAACGGAATTGCCCTGGTCAATGGCTTTCAGGATAGAGGCATAGCCCTGGTGAATGGCATAGCCCTGGTCAATGCAGCAGGATCGGGCGATGATGTACTGAGCCTGGAAAACATGAACCTTATGGCAGGTGGTTACGCCTTAGCAAATACCATACGCAGTGTAAGGGGCATTGCCATGGTGAATGGAGTAGAGGGCTTGGACGGCTTTGCTTTAAAGGCTGCCGCAGAATCTCTCCAGCCCGACGGAAGCATTTTGAATGTTTCCTCAGGACCACGCGGAATTGCTTTGGTTAACGGACAAGCTTTTGCAAGGGGAATAGCCTTGGTGAACAATGATATACTTCCCAATGGGATTGCCCTGGTGAATGGTTCGACCATCGATGAAAACAACAATGGTGGTTCGATTATGGTATTTGATGCAACAGATATTGGGGCACCACCTGAAAGCGTAAACGTTACTCCCATAAGCTTTATCACCGGAACCACTGCGGGACAGCACTGGATTGTTCCTGGAACCTTCCTGTCCAATAATTATGAAATTACCGTGGGACTTGCTACGCTGACTATTGATCCAGCGGAACTTACCATCCTTGCACAAGATGCAGGCAAAACTTATGGTGAGGAAGATCCGGAATTTGCTTATTCATCCACAGGATTGTTGGCGGAGGATGCAATTACGGGTGAACTGAACCGTGAGACAGGCGAGGATGCCGGGGATTACTTCATCCTTCAGGGCAGCCTGAGCGCAGGAGATGACTACATAATAGAATATGATTCGGCCAACTTTACCATTGATCCGGCCCAGCTGAACGTGAGTGTGGTAGCTGAGGATAAGATATATGACGGAGACAGGGAGGCAGTTGTAGCCCTGTTCGACGATCGTCTCAACTCGGACACTCTTGATATTTCATATACTTCAGCATTATTTGATGATAAGAATGCAGATGTAGACAAAATTGTCACAGTCCTTGGAATCTCAGTCGCCGGGACTGATGCAGGGAACTATGCGGCCAATACCACTGCCACAGACACTGCCGATATCACAACCAAAGAGCTGGTCATTGATATTGCTGCCGATGACAAGGAGTATGATGGCAGCACTGCGGCAGTCACCCTGGCCAGTATTGTCAGCGGACTGGTGGAAGGAGATGCAGTGACAGTATCTTCCTCCAATGGCTTGTTCGTTGATAAAAACGTAGGTACAGACAAAGCGGTTTCAGCTGATGTTTCTACCTCTGGACTTGATGCGGACAACTACCTGGCCAATACCACTGCAACAGACTCTGCCAATATTACAGCAAAAGCGCTGGTGATTGGAATCTCTGCCGATAATAAAGACTATGATGGAGACGCTGAGGCCGTGACCCTAGCCAGTATTACCAGCGGCCTGGTAGACGGAGATGCAGTGACTGTATCTTCCGCCAACAGTCTGTTTGCTGACAAAAATGTGGGTATAAACAAAGTTGTTACGGCCGATGTAACAAGCTCAGGCCTAGATGCGGGTAACTATACTCCCAACACAACAGCAACTACCACAGCCAATATCACGGCGATAGACCTGGTGATTGGAATCGATGCCGATAATAAGGACTATGACGGTTTCACTGCGGCTACTACCATGGCCAGCATTACCAGCGGCCTGGTCCTTGGAGATGCAGTGACTGTATCTTCCTCCAACGGAGCATTTGACAGCAAGCATGTGGGGACTGGCAAGCCAGTAAGCGCTTCAGTATCAACTTCGGGCGATGATGCGGGCAACTATACGCCCAATACCACAGCTACAACCACAGCCGATATCGCGGCAATAGACCT
>Ga0316194_10002516_pt1 | contig 12805 bp, 10 predicted proteins | sample CroRivsedime1_MG_FD_204936 | JGI IMG/M metagenome (GOLD analysis project Ga0316194, IMG submission 204936) | Coastal sediment microbial communities from Maine, United States - Cross River sediment 1 | ecosystem: Environmental > Aquatic > Marine > Coastal > Sediment | place: USA: Maine...
TGCAGTCCGTAATAGGCTGAGGTGAAACTGCCACCCGATACCGAGGAGATGCTGTGTACTTCATCCAGGAGGTGTTTGCTACCGCCCTCGCCTGGGACCGGCGTGTTGCGCAGTTCCTTGAGTACGCCGTAGGACAGGGCCGCCGCACGGGTGCCGCCACCGGAGAACGCCAGCATCAGTGAATTCTCATCGGTTCCCCATTTCTGCTGGAATGTACGGATGGAATAGCTGGACTCATTGTCGGGCTGCAGCCCTGGAGTATTCACAACCACGCCGCGCACGGCGCAGCCGAAAAGCAGCAGTAACAGGCTAACGATGGAGAAAAGGCGTAACAAGTTCATAGCCGTGGTAGCAGCGATTCTGCAGCTACGGCTGGCCATTAGTGGATCGCAATCACCCGGTAGCAACACAACGACAGACTGGTATTTCATCGCTATCCTCTCTCCTCTGATTGTCAATGGCAAGTTCGGCCAGCGGGATCCTGCGTATTGGTTGCAGCGGTTGATTGAAGCTGGTTGCGGCAATGAGACTCACGCACTATGCCACCCCCTTGGATTGAAAGCGGCGATTCGCTCCATCACCTTTGCTCATGCTGATAGCGCCCTGCCCTCAACTCCCCGGACAAGCAACGGCTGCCCGGGGAATACTGGGCTGCGCCCGCATGCTACATGCTGTCGATAATGACCTGCTTCTTTTTCTTGTACTCTTCCGGCGTGATGTAGCCGCCGGCTGCCAGCTTGTCAAGCTCGTCCAGGCGTTGTTGCGTTGACTTCTGGGAAGGCGCAGATTGCACCGGCCGAGCTGCCTGGTACTGGGCGGCAGCTGCCTGCTGCTGCTCTGCCTCGGTCCGGTCCTGCATGTTAGTCAACAGCTTGGTCGCGAAAACCCCGCCGATGAAGGCGCCCGCATCACTGGCGTACACCGGCAGACTGATGCCCACAGTAGCCGCACCGATAGCAGCGGCCGCGGCAGCCAACGTAATCTTGTTGCGAATGGTCATATCACTCTCTCCTTAAAGTGCTGTACAGGTGCCATGTGCCAGGAAAGTCACTCCGTCTCCGACACTGGACGCACTCATATTTCCCGTCTTGGAATTGACTGCAATATCCCAGCCACGACTGTTCTCGACACCTTGTATGACCAGGTGTTCTCCGTTGTGCTCCATATTTTTAACCGGTGAAACGGCGTTATGACCACTCTCGTGGGTGCCTCGCACGACCTTGTTTTTGGTGTCCAGTACCACCAGGTCCGGCAAATCGAAGGTCTTGGCCTGCCCCTGAAGACAGAAACCGTCTTCCAGGCAAGCGACGACGTGCGTTACCGCGCAGACGATATCGCTGGAACCATCAAGTCCTGCGGCGGATACACCCGTTGATGTAAACGGCGTCGCCACAACGGCACAGGCTGCGACAAGTCGCGAACATTTTCTATTTAGTGTCCGTCCATAAAGACTCGAATTTCAAACACTCGCGCAACTCAATTTTCACGATTGAGCCAACGCTGCCTGATATTATCGCGCATGCATACGCAAAGACGCACATATTTTTCCAATACAGCCGCTGATCTGCCTACAGCACGCAAAAGAAAACCTGAGCAGCCTGGCTCATCGCAATCCATCAATCATTGTCACTGCTTCAGGCCGGTTTTAATCGTGCCAGCAGTGCCAGATTGTGCGCCACAACAGATGACCATACGTATGACTTGAAACGGACCAGCCCCTTCCAGGTACAACGCGTCAGCCCGTATGCCCGCTTGAGACAGGAGATACCGGCCTCTATGCCGGCACGAAAGTTACGTAACTGCCGATACACCCAAGTGCTTTTCACCATCTCCTCAATGCGCAATCCGCGCTTCTTATGGAATGCAACATCCTTGATGCCACAGGCCTTGGCCTTATCAAGATTATCCTTGCTGGCATAGCCACCATCCACGGCTACTTGTTTGGGCGCGCAGCCATACTGGTTGATGTGCCGTTCCAGCATGGGAAGTAAACGCTCGGTGTCGGCCGGGTTGCCTTCTTCAACGACTACATCAAGAATCAATCCGCTTTTGCCCGAACTGAGATTGAGCTTGTGTCCGTACTGGATGTCCCGGTTGCCCTTGATAATGATATCGGTGTGTGTCTCAAACAGACTGAAGATCTTCTCACCTGCCGGTACGCTTTCACCGTGTAATACACGGCGTTGCGTCTGATCGATCACCTGCTTGATCAAGGGCAGATAATGCGCCACCTCGGCATGCCAGGCTTCCAGTTGCAGGGTCGCACTCCCTGTAACGCTCAAGACCATCTTTGCCTTTTCAAGATATCCCAGCGTATGCATCGTTACCTTGATCAAATCCCGATACAGCACGGCCTTCTTGTCCTTGCCCCGGGTATAGATGATGGCGCGTGCCCGCTTCTTCGCGCGTCTGCGATGGTTACAAAATTCAATCTCTGCAGTACCCGACATTGACTGAGCCGCTTCGAGCAGACGCACCATGACCCGGACACTGTCCCATAACAGCGTGCTGTCAGTCGGTGCATGGATAACCGTTGCGGTGACGGTACTGTCAATGCGTACCTTTTTTCCCAGTTCCACCCGCTCCTGTTTGGCATCCACCAGCAAACAGTGATTGATCCGTTCCCAGGTCTCGGCCTGAATGCGACTGATCGTCTGCTGCAAGGCCGACTTCTTGGGAAACAAACACACTGGCAGGCGGGCGAACGCCTGGAAGGAAGCAGAGTCCGACAAATGAAACGCCAGTTCTTGATAACTCAGTTGCCGGTATTGCTTGAGCAGCGCACAACGCAGTACCGACTCAGCTGGCAAACCCTGGCGGCCCGTGTCATAGACATCTTTCAGGTGTAAATCCATCGCCACCCAGTCCAGTATCTCTCGATGCCGGTCGAGCCGCTCCGACATGGCTTTCAGTTCCTTGCCAATGTCGTGATTTGAAAACAGATCGAATATACTCACTTGGTCAGTGCACTTTTTGCGCATTGTCACCTCCGGTGGTTTTTGTGTTTCCTTTGTTTTCAGTCGCTTGAAAAAAAGGATAGCAAAAATCACCGGAACTTATCATCTAAACACGCCACGTTTTTTATTTCTTTTCATCGCCTTAGCGTTTATGGACGGACACTATTTAGCATCCTTATTCTCCCTTTTCATAAGTACATATTTGAAAAAAGCAGCGTACGGTTACTGAAACCTCGCCTGCCCTGTTTGGCAACCCTATTTCTTGTCGGTTATACCATGCGCCACGTCAAGACGCACGCGCAGCAGGTGTGCTCAGTCGTCCATGGCCTGCTTGGTGTAATTCCACTTTGAATAGGCATTCATGTAGCCAGTGACACCCTTGGTCACGCCGTGAGCCCAGTTGTATTTCTTGCCGGCTTCCGTTTCGATAAAGGCGACAAGCTGCAGGTTGCTGTCGCAATTGCCAGGTTTCATGCTGCACATTAGAGCATCTCAGGTGTAAAAACACTGTTTACTGGCTCACCTGGCGCCGGTCTCCTCCAGGATTTACAGGTTGACGGCTTGCCATTATATCGCGCGAGCAATTGAATCCAATGACAGTAACCGGACCTGCCAGTCGTGGCATTCCGACGGCAATATTTTTCCCGTGCCACACTAACCGCCTATACAGAATTTGCCGCAGGCAAAAGCACTCCTTCGAACAATCGCTGCAGCACATCCGCGTGGGCGATGATACGCTTCTCACTGCCCCAACAAAGGATCACCCCTTTGTCAGGCGACTTGCTCTGTGCAAGATTGGCACTCATCAGCACGCATTCGAGGGTATCCTCGGGATTCGTCGTTACAACGGGCTCTACGCAATAGTCGTGAGGATCGGCAGCGTTATCGGGTGCCGAAAACAGCATCCTCAGGAAATGGTTTGCGTTCAACAGCAGGTGTGGTCTCTCATCAGTGCCTGTCAGGATGATCCATCTTTTTCCCGATCTCTGCACGCCTTGAATAAAACCGTCCCAGTTCGGGCTTCCGCGTAATGGAATCTCCAGGCGCCCATCGACTTCGGGCAGGTTTATAATGCTCTCGGGGTCTACGACCCGGCCTTCCTCGCCGACACGGCGGCTGTCGAGGGCGAGGAAGTTGACTGCCCCTCTCCCCTCGAATGCACCCACTTCGCTGCCGCTACTCACCATGCTTCTCAAGATATACTGCTTCAGCATCTCTTCCCGGTGATAGTGGACACCTTCGGGCCCGAGCCACAGATCCAGGATCTTGGCCGTGGGCTTGGCCACCGGGTATAGGACAAACTGGTAGAATCTAATGCCCGGTGAGAGCAGGGAGGCCACCCGCAGCGCGTTACGGGAGAAGTAGGCCTGGGGGAAGATTTCTGCGAGGACGGTGATAAACACCGTCGAAAACAGAAATGCCGCGATCCCGCCAAGCACCGATCCTGAGAGCAACGCCAGCAGGGTGTTGACGCCAACGTTACCCCAAAGAATCGTCGTCAACAGGAAATTCGAGTCTCTCCGCAGGTTGAGGACCTTGATTGCATTCTTGTCGTTCTGCGACGCCATGATCTCGAGCTGAATTCGACTGATGGAGAAGCATGCCAGATTGAGCCCCGAAAACATCGCCGACTGACTGAGACACAGAAAGATACCGATCCAAACGAGAACTGGGTCCATGATCACCTCTACTTTGCCTCACCCAACAGACATGACCGCAATGACCGCCTCATTGCAGCACCCTCGGCAACGCCGACACCGGCACAAACCCGACCCGACATTCGGGTACAATGTTATTAAACTGGCCGGCCACAAGGAAGTGCTTAAGTGGGTAAAAACGGGTAAAAATGAGAGGTAAGTAGAGCTTATATCTGATTGCAGTATAATTTTTACCTGCATCCAAATGATAAGCACATGGCTGGTGGCGACATAACCAGAAACAGGGCCCGTTGCTCACCCAGGGGAAGTACACAAACTATGACCCAGCATTTATATGACTCGGAATTCCCGTGGTGCCCTGCGGACGCAAGGGCAGGGTGAAGGACCTCTCCCCCACGCAGTTTGTGGTCGGCAAAGCCGAGGTCGCCGTGCGCACCGGGCGCATTCGCAAGAAGTTCAGCAAGGACCCACAGAAACTCCACGATTATCTCCGCGTCAGGCCGGTTCCTGTCGTGGTGAGAAAGGACCGGTTTTACCTGGTTGACCACCATCACCTGGCGCGCACTCTTCGACGCCCTTCACGAGGCACGTGGCAAGGATATCTGCATCTATGTCAAGGTGCTGGGCAATGCCAGTACCCTGGAAGAGGTGTACTTCTGGAAAACCATGCACAAGCAGAACTGGATCTACCTGTTCGATCGCTCCGGTGGCCGACTGCAGCAGCCAGCGACACTGCCAACGCATATCAAAGGACCTCATGTTCGACCCCTACCGCAGCCTGGCATGGATTGTCCGGGAACATCATGGCTACGTAAAAAAGAATGCGCCGTTCTCGGAGCTCAAGTGGGCCAATTTTTTCCACACCCATGTCCTGCTCGACCAGGACATCCTCGCGGGCAAGCATACCTACGACGATTTTGCCTTCGATGTCGATGCGAAAGGTGTACTGGAAGCCACCGACGACGGCAAGGAAATCCTCGAGGAAGCGCTGTTTCTGGCAACCAGCCCGGATGCACGCCGACTACCCGGCTTCCGCGGCCCTGCATCCAAGGAGACTCGCATGGCGATGACGAATGAGAAGAGCGCAGGTTTCCGCATCCCCGTCCTCGAGGGCATCCTGCCCATCAAGGCCTCACAGATCCCTCTGGAGCTCATCGCCGGTCTTACCCTGGCGGCGCTCGCCATTCCCGAGGTGATGGGCTACACCAAGATTTCCGGCACGCCAGTCATCACCGGTCTCTACACCATCCTGATCCCCATGGCGCTGTTCGCCCTGTTCGGCTCCTCGCGACACCTCGTGGTCGGTGCCGACTCGGCAACGGCAGCAATTCTCGCCGCCGGACTGGTGGGGCTGGCAGCTACCGGCTCCGATGAATACGTGGCACTGGCGGCAGTGCTGGCCTTGATGGCTGCGGTCTTCCTCATACTGGCGCGCATCATCGGCCTGGGCTTCATGGCGGACTTCCTCTCACGGACAGTCCTGATCGGCTTTCTGACCGGGGTCGGCATACAGGTCGCCCTGGGCGAGATCTCAGGGATACTTGGCCTCAAGGGTGGCGGGCACGGCACCCTGCAGAAGATCTGGAACGATATCCAGCAGATCGAACAGGTCAACTTCTACGCACTCACTATCGCACTCAGTGTGCTGGTGGTGATCATTGGCTCGAAGAAGCTATCGAAAAAAATACCGGGAGCGCTGATTGCAGTGATCGGCGCTATCACCGCCAGCTGGGCACTCGACCTGGGGTCGCACGTACATGTTCTCGGCGAGGTACCAAGCGGTCTGCCGCATATCGGTCTGCCTCAGGTCGACTGGAGCTGGGCACTGATCGGCAAACTGGTGCCGGTCGCGTTCGCCATGTTCGTGGTCATTCTGGCACAGAGCGCCGCAACCTCGCGGGCCTACGCCGCGCGCTACAACGAGCGTTTCAGCGAGGATACCGACCTCGTCGGCTTGGGGCTGGCGAATATCGGCGCCGGCCTGACAGGCACCTTCGTCGTCAACGGCAGCCCGACCAAGACCCAGATGGTCGACAGTGCCGGTGGCCGCAGCCAGCTGTCGCTGCTGTTCACCACCGCCATCGTGCTGCTGGTACTGCTGTTCCTCACGGCACCGCTGGCCTACATGCCGGAGGCGGTATTATCGGCAATCGTGTTCCTGGTCGGTGTCGACCTGATCGACATCAAGGGCATGCACGACATCTACGCCCAGCGGCGCTCGGAATTCTGGGTGGCCCTGATTACCGCGCTGATGGTGGTATTCGTCGGCGTGGAACAGGGCATACTGCTGGCCATTGCGCTGTCACTGATCGATCACACCAGGCGCGGCTACCACCCGAAGAATGCCCTGCTCATGCGGGGCGAATCCGGCGTATGGAAGCCACAACCCGTGACGACCCAGGTCCAGGCAGAACCCGGACTCATGATCTACCGTTTCACGCACAGCATGTACTACGCGAATTCCCAGCAGCTGTCCGAGGAAGTAACCCTGCTCGCCAATACTGCCAGCCCCCAGCTGCGCTGGTTCTGCATCGACGGCTCGGCGGTTGACGACGTGGACTACTCCGCGGCGGAAACGCTGCGTGCGCTGCATGCCATCCTGCAGGAAAAGGGTATCCGCCTGGTAGTCGCGCAGGTCATGGAAGACGTCACGGCCCAAAGCCGCTATAACCTGAGCGTGTTGTTCGGCAGCGACGCCTTCTTCGACACCCTGGACGACGTGATAAAAGCATACCGGCAGCTGCCGGGCGCCGTGTCATGAGGCAACTGGATCACCCTAGCAGGGTGTTGATTTTCTCGCCCGAAAACACTGGGTTAGATACAATACGGAAAACGATAACTATTTGAGGTTATTAAATCAGTGCGCGGCGAAGATGTTTTCCAGGAATCCCTTTTCACAACGGTGCAATTGGAATCGTTTGTACCTTCTGATCATCCGCTGCCTGCCATCAAAGCGCTGCTTGATGAGGCGATGAAGAATCTGAACTGGCTCTTCGGTAGTCTCTATGCCGACACTGGCCGCGAGTCTATCCCGCCGGAACGGCTGATCAGAGCGCAGTTGCTCCAGGTGCTTTACAGCATTCGCAGCGAGCGACAATTGATTGAACAGATCAACTACAACCTTCTATACCGGTGGTTTGTTGGCTTAACGATTGATGATACGGTTTGGGACCACTCCACTTTCAGCATCAACCGAGACCGCCTGCTAGAAAATGATGTAATCACCGAACTGTTTGAGGAAGTGGTTAGCCTGGCCAGAAAACAGAAACTACTGTCCGATGAGCACTTCAGCGTTGATGGAACCTTGATTCAAGCCTGGGCTTCGCAAAAGAGTTATCGCCGCAAGGATGATGACAGCATCCCTCCAGCAGGTGGACGTCGCAACAGCGAAGCGGATTTTCACGGGGAAAAGCGTAGTAATGAGACTCACGAGTCAAAGACTGACGGTGACGCACGACTTGCCAAAAAAGGGCCCGGTAAGGAGGCCAGGCTCTCGTACATGGGGCACACTCTCATGGAGAAACGCAATGGCCTGGTTGTTAAAGCTGCGGCCAGCCGTGCAACTGGCAAGGCTGAACGGGAAGTGGCGGCAGACTTGATGTCGGATCTTCGCGGCGGTAAGAAGCGCACCGTGGGTGCGGATAAAAATTACGACACTGCCGGTTTTGTAGCCGATTGTCGAGCGATGAGTATTACGCCGCATGTTGCGCGTAATGATAACCGGCGTGGCGGGTCTGCCATCGACGGTCGTACCAGTCGGCACACAGGCTATAAGGTCAGTCAACGAAGCAGAAAACGAGTGGAAGAGCCTTTTGGCTGGTGCAAGTCCATTGGGTTGATCAGGCAAATGAAGGTGCGCGGTTTATCGAAAGTGAATAGCGTATTTATGATGACGATGATTGGCTGGAATCTGACCCGAATGAGAGCGTTACATGGATAGTCCGTTTTGCGGATGGAACTCCCGTGTATTTGCTACTGATTGTGGTAGAAAACGCGGGTAGCATTCATCGGAGTGGACCGTATTTCAGCTCAAAACGATAATCCCGCTTGAAGGTGAATGAAAATCAACGGCCTGCTAGGCTGCAATGCTGCCGGCTTCGCGGGCAAACCCTGCGTCCGATAGGCTGATGGCCATGGTGCTGGTGTGACTATAGACGCAGGGCCGGTAGCGGTCGTCTGCAAGACTTGTCACTCGCCGAAAGCGGGGCAAGACCACCCGGCTACGCAGGAATGCCGGTGCATTCAGTGTACAGAGTAAAGCAGCCACCCAACGTTTTACCAACAAAGGCCAGATGCTTTCTCAAATCTCGACAGCAACTGTCCGAAAGGTTCGGACGACATACAGAACACCAATATTCAAAAAGGAGACATATATAGATGAATCGCTCTGATTCTCTCAATATCGATACCGCACGCCTACAAACTCATATTGATGCGATGGCATCACAAGCTGTTGACATAACCCCTGACGCTTCGTCACAACATCTACATAATGGGCGTGACACACCTCTTCCACCAGCTGATCTACAAGGAGCTTATGTCAATAATCGTCCACTTCCAACAGCAGGGGTTGCGGATCGTCATGCATATATCGTGGGCAGCGGGATAGCCGGGTTATCGGCCGCATTCTTCCTGATCCGCGACGGCCATATGCCAGCTGAGAATATTACCCTTCTAGAAGCACAAACAACCGGTGGCGGTGCGCTTGATGGAGCGGGTAATGCTGAGGACGGTTACATCGTACGCGGTGGCCGCGAGATGGAGATGACCTATCAAAATTTCTGGGATGTATTCTCGGAAATTCCAGCCCTGGAACTGCCAGCGCCATTCACGGTGCTGGATGAATACCGAATCGTCAATGACGCCGATAAAAACTGGTCGAAGGCGCGACTTCTGGAAAAGCAAGGCCAAATCAAAAACTTCTCGACCATGGGGCTGACCAAACGACAACAGCTAGAGATGATGAAGCTGTTGCTCGCACGTAAGGAAGACTTAGACGGCATCTCGGTGGAAGAATGGTTTAGTGAAGGTTTTCTAAATAGTAACTTTTACATGTTTTGGCGCACCATGTTCGCTTTTCAGAACTGCCATTCGGTGCTTGAAATGAAACTTTACGCTCACCGCTTCCTACACCTTATGGATGGTCTAAATGACATGACGTCACTGGTTTTTCCCAAATACAACCAGTACGACAGTTTTGTTCGCCCATTAATGAATTGGCTGAAAGAGAAAGGTATAAAAATCGAGTACGACACCAGAGTGCTGGATCTCGATGTGGATACCAGTGGTGAAGCGCTCACCACAACCGCCATCAAATGCCGCAGTCACGGTGAAAAGATAACTATAAAGATTGACACACGTGATCTGGTTTTTGTCACTAACGGCTCGATAGTCGAGGATACCGCCTATGGGGACGACGACACCGTACCAGAGCTAAAAATAAACTCCGATAATCCGGATGTCGGCTCAAGCTGGCATTTGTGGAAGAATCTGGCCAAGAAATCGCCAGTCTTTGGACGTCCTGAGAAATTCTGCGGCAACATACCTAAAACAATGTGGGAATCGGCGACGCTAACCTGTACCCCCTCGCCGCTGATCGATAAACTCAAAGAGTTGTCAGTAAACGATCCCTATTCCGGTAAAACCGTAACCGGCGGCATCATCACCTTCACCGATTCTGAATGGTTAATGAGTTTCACCGTCAATCGTCAGCCACACTTTCCTGACCAACCCGATGATGTGATTGTACTTTGGGTTTATGCACTGCACATGGACAAGCCTGGTAATTATGTAAAAAAATCGATGCCAGAATGTACCGGTAAAGAAATTCTAGCCGAAATGTGCTTCCACCTTGGCCTGATTGACCAAATCGCAGAGATAGTCGCTGCGACAAAAGTACGTATCGCGCTGATGCCATACATCACAGCACAGTTTATGCCACGTGCGAAGGGCTATCGCCCATGGGCGGTACCAGACGGTTGCACCAACCTGGCCTGTATTGGTCAGTTTGTGGAAACACTTAACGATGTGGTTTTCACGTTGGAAAGTTCGGTCAGAACAGCCCGTACCGGGGTCTACACCCTACTTGGCATCAAAAAACAAGTGCCCGACATCTTTGCTGGTCAATATGATATTCGTCGTCTGCTACGCGCAACGCGAACGCTGAACAACAACGAAGCGTTTTTGGGGGAAGGTATCCTTCGCCACCTTTTAGGTGGAACCTATTTCGAACATATCCTACCCCTTGGGCCCGATGAAGAAACCGCCGATCTTCGTAAACCCGGTATGTTTGAAAAACAACTCAGCGCTCTGCGCCGGATGGTTGAAGACAGCTACGGGCTAGATGCGACCAAAAAGTGGATCCATGGAGCGATAGAGACTTTGCGTAGTCGTCGTTGAGTCCCGTTGCTGGGCGTGAACGGAAACTATTTCGGCACTTGAGACAATCTCGCCCTACAGTCTGCGGCTCGGTGCCCGTTACTCAGGCCCCAGAGCGAAGTGTTTCTCTCAGCGCTTCGTGATGCCCGAACGACCATCACCCAGATGCCAGCTAACTACACCACTTACCCGGGCCAGGAGCCGCAGGCGCTCGCCACCACCATTGGTTGGCACAGGTGTGTCGCGCAGTTCTTTGAGCACCCCGTAGGACAGGGCCGCAGCACGGCTGCCGCCACCGGAGAACGCCAGCATCAGTGCATTCTCATCTGTTTCCCATTTCTGCTGAAATGTGCGGATGGAATAAATGGGTTCATTGCCGGGCACCGGCCCAGGAGTATTCACAACCACCCCGCGTACAGCGCAGCCGAAAAGCAGGAGTAACAGGCTAACAATGGAGAAAAGGCGTAACAGGTTCATAGCCGTGGTAGCAGTGATTCTGCAGTTGCGGCTGGCTATCTGTGTCGTGCAATTTCCCGGTAGCAAGGCAACGACCGACTGCAATTCCATCACGATCCTCTCTCCTCTTGGTGTCACCAGCGGCCAGCCTAGCAATAAAATCCACCGGCTCAAAGATCACGTGGGTGTGCCATCCCGGTAGGGGGTTTTCAGCTGATACCGAACCTTGCCCTGATTCGGCTTGTCGTCCCAGCTTTCCGGTGTCTGGTATGCAATCTAATACCACCGAGAATGTGCCAGGGAATGCCTCTTTTGCGCATGAAGCTGCCGGTCGTTGTGAAATCCAGTGCAGCAAGCCCGCGTCAACGCAGTACCGTTGCTGGTAACGGCTGCTCCGCAACAACATCACTCCCGGGCCGCCGCAACGCCCCCCACCGGCCAGATATCCGATTACAACCAGTCTGTCAGTGCAAATCCGATCCCGATTTGATTCGTGTACTGATTGTAATCGATCAGACTTTCACCATAGCCGTTGAAGTACTGGATATAGCCCTTCATGTACGGATAACTCCACAGGGGAAAACTCCAACTCAGTTCGACAGCACCCTTGCTGAAGCCGGACTGGAGATTGTTGCGTGACATCACACTGAATACATTCTTACCCCATTTGTATGCCCCGCGTAGTTCGTAATTTCCCATATAGTCCTTGATATCCGGATTGTCATCGTCATCATCGGGGATTCGATACCAGGGCTTGAACGCCAGCGCAAGATTGTCCTTTTCAACAACGAAATTCGCGTAAATCCGGTTCCAACTGCGGGACAAGTTGCCGCCCTGACCGTTGGACTGATGAACAAAGCCAACCATGTTCGCGGTATTGGTGAACCCATGGAACTCCCAATTCGGATTGAACTGTGCCCAGATCTCGGGCTCGTGATTCGTTTCGCGGAAAGGTGAGGATATGTCGTCGTTGTAAACCTGCCAGAATGAGCGGTTGGTGTATGCCGCATAGATATCAAACGTATCGAACAGGCCGATCGCCAGCGGGGTTTTGATGCTGACCTGAAACTGGGCCTCGGTGTCATCGAGCTCCAATGACGGGTTCTTGTATTGCTCCCGATAAGGGTCCGGGTTGTAACCGCTCGAATTATATGTGGCCACCAGTATGTAGTTCGGTTTATGGGCCATCAGGGTGAAAGGCGCGAGCACGTTCTGCCTGTCTAGCCGAAGCCCGTATGGTGCAAAAACAGAATCCTTGCTTTCAAGCTGCTTCCCGATAGTAGTAATTGAGCATACCACCAAGCCGTTCACGACATTGAATGGGCTCATTGATTGAACTGACCGTTGCAAGTGGCT